>Ga0209430_1001940_pt1 | contig 14152 bp, 8 predicted proteins | sample BarGraIncub1133A_FD_184504 | JGI IMG/M metagenome (GOLD analysis project Ga0209430, IMG submission 184504) | Arctic peat soil microbial communities from Barrow, Alaska - Barrow Graham LP Incubations 11-33A (SPAdes) (version 2) | ecosystem: Environmental > Terrestrial > Soil > Wetlands > Peat... | reverse complement strand
CAACTATGCTTTCATCTCCATCTTCGGCCATCTTGCTACGTAGCTGTTGCACGGTGCCATCGGCAAAGCCTGAGAATCCTAGGTTTTCAAAATCTGCATCATCCGGCAGCACGAGAAGTGAATCGTCCCGAATATCGAGGGCACCGAAGACGTCCTTCGAAGCAAGGAGATGTTGCTGAAGCGCACTGCTCAACGTCAGAGTCAGCGAACCAACAATGTTTAATCGAACGATTGTGCGGTCTTTGTTCTCAATGTCCTCCAGTGACTTGCGTAGCACTTCCACGTCGTCAGCCCCGTTAAGGTCGATGCGCTCTCGCTCTATGAATCGCCACTGTCCGATCTGGACGCCCCTACGATTCACTTCGCTGTCTCCGATTTCTACGATCTGAACGTAACCGGAGTCAGTCTCCCGGAAATCCGTTGATTCAGGCGTTCCTGAATACCAGATACGGTTGCTACTACCGACCATAGTCAGAGAATGTCTGTCGCCGAGCGCCACGAAATGCATCTTCTCCTCGGTAATAGCCCGTTCGAGGTCGGCGACTGAAATGATCCCGGCAGAAGTTTGGTCTGGGGCAAGCGTATCGACACCCCCGTGACCCATGCAAATACGACAAACCCCATATGCAGGCGCCAGGGCATCGACTGCGTCCTCGAGAGGATTGGTGACGGGTCGTTTGGACATCCACGGCGCGCCCACAATTTCCACCCCGTCTGCAATCTCAATGATTTCGGTATTCTCAATGACATGCACGTGGGCGGGCTTCCGGTCAAGGAAAGTGCTGGAGCGATACACGGAGGCTGCGTTCAAAGGGTCGTGATTCCCCGGCAGGATGTACACAGGAACAGAGATATCCTTGAGCGCCTCCATAGCCCGGGCAACAGTCCTGCGGTCAACCTGGTTCGACTCGAACGCATCGCCACAGACAAGCATGAACTGGCATTTCTCGTCCCTGGCCAACTGGCCTATGGTACGAATGGTGTCAAAGCGCGCCTGTCTATACCTCTCCTGAGTGTCCTCAGAGAGGAAGCTGCGGGTCATTCCCAGTTGCCAATCACTGGAATGAAGAAAACGAATCATTAAGGATTCTCCATTTGATGCTTTTGTCCATCCACAAGGCGGGTCCGTATCACCGCAGCATCCGAGGAGTCCGCTGTGTCAAGGTCTAGCTCAAGACTGCAAGTGCTTGACATCGGACTATTCCTCATCGCCAGAAGCAGGTTGGCATCCAATCTCAAGACAACTCTGTTTCCATGTCACAGCTACCGCCTTTTCGATTATCATCTTGAGGCTTTCGGGAACGATGGGTGGATCTTGAGACGTGAGTTTCCTGGCAATATATCGAGCTACTAGAGGCTTTCCGCTGTCGTCGCCCAAGCCAAGTTCTTTACGGGCTTCGGCGGTTAGGCCCTCGATGTCCGGGATCTCGGATTTCAAATCGGTTTCCCATTTCTTAGGAAAGCAGGCTATCATGTCATCAACGAGAAGAGATTCGGGAGCATCTTGGGGTTTTCCTGCCAATGCAAGCAACTCCTTGGACTTGTCTATGATGTTGCTATCAGCATTTCCGCTATCGTAGTCTAAGAGGATATAACAAGGAATGTGCAACTCGTTGAAAATTCTGAACAGACGGTCCATCGACCCCTTGCCGCCGCATTCCACTACACTGATGCTTTGGGGATCAAAAGCGCAGTCCGGCAAAACGTCGGCATAAATGGGCAAACTGTATTCCTCGGTAAGACCTTCAACAATTATAATCTTCGATGCGAAGAATCCTTCGTTTCTGCGTGGATTGTATGCATGTGAATACCGCTCTCGCATAGATTCTGCGGAGACTTTGCCTTTCACGTTAGGATACCTGGTCTCAAGGTCCTCGATCATCTTTGTCATTGGTAGTTGCCATGCTGTGCTTATCGCGGTCTTATTGCCGTCGATCTGTTCAGATGCAATCTCCATTCGAATGATTTCGTCGAAGTAAGCCACCTCGACTAGAAGCGATGAATGTGTTGAGAAGAGAACCTGGTCACTGCCTTTAACCATCTTCCGGAAGACCCGTCTGATAGTCCTCTGAGCCTGAGGGTGCATATATAGTTCCGGCTCTTCAACGGCCAGAATTAGACTTCGCTTCTTTCCGTCTGGTGCGGAAGTCATGTGTTCCGCATAGCGCCGAAGAATCGTGAAGATCACGGCACGTTGCAGACCATGGCCCTTATTCTCGACGGTATTCCTGAACCCGTCGTCTACATAGAGTCTCGGCGAGCTGAGAAGTACTTCTAGGGTTGGTGTTTCAAATTCGATTTCAAGGTCACATCCAGTAAAAAAATCATTCAGCAGCTCGTTAAGTTGCTTCTCGGTCTCGGCAATCAACGGGACTCGCTCATCCCCTCCAGCGCGATTCATCTGCTTTGCTACTTCGCCAAGCATGCCCTCAATCTTCGTTCTCTTTTCCTCAGTAACGGTGTCAAGGATAGCGTACAATAGCTTGCCGAATGGGCTACTCTTCGTTCCTTTTGATTCCTCTGTAACATCCCTGACCGCAGGGACAAGCACGAAAAAGGGCAGGGTCTTTTTGAGGACATTGGCATAGCCCTTGGGATTGTCCACCCATGCGTCTTGCATTGGTATCTTGTCCGCATTAGCTGCGACAAACTCTTTAGCTTTTTCCTTCCATTCTTCCACCCCAGGCTTCTTGGTTATCCCTTCGGCAAAACCGGCACCATTAACGGTAAGTTGGTCCTTTGTTCTCCACCACTCAGCGACGTTCTTACCGTTGATCTTGGATTCCTGGAGCCATTCCGGTTCGGGGATCGGCTTCTTGTAGTGTTGACCAATCTCGATCTTTTCTTCGGCTTGTTCAGAATCAGAATCTCCGTCCTTTGTACCGATCTTCGCTGTGCGGGCAATGTGGAACGTGCCGTCTGGTTTGAGGTACGGATTTAACGATTCCTTCTCTTTGTCGGTGAGTTCCGAGAAAACGGCTTCCACTCGGATTTCCAGGTTGGTGTCTTTGTTCCAGAACGACTCATCGTTTAGTGACTTGGTGCTGGGATTGAAGAGGAAATCCAAAGCCCGAAGGACCGTCGACTTGCCTGCATTGTTTGCCCCGACCAAGGCGTGCATGCCGCCAATTTGAAGGTCAATATCTCGACATGATCTGAAGTTCTGTATTCGAAGGGAAGTGAGTCTCATATTAAGCCCCTTGTGATAGTGGGAATGGCGGTGATCAAGTTGGCCCCCCGGTTAGGTATTCACGACATACGATCCGAGTCCAGAGAAACCAACAAATTCATGTCGTCGTTCTCTTAGAGTTGCAGCTGCCACCAGCATCGCCAAGACATATTCCGCTTGATAAGAACCGACATTTCAACAGGGATGGTGAGTTGACTTACAATTCCTGTCACTTCCTCTGCTAGTCTTTAATCAATCAATTCTCCTGGCCAAGTCTCCACGCTTCACGTCGTAAAACTCTTCCCCTGGAACTGTCTCTGTTTCAATCTCTTGCGGGCTTAAGAGATTGTACGTGCGCATCAATGGCGACGGTATTGTTTGTCGCCTAACTGTTACTGTCTTTGACTCGGTTTCCAGGGTCGCCATCTTGTCCATCACATGAACAACCCTCCCCCGCCCTTTGACTACTTCGAGATTCCCCAGATTGTCGCCCGTATCTGGGTCGGTAACTGTGGGCCCAATAGCGTAAATGAGGTAGCGGTCGCCTTCACTTACTCCGTTCTCCTTGCCACAATTGATGACAATCCGTGTTGTGCTCTCGACCCGAGCAACCTTCGCCTCTTCTGCAGTTTCAGCCATGAGGGAGCCTCCTTGGAAGCCTGTAGACCTCTTCTCTCAATATTGGTTGAGCCTGAAGGCTTCTTCGCATTCTGTCGTCGAGTATGACATCCACAGCACCGTCATGAAGCGTATCAACCAAAACCGCCACCCGCTGGTCGGAACCATGCAAGCGAGACTCAACAACAACATATCCCAAAGGTTCAGCGCGGTGGTCATGGAGTATTTCCATAAGGAACACTTGACCTGTGTCGATCCACGGGCGCTTCTCGAGGATCACATAGATGGCCTCACCGTCGAGTCGGGTGTCCTTTTTAACTGCCTTTATTGCGATGGGGACGATCCCTGAGATGTAGTACTGATAACCCACGTACATTGACCGCAAGGCAAGAGTGATGAGAAATATTCCAGCTACGACCAATGACGAAATCAAATAACGTTTGGAGAAGTAGCTCGACATTCCCAGGAAAGTAGGTATTATGACTGCAAGGCTTGCTGGCCATTTGAAGATTATCCCGAGAAACTCACCCAATCGTCGCATTAGGCTCCGCCTTTTCTCTCCCGGGTTCACAAGCGAGACAGGTCATTAGCGCTCGCCACACCTCATCAGTTCAGTCTGCCGCTTTCCATCTGGATTTCCCCTTATCCGCATCACGACGTGGCGATTCTAACATTATTGGGCCCGATAGCGCTCTCTAAAGCCGATCAGAGCGCAGTACCTGGAACGCTCCCTTTTCGGCGATCCCTAAAACAAATGACTTAGCCGATTTCACCTCCTGATCAGAACAAGTCAACGTACACACACCAGGGTGGCCTCGAAGGAGAAACCGTTATTCCCGCAGCACTGCCGGTTGTGGGTGGATATCGCGACACAGATATTGTGGCGATGAGAAGGGAGGTCTTGATGTCCTTTGCTTTGGGTGGCAAATCGGTTTCTTTCGACTGACAGAGAAATGTAAGTTCCTCCCGGGCTTAGATGCGCTGATCTACGCAAAATCACTCCGAAAATAACGAAACGGCCAGGATTCTTGGCCATTTTTCCGCCTGTAATGAACCTCGAATTATCAATTATTCAAGCGGCTTGTCGCTGCTCCGCCCCAGCCGCAGGTTCGCCACCCTCAAAGTACATGTCGTAGTGCCCCGCGGGGTGTTTTCTGTGGTTCCGGGAGCAGAGACTTCTTTGATGTAGCTCCAATATGTCGCATGAACAAGCGGTTTCTTGGCCATTGCCACTTTACACCAGTTTTCTGGTATTTCACCAGTTGAGCACGGTTACTCGAACATAGCTCGAAAATACATCAGATAATCTGGGGTAAGATTGCAATTACCGCTTCATAGCTATTTGACAACTCTGCCTGGTGGGCGGTCTGTTCAGGTCTGGACAAGTGCTTGTTTTGCGAACCGCCTTTGATGGAATAGGGATGTGAGCCAGGCACCCTGTTGCGCCTATCATTAAGAGCTTTCATTGGTTTGGCAACATAAGGGTAGATAACCGAAAAGGGCTTGTTTAAGTCTAATAAATTGCCTAATGGAATCAGGTTGCCGTTCCTATCAACAGTTTCCATCTTACCGGGAAGACCTTTTGCCATGAGACTGTTGATCATACACCGGACGACAATGTCATTGAAAGAATTCTGTTGCTGAATCCATTGGGATTTTGCTATATCGTATGAGCTCTCAGCGTCATTAAGAATCATGAGCGCATGATTGTATTCATTTCCCAGCAACTCTCGCCAGCGTAGTGAATACGGCGCAGGGTAACGCCGAGCAATGATCTGACCTATTGGGTCAATCTGGGCGTTTCTTCTCCTAACAATCAGCCCAACACCTCGAAAACAGTTCTGAACGCAGACTGACAAATCTCGGTTTCGCAGACCGAGGTCTGAAAGTGACAGACACCGACGAATTAGTTCATGTGAAAGCGCTATCCCAGGTTCAGTTCCTCCATCCTTCAGAATTGCCGAAACCAAACCGTTCGGTGCGTAGTGTTTTTCCGATAGACTGGGAACGATCAAAGACTGGACAAGCGGGTCGCATTTCACAAGACGATGAGTAATGCGCACATGGCCTATCTGCTCACAGCGGAGTAGAAAAGAAAGGGCCCCCCATCGTAACGTAATACTTGAATTGTTACCGAATGCATCGTTCTTTGCCAAAGCAGCCATTTTCCTAAGACAATTATCAGAGGCTATCCGAGAAAGTACTAACCAAAGTTCTCCCCTCACATAGTCATAGGGCATTCCCTTTTCCAAAAGGTCGATTAACGCGTTTTCGATACGCTTCGATGATGCGTAATTCGATAAATATGAAACAAAGGCGTCAACATGCTCTGGATGCCGGGGAAGAAGCCTCAGGCAGTAAGTCAGCAACTTAGCAGATTTTTCAGCTCGAAAGAAAACGAATCGTGCTCTTGACTTGTCTTTGATATATTGCGGCTTTCCTTCCAAAGCGTCTTTTAATGTTTCTTCCGCATCTTCGGATGATAACCAGGGTTTCTTGTCTTGCTCAATTGCCAGACTGGGAAGTGAGCCTACTGCCTCATCGACAGACTTCGCTTCTTGTACCGCGAATTTATCAGCATGCGGAATTAGACCAAGTTCCCTGCAGCTGTGCTCTAGTTGAACAATAGCTTTTCGTAGTCTAAGTTCTGAATTTGCGAGAAGTCGAATATCGTCGACATAGCGAACGTAGGCAATACCAGCATCTCTCATCTGTTCGTCAATGGGAAGTAGTAAACATTCAGACAAGAATCCAGATGCCAAGGGGCCTTGTGGAATTCCGTGATGATATGGCGTTGAGGACGGTGTTGCACTCCAGCATTGGAGCCATCCTCGGACTTGTTCCCAGGTGTGAGCACTCCCGCCCCGCGGTGACACCATTTTGATAAGCAGCTCGTGAGAAATCGTATCGTAGAACGCCGACAGGTCAAAGAACGCAATCCACCTCAATCCTGAGTAATACAGTTCTTCGACTTTGTTTCTGAATGCTCGATATGAACTACGCCAATCCCTAACAAAGAACATAGTTTTATCATCTGGATTCAGGACGTTGCTAAATGCCACCGAATCCTCGACCCTACTTCTTCGCGTCTTCAGTTTTTCAGCGTACGCATTGGCAACCGCTTGGTAGACTATCTGGTCTTCAAGAGTCAACAATGATAATGGACGAAGCAGACCTGAGGGCTTGGGGGTGTACTCCCTAGAAGGTGGTGTCGGCAACCAAGGACCCCGTAAGCTTGCGTTAAGGTGGCGTAAGTTCTCTTCGAGGCCGAACTCGTATGCGAGATATACTTGCCGGAAATATCGCTTGTATGCGGGGCTTGTACCGGTATTAATTCGCCTCCACGCTAGCTCAAGGTTATTCTTAGAAATAAGGGACTCGTATCTCACATTCAAACACGACCTTCATGGAATCAGACCTAGCGCGACCACCATATTGGTCTAGCTGAAAACAGTTCTTCAAGCCGAGCTATCTGTGCATGGGTTACGGCATTCTCTCGATCAGCATTGTAATTGATGCGGCTCTTGTGCAAGGAACATTCGCGGAATAATGAAATTGCACCAAGACGTCTGGGAACCTCCAACATGGCGCCGCTATCCTGCAACTGCTTAAAGTCGAGCCAATCTTGAAGTGAGATGCCATTGATACCACCTGGGCATGATGTCAATCTGATGTGACCAGCAGGTTGGTCAATGAGGAGTTCGTCTAACGCCCAGCCAATGCCAAGGCTATCAACGCTCATGGGCCCTCTCGGGGTGAAAAAAGATACGAAAAGTATATTTCCATGGTTTTGGGAAGTCTGTGATTTCACATCATCGAAACCTGGTGCCAGTTTGTCATAGACCTTGCAGTACATTCTAAGAGTGTCATGGTAGGGGTTTGATGACCCTGCAAGAACAGCTGCCGAATCCTGTGCTCTATTTTGCATGAATTGGTCGAACTTCGTTCTGTCTTCATCGCTGTCAGTGATCACAGTGCATTCGATAAACACCTGTGCTCCATCAAGTTCCGTACTGACATCTATGTTCTTGCCGTTCGGTAAGAGATAATCCAAAGAAGTGCCGTGTAAATGCTTCAAAGCGACAGACTTGATGTAGAGCTCAAAGAGAGCACCACACCATTTTCTGTCTTCCATTGGGGTCTTGCTTGACACGGCAGTCAGCGGGTCCAATCCACCACTTGAATGCTCGTGGATGATATCCAAATCATCACTGAGGGCTTTGATCGCATTAGGACTCATCCCATCGAGTAGGCCAAAGAGTGGTGGCAGCTTCAAACCTGCCAAGTCTGCCTCACTTGCCGCTGCGACTCGGTTTCTTGTTTCACCCGTGACAACGTCATGCCATGCACTTCTCAAGGGAGATTCCGACGGAAGAAATAGAATCGCTCTATCTATCTGCGTAATCCGCTGTAATAGCGATTCCCTGTAACTGCCTGCAGTAGAATTCCTCGATAAGTTATTAGGCATTCGCCACTGTCTCCTGGTGCAGCATTTCGACTATGGTCGACATGGTTTTAATCAAGGTCAATCCATTCTTTCACGATTTCAGCGAAAGACTCGTAAGCTCGGTTTTCTGATGCATATTTGAAAAGACAGCGTCCAACGTAGTCCCATTGATGGTGATTTTGCTTGTAATCCCGATATGTAAAGAAGCGGTGATGTATGAAAGGTAAGATATCCTTGTCCCAGGTAATCTGAACGGTCTTCTCTCTGAGAGAATCATTCAACCTTGCTCCTACCGCGAACAAACGCAGGACGAATCGCTCATCCTCGTAGTAATTAGTCGAGTAAACGCTATCGGCAACTTCATCTATCTCGGTTTTCGTGAATGCTCCAACCGCGAAGAGTACTCTCTGCATGTTCTTCTTTTGTGGATTAGTCCAGGGCCCGTTTAGGTCGCATAGGCCTCTCTTAACCTCAGCAATTACTAAGTCAGTTTTCTCTGAATTGGCAAAGGCCTCATGGTCCTTCATTGGTTTGCCCGACATCTGCAACTCACATCGAAATGGAAATCTTACGGCAAGAATGTCTGCATCTGTTCCCTGATATCCTCTTCGACTGTCTGGATGAATAATGAAGTTTGGCATAGTGAAGCAGCCGTTAAGTCTGAAGAACCAGCTGGCGACCAGTTCGCGAAGGCGTGACTGCTCTTCTACTCTGCACATAATCGATACCACAACCCAGTTCGCGAGAACCGTATGTTGACGCTAATGCTGTTTTTCCCACGCCTCCAAGACAAGGCGCCTCGTCCTGTATTCGCCGTATTGTTTGATTTCTTTTTCTTTGAGGACGCGGAATGTTTCGCCGGGGAAGTCGGGGCCGTAGACATCGGTTGGGTCGAGGATGTATCTGAGTTCCTCTTCGGTTAGTCCATAGAGCTTGGCGTAGTAGGCGTCGAGTTCGGCGCGGAATAGAGCGCGCCGGTCCTCGTCCCACTTGAATGGTGGCAGTGGGATCCCTTCGGTATCGAGGTGAGCCCAACCTGGTGGAGCCCACTTATGACCACCAGCCGCAGCTTTGTTGTTCTCCCATTGATTCTTTATCTTGATTCTTAATGACTCGTCGGAATCACGCCATACGTCGTCAGCAAACTGCTTCAAATCCCAAGAAAAGTAGACTAACTCAAGAAAGCTCGGGACGATCTCATATGGGTTATGAAGATGGGGGGCTATTACGGGAAGTTGTTTGAGGATGAAATACCCAAGATTCGTACCCCCAACCTTCTGCCTGGCAACATAATCAAACACGAGTGAACTAACATTGCAGACGAAACAAGCTATTTCAGTGGATTTTGTACTTTCTGGGAATAATACAAGTGGCAATTTGTCGCCTACGCCCACCTTCGGTATTAAACTGAAAACAGCTGTCCTCTCAAGCATTGCCTGTGCGATGTCCCGAAACCCCACCAGCCATTTGCGTTTAGTTCCTTTGAGTTTGGCGTTTACTTGCTCCTCAGAAACCCAATACCATGGCATCACTAAATAGTCCGCATTGCCATGCTGCTCCTCTGTAATAGGTGGCAGAACTCTATAACCTCGCTGCTCACGACCTTCATAGGAACCATATTGGTGGTTGTAGATCCAAACCATTTTAGCTTCATAGAGTGGAAGCCATGTTTCGTCACACCTAACGAAATTACTACCGGCCAAGTGATAGCCTTCTGCCTCAAGCTCCTCGCGTGTACGGAAATAGTGTGAATCACTCGCCATGTTAAAAAGACCTTGTTTATATGAGATATCCCAAGCGTTGTCGTGAGTCTTATCATTATGAAGGACTGGGACATTTTCATAGATATCTTTCGTTAAGTTAGCATCCACAGAAGTTCGGAAGACTGGACAAGTCAAAGTGTTGGGATTCAACCTCTCGATGTCCATAGCAGACAGCCAAAATACGCGTTTGTCGTCATTGAGTTGCCTTGTATTAGAAAGAAAGAACGCAAACTGAGAAGCAGAAGACTGGGCATCACTTGCTCCGCGAAGCGTAAGAACACTGAACTTGTAGCTTCTGTGTACATTTTGAAACATGCCTTCTCGATTCTCAAAATCAAACAGGCTAATGAGCTTTCTCTCTTTAACTAAGCTCCCAAAGAAATCCTTGTTTGTGTTATCTGTCGCAATCCCTGTTGGAACGATAATGCCTGCTAGCGCTTCAGGTTTGATGATTAATGAAAAAAGCTCTGCGAACACAGAATATGAATTAATGCGTCCTTTCCCTGTCATTGGGAACCGCCCGCTATAATGTAAAAATGACCTTAATGCGCTGTAGTAATGCAGTTCTTTCTGGTATTCGAGCCACTTTGTTGGATTCTCTTGTTGAAGCCTCTGAATCAATGTAGCTCTTCTTGAAGCATTTGAGGCTTCAGCTATCGAGGGTACTCGTGTGGCGAAGAATTCTCGTTCGTTTAATTCCAGTATCTCCCAAGGTGGGTTGCAGAGGACGACATCAAAACCGCCCTTCTCAAAGACGTCAGGGAACTCTAGAGGCCAGTGGAAATACCTATGCTCAGATTGCATCTGCCAAGCGTGCGCGGGCAGGCGGGCATCGACGCTGTCTTCGTTCTCCATGAACGACAAGAGGCTGTCGGTAGTCGGGATTTGTCGAGCATCTCGACTTTCGCTGGTCAGGTCTGAGAAAAAAGCGCCCGTCCACAAGTTGCAGGCCGCCTCGTCGTGCCAGAGCTTCGTTCCCTTACTGTGTATTTGCCCAAACGCTTTCCTCTTCTTGCGCACTTCTTCTGGTGTATCATCTGACAGTTCGAGGATGGGCTGCAGTAGCCCGCTAAGCTCCGCTTCCTCCTGCTCCGCTTCAAACGGAAGAGCACGCTCGCCCTTCCGCTCCTTCTTGTTCCTCTGCTTGAGGTCCTTAGCTACCGACTTGTCATCGCCTGGAACTGGGTCATAGGCGGCATCAGGAATACCGTCACCCAGGGCTTCCATATTGAGCACCCCGACCAGCGAATCACCGCAGCGGATTCGGTGGTCAAGGAATGTCAGCGGCTTGTTCGCCCCATGACCTTCAATCCATAGGGCGACCTTGCAGAGGTCAACCGCCAGAGGATTTTTGTCAACACCATAAATACAGTGCGTAATAACGTCACGCGATGCGGCCCGTACGGTATCTGGAGAGGGCTCCTCCGTTTTGGCCCTAACCCTTGCGAGCTCGTAGGCGATCCGCCTAGCGGCTGCAAGCAGAAAGTGGCCGCTGCCGCATGCAGGGTCGCAGACGCGGATAGAAAGTAAGGCCTTTTCCTCATCCTGTTTCGATTTCCGGGCATCCGCCAACCTGTCTTCAATCACCGGCATGAGGGCCGACTTAACCAGTTCTTTCACAAGTTCGGGTCGAGTGTAGTAAGAGCCGGTCGTCTTGCGCTCGGTCCCTGCTATAAAGTCGAACTCTGGCATGTCTGAAATCTTACTGAACACCGGTTGGTACTCGAGCAGGCTCTCGTAGACACTCCCCAGCTCTTCGACGTCAAGGGCCGCGTAGTTGATACGGCGGCGCACCTTCCCGTCTTTCGGGGTGAAGTATGAGAATGATGCCACCGCCTTGAGAAGGTTCTCGTTGTTGATGAAGCTCTCCTCCAGGTCTGGCAGCGGGTTGAACAGCTCCCCATTCAAGGGGGGAAGCCCGAGCTGGTCAGAAAGCTTTTCATCGCGTAGCGCGAAGCAAAGGCCTCTAAAGCCCAGGTAGAGGTCGTCGAATCGCGCGGGGGCGCTCAAGGGGGTGTCGGCGAGCTTCCTGAGGCGCGCAAAGCTGAAGTACTCGGAATAAAGTGCCTTCTTCTCATCCAAGCGCTTCGCACTCATCGAAAGAAGGCCCCTCTCCTCTGCGACCACCAAGAAAAGCATTCTGTAGATCAGGTAGAGGAGCTGCTTGTAGTAGGAATCGGCAGTCAGCTCGCCGCTTGTGATCCTGTCTCTAAGCGTCTGGTTCCTCGGGTGTTTTAGAAACCCGTTACCCAGTTGGCGGATAGCGGCCTCAACTGCATCCCGAAGACCGTCGCGGATTCTCCCGCCCTGCTCAATGGCATCCTGGTGGTAGCGCTCGATAAGGCATCGGGGAGCATCATCGATACCTTCCGGAAGGCGGGTCCTGTGAGCCAGGCGGTAGAACAGGAAGAACTCGTCAAGTCTCTCGCCCTCTAGCATCTGCTCCAGGTCGAACTCGATGTAAGTAGGGCGCGTGAAGTAAGAGGAGTCACGCAGGAGGCGGAAAACTCTGCCATTGGTCACGACACCCCAGAGGTGCTCAGTCCTGTTCAGGTAATCCTGGACCAGGGCGTGGGGGGACATTGTGCCTCGTCCAGCGGGGGGCCTGCTTCCGAGTTCCTGGTCGGTCCCGACTATGTGGACCGGGGGCGCCGATTCCTCGGTTCCAGCAATGTGGGATATCGCGTAAGCGCGGCCATCGACCTCCGGGGCCTTCCTCTGGAATGTGAGCTGGTATCCAAGTGCCTCCAGTAGCGGTATTATCCACTGCTCACGGGTAAGCGTAGTCTCGGACTCATCTTTCTTGCGCTCAAGGCGGCGCTGAAGAGTGGTCCAGTTCGTACGAGCATCCGCCCAGATCGATGACACCTCATCTATTACGGAACGCTTGGGGTCCAAGCCGAAATCCGCGGCTTTCTGGCCTTCGTGCTCGTGGATTGCCTCGAGGAAATCGGGGGAGATCAAGCCCCCCTCAATCCTGATGCATGTGTAGCTCATGACTTCTGACCCCCGGGCACGGGAAGCAGGACAACAACGCCGAGAAGGTCAGGCGGCTTCTGGGGTTCTATGCTCACTTTCTTCTCTTTGAGCATTCGTTTCAGCCTCTTGTGGGATTCCCCCTGCACTCTGGCTCTATCTTCAATCAGTTTGTCTATTTCACTCTGAAGGCCGTCCCACCAGGAGATCGTTTCTTTGAGCACCTCGGCCTTCTCGACAGACGGGACGTTGGCGGCTGCTTTGGCTGAATCAAGCAATTCCTGCGATTCATCGAGAGATATCTGCTCGAGGTTTTGCGAAAGCCCTTTGAAGCCCCAGCAGATAGTCTCCTCTGCGAGCGTGGGGGTGTCATCACCGCTCTCGTATATGAGGTATCTGAGCCTCAGCAGGAGCAATGTTGTGCGCTTCGAGACCGCATCAGTCCGGATAACGCCGCAGCGTGAAGCGGGGCTGTCTCCGTTCACCGGATGGAAAGCCAAGTCCATCAAGTGCTCTGAAAGAGATTCTACTATGGGATGGTTGCGCCCGATGTACGTGACATTCTCGGGGGTTGGGGATGTAAAAGTGATTCGCCATTTGTCCGGTGCGCCATTCAAGCTGTATCGCACGGTCGGGGGTAGGTTTGAGGTACCAAGCTCCCAGGTGTCACCTTTGGTCTTCTTGAAACCGAACCCTAACCTCCCACTTGCTTCCTCGAGGAAGCGTTCTACATCATTTGGCTTCCCGAGGACCGCGTCGGTGCTGTCGAGCTCCGCTTCCACTTCCTCGGGCTTTATCGCCCGCTGTGCGAAGCGCGCCTGGGACTCCTTCTCACGGCCTGCCGCATTGACCCAACGTTCGTGGACGCCTTTGGTGAGCTTTTCCGCCTCCGGTCCTTCGTCAAACAGGCGGAGCTGGTCACCCTCGTATCGTGCTCGCATAAAGAGTGAGTGGAGAATCGTCTGCATGACCGTTTCGCTGTCAATTGGGATAGGCACATGGACCTTGAGGTCGCGGTGGATTTCCCGTGCTTTGCGTAGTAGTACGTCCAGAACAGCTGCGTCCACGGGGTTGTCTTTCCCGTACATCAGCACCGCTTTCACCTTCTTGGAGGTCTGGCCGTAACGGTCAACACGCCCCTCGCGCTGCTCGAGGCGGTTTGGGTTCCATGGCAGGTCG
>Ga0209430_1001939_pt1 | contig 14154 bp, 14 predicted proteins | sample BarGraIncub1133A_FD_184504 | JGI IMG/M metagenome (GOLD analysis project Ga0209430, IMG submission 184504) | Arctic peat soil microbial communities from Barrow, Alaska - Barrow Graham LP Incubations 11-33A (SPAdes) (version 2) | ecosystem: Environmental > Terrestrial > Soil > Wetlands > Peat... | reverse complement strand
TAGTCCCCCAGACTAGTGCGCTAACCAGGCTGCGCCACACGCCGACCGTACAGGCGGGGATTCTAGCACAGCGCCGCCCGCGCCACGCCCGGCCTGTTAGACTCAGATCCAATGTATCGCTACATGCGCCCCGTGCCGAATAGCCTCACCGTCGCCCGGCTGATCGCACTGCCGTTCATCGTATGGACTTACGGCCTGTACGCCCCCGGCGCCGCCTGGACCACAGCCTGGATCGTCCTGTTCGCCGCGCTCAGCGACGTCGCCGACGGACTCATCGCACGCAAGTTCGACGTGCAGAGCGAGTTCGGCCGCTGGGTGGACCCGATCGTCGACCGCGTCTTCTTCTTCACCATCGTCGCCATGCTCTGGTACTACGGCACGCTGCCCTGGCTGGCCGTGCTGCCGCTGCTCATCCGCGACGGCATCATCCTTGGGCTGGCGATCCCGACGCGCAAATACACCGACGAGGGTCCGCAGATCAGCCGCTGGGGCAAGGCCAGCAACTTCATTCTCATCTGCGCGCTGCAGTGGTTCATCATCGACCTGCGCGAGCTTGGCTGGGCTTTCTTCGCCGTAGGCGCTACGCTCTACGTCGCCAGCGGCCTGCTGTACGGCTACCGGGCCATCCTGTGGGTCAGAAGGGCACGGGGCAGGGTAGGATGACCACACCGTAGTTCCAACGTCTTCTGCGAACGAAAGCGAAGGTGAGGACCGTGAGAGCAGTCGTCATGGCCGGTGGAGAGGGAACGCGACTGCGCCCTCTCACGAGCAACCAGCCCAAGCCCATGGTGTCGCTCTGCGGCAAGCCCTGCATGGAGTACATCGTCGAGCTGCTGCAGAAACACGGTATCGACGAGACGGTCGTCACCCTCATGTTCCTGCCCAAGGTCATCCGCGACTACTTCGGCGACGGTTCGTCTCTCGGCGTGAACCTGCAGTACTCGGTGGAGGAGGCGCCGGCGGGCACGGCCGGCAGCGTCAAGCTCGCTGAGGACTACCTCAAGGACGACACCTTCATCGTCATCAGCGGCGACGCGCTCACCGATTTCGACCTCGGCGAGATCGTCGCCTTCCACAAGCAGCGCGGCGCCATGGTCACCATCGCCCTCAAGCACGAGGAGAACCCCCTTGACTTCGGCGTCGTCGTCGTCAACGAGGAAGGCCGCATCGAGCGCTTCCTCGAGAAGCCCACCTGGGGCCAGGTGTTCAGCGATGCCGTGAACACCGGCATCTACGTGCTCGAGCCGGAGGTGTTCGAGCACATCCCGGCCGACGAGCCCTACGACTTCGGCCAGGACCTGTTCCCCAAGCTCTTCGAGATGGGCGCCCCACTGTACGGCTGCGTCGCCGAGGGCTACTGGCAGGACATCGGCAGCCTGCCCCAGTACCTGACGGCCAACCGCGACCTGCTCGACGGGAAGGTCGCGGCGGGCATCCCCGGCATCGAGCTGCAGAACCGTATCTTCCTCGGCGACGGCGTCAACCTCGACTCGCTCGAGAACATGACCGGGCCGGCCTACATCGGCAACTACGCCAAGATCGACGCCACTTCGCACATCGGCGCCTACTCGGTACTCGGCAGCAACGTCGTGGTCAAGTCGCACGCCGAGACGCGGAGCAGCGTCATCGGCTCCAACACGTACATCGGCGCTTCGGCCAAGGTGCTCGGCACCATCCTCGGCAAGAACTGCGACGTCAAGGCCGGCGCCACGTTCAGCGAGGGCGTCGCCGTGGGCGACGAGTGCGTCATCGGCGAGCAGGCGTACATCGCTCCCGACGTCAAGATCTACCCGTTCAAGACGGTGGAGGCCGGGGCGCAGATCAACTCGAGCATCATCTGGGAGTCGCGGGGCAGTTCGCAGCTGTTCGGCAAGGACGGGGTCACCGGCCTCATCAACATCGACATCACGGCCGAGCTTGCCCTCAAGCTGGCGATGGCCTACGGCACCGTCCTCAAAAAGGGCGCGCGCGTGACCACGAGCCGCGACGCCCACCCGGCGTCGCGGGTCATCAAGCGCGCCCTCATCTGCGGCCTCAGCTCCACCGGCGTCGTGGTCCGCGACCTGCGCGTGGCGAGCAGCGCCATCAACCGCTTCGAGGTCAAGAACGGCAGCTCCCAGGGCGGCCTGCACGTGCGCATCTCCAGCTGGGACCCCGAGATGATCCAGATCCAGGTCTTCGAGCCGCCCGGCGTCAATCTCAGCGAGAAGCGCCAGAAGGACATCGAGAAGTACTACGGCCGCCAAGACTTCCGCCGCGCCTTCTACAGCGAGTTCGGCGAGCTCGAGTTCCCCGACAGGGCCATGGAGACCTACGTCCGTGGCCTCCTGAACTCCTGGGACGCGGAGCGCATCCGCAGCAGGGCCTACCGGCTCGTGATCGACTACTCGTACTCGCCGGCGTCCCTCACGCTGCCCAACATCCTCGGCGACCTCGGCGCCGAGGTGCTCTCGATGCGGGCCTTCAACGACCAGCGCCACGCCAGCCTTGCGGCCGAGGAGCTGGGCGCCAACATCCAGGAAGTCCAGCGCCTGGTGCGCACCATGGAGGCCGACATGGGCGTCATCATCGGCCCCGGGGCGGAGCGCGTCTACATCGTCGACGAGCGGGGTCACGAGGTGCCGCTCGAGAAGGCTCTGCTGCTGTACGTCAAGCTCGTGGCGCAGCACGCGGGCAAGGGCGAGAAGATCGTGCTGCCCCTCACCGTCACGCGCCTCGCCGAACAGCTTGCCGGCGAGTTCGGGGTCGAGGTGCGGCGCACCAAGGTCTCGCTGCCGGCCCTGGCGCAGGCGGCGACCGAGGACGGCGTGGTCTTCGCCGGCTCCCTCGGGGGCGGCTACATCTTCCCCGAGTTCCTGCCGGCGTTCGACGCCGTGATGAGCCTCGGCAAGCTGCTCGAGCTGCTGGCCCCGCAGGCGGGGCCGCTCAGCGAGCAGATCGCGCAGATCCCCGCCAGCACCCTCGTGCACAAGACTGTCGCCTGCCCCTGGTCGCTCAAGGGCACGGTCATGCGCACGGCCACCGAGCACCTGCAGCGCGACCTCGACGACGACGGCGAGATCAGCCTCGTGGACGGCATCCAGCTGCGGCGCGACGGAGGATGGGTGCAGCTGCTGCCCGACGCCGATGAGCCGGTTTTTCACGTGTACGCGGAGGGCGCCGACCACGCCGACTCCGAGCACCTCGCCGAGGGCTTCCTCGACGTCGTGCGCGGCGTCATCCGCGACAACACCGAGTAGAACTGATGTGGCGCGTCGCCGAGTGGTACTGGCGCCACGTTTGGCCGGCGACGGCCGCTCTGATCCTTCTCGTGTTCGCCACGGGGTTCGTGACGCTGCAGCTCGTGGTGCGCGACCGTGTCGGCGACTGGGTCACGGTCGCGGGCCTCGAGCTGCAGGGCCAGACCGCCGCGTCCGCTCGCGAGACTCTTGCGCGTGACCTCGTGCCGCGCGTGTCGGCGGTGCAGCTCCAGACGAGCGCCCACGAGCGGCTCACGCTCACTCTCGCGCAGCTCGGCATGAGGGTCGACACGACGGCGACCGCCCAGGCCGCCCTGGCGCGCGGCCGGCATCGGCTACCTCTCGGCCTCGACGTGTGGCTGCCCGGCGGCGGGGGGGACGTGACGCCCACGGTGCGCGTGAACGCCGCCGCCTACCAGCAGGGCCTCGAGGCAGTGCGCGCGGCCGTCGACGTAGCGGCGCGCGACGCCCGCCTCGACATCTCCACGGGCGGCGACGGCGTCACGGTCGTGCCGTCCAGGGACGGCACGACGGCCGACGCCGTCGCCCTCGAGCGCGCCATCGAGGCCAGCGTCGTGCGCGGCAAGGTCTACGCGGGGCCGGTGCCGATGAAGGCCGTGCCGCCACAGGTGAGCACGGCCGACGCCGAGGCGCGCGCCGGCGTGGCCGCCATGTATCTCGCGCGCCCGGTCACGCTCCGCTACCGCGAGCGGACCGTGGTGCTCAGCCCCAGGGAGATGGCCGGCATGCTCAGCGTCAACACGGGCGCCGACGCCGACACCTACCCGCTGACCTTCCGCAACGAGCGCGCCGCCGCCCGGCTCCACGAGCTCTTCTCCTGGGCGGAGACCGCGCCCGTGGACGCGCGCCTCGAGGTGCATCCCGAGGGCGGCATCACGGTCACGCCGAGCAAGGTGGGCGAGGTCCTCGACATGAAGGTCCTGCTCGAGGATCTCGACGACACCGCCCTCGGCGGCGGCCTGCGCAGCGTCTTCGTGGCCCTCAAGCCGGCGCTGCCCGAGCTGACCAGCGACGACGTCGAGACCATGGGCCTCGCTTCGCTCGGCGCGCAGTTCGTCACGTACTTCGACCCGCGCAACACCACGCGCGCGGGCAACATCGCCTTGGCCGCGAAACTGGTCGACGGGAGCGTCGTCGAGCCCGGACAGACGTTCTCGCTCAACGCCGCCATGGGCCCGCGCACCACCAACCGCGGCTTCGACTACGCGCCTGTGATCGCCGCCGACGGCGTGCTGCGCCAGGGGGTCGGCGGCGGCATCTGCCAGTACGCGACGACGCTGTTCAACGCCGTGCTCCTGGCGGGCCTGCCGATCGTCGAGCGCGAGGCTCACTCGCTCTACATCTCGCACTACCCGATCGGCCGCGACGCGACCGTGTCCTGGGGCGCCGTCGACTTCAAGTTCAAGAACGACACCGGCAAAGCGCTGATGATCCGCAGCTGGGTCCAGGGGGATCACCTCACGGTCGCCATCGTGGGGAAGACCGGGCGCGAGGTGACCTTCAAGACCGGTCCCTTCTACGATAGTCGTAAGCCGGCCCACGGCGAGTCGGACCCGCGCGTGATCTACGACGCCGACCTCGGCCCCGGCGTGGTGCGCTGGGAACGCGGCATCGATGGGCACAGCGTAAAGGTCGAGCGCACGGTGCGCGACGCCAAGGGCGCGGTACTCTTCCGCGACACGTTCGTGTCGCACTACGAGCCGCTCGACTGGGTGAAGCGCGTCGGGACCTGAAGCGGGGGAGAGGCGGGGGTCCAGATGGAGCTGAGGCCGGCCGCGCCTGGCGGCCGCTCGGGCCTGGTGCCTCAGCCGGTCTTCGCGATGACCTGCTTGCAGACCACCTTGAGCGTCTCGAAGACGCCCTCGCCGGTGATCGCGCTGGACTCGGTGACCGGCGACGCGGTGTGGTTGAGGAGCTCGTTCATGTCCTCGACCGAGAAGATGTCGCTGAGGTCGCGCTTGTTCATCTGGATGACGAACCCCAGCTTGCTGAGGTCGTCGCCCTGACCGAGCAGGTTGTCCCAGAGGTTGAGGTAGCTCTCGACGTTCTCGTCGAGGCGCGTGATCTGCGAATCGGTGACGAAGATCACGCCGTCGACGCCCTGCAGCACCAGCTTGCGGCTGGCGTTGTAGTAGCTCTGGCCCGGCACCGTGTAGAGGTGAAAACGCGTCTGCATGCCCTTGACCGCGCCCAGCGTGAGCGGCAGGAAGTCGAAGTAGAGCGTGCGCTCCTCCTCGGTGGCGATGCTCACGAGCTTGCCGCGCGCGTCGGGGTTGATCTTGCGGTGGATGTACTGGAGGTTCGTCGTCTTGCCGCACAGGCCGCAGCCGTAGTAGACGATCTTGTAGTTGATCTCGCGGGCGGCGAAGTTGATCAGCGGCATAGGGAGGGCCTCACACGTCCTTGAAGAGGTCGTCCATGGCGTCGCCGGCGGCGCTCTCGAAATCGGCGTCCATGGCCGGCGTGCTCTCGTCCTCGGGACCATCGAAGATCTGGCGGAGGACCTCGATGGCGCGCTGCGTGTACAGACGGACCTTGCCCACCTGGGTCTCGCGCCCAAAGGTGACGATCAGCAGGACCTGATCGGTGACCTGCGAGACGTGCAGGTTCAGGGCCTTGCCCTCGTGGAACAGCAGGGTGAACTCGTTCTCGTCGAGGATGCTGGCAAGCTGCTGGGTGGCGGCGAACGAGCTCGCCGCCAGCGAAGCCAGGGAGAGCGTCTCGGGGTGGTACGAATCGGAGGCCGTGGTGATGGGCTGGCCAGACGTGCTGATGAGGGCCAGGAAGCTCGAGCCCGAGACCTCCTTGAGCTTCAGCAGGAGGTCGTCGCAGCGGTCGAGCTGCCGGTCGTTGATGACGAGTCCCTTGCGTCGCGCCACGCACGCTCCTCCAGGTCGAGGCCGCCGGCGGCCCTGCACTCCCGCGGCCTGCGAAGTATATACCAGGCCCTGCCCGCACCAGATTGCGCCCGCGCCCCCTGTATCGTCGCCGCGGCGGCAAAGCATGAGCCCTTGCTGCAGGAACCAGCCTCGCGGCTGCGAAGCTACCTGCAGGATGGTGACGCGCACCCGATGACCGAAGGACCCACGCTCACATGGGCCTGAAGGGCAGTCTCGCCGAGCTGCCGCTGGCCGACCTCATCGAGATGACCTCGCTGGGCGGCAAGACCGGCCGTCTCACGCTGTTCGACGAAGAGGGCGCGGCGGCCGGCGAGCTCGCGTTTCGCGACGGTCGCCTCGTCGGCGCCGTGTGCGGCGAGCTCGGCGCCGAGAAGGCCTTCTACGCCCTGCTGGCCCTCAAAGAAGGCGCCTTCGACTTCGACCCCGCCGCGGAACTCGACGACGAGAGCTGCAACCTGCCCACCGAGGCGCTGCTCATGGAGGGCATGCGGCGCCTTGACGAGCTCGGCCGGCTGCGCTGCGAGCTGCCGGCGCCGGCGCGCGTGCGACTGCTCGGTGGGGAGGCGGAGGACGAGCTCGAAGCGCGCGTCCTCGGCTACCTCGGCCCGGGGGCACGCCTCCTCGGTGACATCGTCGAAGGCCTGCTCGTGGGCGGAGACGCCGACGAATACGACGCCCTCAAGACCCTGCAGAGACTCGCCGACCGTGGCGTCGTGCGCGTGGAGACGCCTCAGGGCGTCGCCGAGGCTGACCACGGCGACCTGAGCGAGGCACCTCAACCTGAGCTTGAACGTTGAGGCTTGGTCCGGTACTATCTGCTACCCAGACCTCACGCACGCGGAGGAGATGCGCCATGGACGATATCGTCGACCTCGTCTCGCGATCCGACGACGACCTGCGCGCTCTGGTCGCCGAGCTCGAGGCCGAGGAGCGCGAGATCTCGCGCCGCCGGCGCATCCTGCAGGGCAAGCTCGACATCCTGCACGCCGAACTCGTGATGCGCCTCCAGCACAAGCACAAGCAGGGGGAGGCCGTCATCTCCGCCGACGACGTGCAGCAGCTCTCGCGCATCCTCGCCGGCCTCGGGCCGGGGGAAGACGAGCCGGCCGCTGAGGATCCCGGGGAGCGCTGAGGTGTTCTGCCCCGAGTGCGGCATCCGGAACTCGGAGGGAGCCAGCTTCTGCGTGCGCTGCGGCGCCAGCCTCATCGCCGACCAGCCCGAGTCCGCCATCACGCTGAGCTACGTCCCCGGCGACGAAGAGGGCGAGCCCAACGCGCTCGCCGCCGTCGCCGGCGACGAGGCCTGCCTGGTCATCCGCAGCGGCGGCGGCCGCGCCGGCGAGACGTACCCGCTGCGCGACGCGCGCCTCGCCATCGGCCGCCACCCCGACGCCGCCATCTTCCTCGACGACGTCACCGTGTCGCGCAACCACGCGCTCGTTGAGCGCGAGGGTGACGGCTGGGTCATCATCGACGAAGGCAGCCTCAACGGTACCTACGTCAATCGCCGCCGCGGCGACCGTGTCGCGCTCGCCGACGGCGACGAGATCCAGATCGGCAAGTACAAGCTCACGTTCATCATCCCGTCGTGAACGACGCCGCCGGACTCCTCTTCGACGTCGGCGACGAGAAGCTGTTCACGATCGGCTCCGTCGTCGAGCGCCTGCACGGCGAGTTCCCCGACATCAGCGTCAGCAAGCTGCGGTACCTGGAGGAGCAGGGCCTGGTCACGCCGCGCCGCACCAAATCCGGCTACCGCCTGTTCTCGCAGGACGACTTCGGGCGCCTGGTGCGCGTGCTCGGCATGCAGCGCGACGAGTACCTGCCCCTCAAGGTGATCCGCCGCGAGCTCGAACGCAGCCCGGCGAGCGCGCTGCCCTCGGCCCGCCAGGGCCTGCGCAAGACCGCTCTGCTGGCGGTGGGGGAGGGGCGCGAGTACACGGCCGAGGAGATCCAGCAGATGACCGGCGCCAACGCTACGCTGCTCTCCGAGCTCGAGGAGTTCGAGCTCGTGCACGCCCGGCAGGTCAGCGGGGTGCGCCGCTACACCGAGACCGACGCCGGCATCGTGGGGGCCGCGGCGCAGCTGGCGCAGCTCGGCCTGCGGCCCAAGAACCTCCGCGTGGTCAAGAGCGCCGTCGACCGCGAGATCGGCCTCATCGAGCAGGTGCTGCTGCCGGCGCTCAAGTCCAACCGGCAGGAGCGCCGTCGCGAAGGCCTCGAGCAGCTCGACGACATCGTCCAGGCGACCACGCAGCTTCGCCAGCTGCTCCTCGCGCGCGGCGTGCGACGCCTCACCGGCGGCCCCAGCGCGCGCTGACCGTATCCTCAAGGAGAACCTCATGACCGACGGCCGTATAGACCTCCGCGCGCACGTGCGGGACATCCCGGATTTCCCCAAAGAAGGCATCCTCTTCCGCGACATCATGCCGCTGCTGCAGGAGCCCGTGGCTTTGCGCGAGGCCGTCGACCGCCTGGTCGAGTACGGCACCGGCAAGCACATCGACGTGGTGATGGGGGCCGAGGCGCGCGGGTTCATCCTCGGCGCCGCCGTGGCCTACGGCCTCGGCGCCGGCTTCATCTGCGCGCGCAAGCCCGGCAAGCTGCCCCACACCACAATCTCGGTCGAGTACGACCTCGAGTACGGTACCGACAAGCTCGAGATCCACGCCGACGCCATCAAGCCCGGCCAGAACGTGCTCGTGCACGACGACCTCCTGGCCACCGGGGGCACCGCCCGGGCCAAGATCGACCTGGTCGAGCAGCTCGGCGGCAAGGTCGTGGGCGTCGCCTTCATCATCGAACTCGAGGCCCTCGGTGGGCGCAGCAAGCTCGAGGGCTACGACGTTTTCAGCCTGATCAAGTACTGACGCCGGCCTCCGGCCGCATGTCCGGCCGCCGCGAAAGCGCCTGATCCGCGCAGGCGACGGCGAACACACGTTCGCTTCTCAAGGCCGGCGTCCGCCACGGGCGCGTCGGCCTCTGTTCGCCGCCCGGCGACCCGCCGCGTCGCCGAAACCTGCGCAAAGCTCTCTCAGAGGCACGGTCCTGCCGCACGTGGCGTTTGCGACGCGGCCGAGCGGCTGCCAACCAGGCGGCGACATCTGGCCCGCAGGTTCGCTGTGCTGAGGGAGGGAGTCTGGTCGCCAATCGTGACCATGGCGCGACGGGCGCGGTGGTCGGGCGCAGCGAGCACGGCGTACGTTACCCGAACGACGTCACGCGCGGGACTTCACGAACCAGGCCCGAAGCGCCGCAGCGATCCACCGCGGGGCGTGAAATCTGCCGCACCTCAGCGGACCCTGGCGGTCGCGGGGGGAGAGAGGAGAGCTGCTCGGCATCCGCGAACAGGCCACGGGCCCATCCCGGTCACTTCACCGCTAGCTTTACATAACGGAGATTATCGTGCGTTATCCTCAAGCGCGAGCCGGCGGCCGCCAGCAAGGAACGGTCCTCTCTACCAGCGTCGCCCGAGGTACTGAGGCGAAGACGGCAGCTCGCGCACGCAGGCGCTCAGGAACTCGGTGATGGGCGGGCGCACGTCGGCGCTCTGCAGCTGCATCCCGTCGAGGAACGCTGCTTTGAGGACTTTGACGTCTGATGGTTCGGGGATCACCTCGTGCGGCGCCGAGACCTCGAAGACCAGGTGCACGACGTGTTTGGCGTACTCCGGATCGGGCGAGATGGATTCGACGATGGCGAGGAGCTTGTAGACGCCTACGCGCAGGCTGAGCTCTTCGTCGAACTCGCGGCGCACGGCATCGGCCAGCGTCTCGCCGAAATGCACGCCGCCACCGGGGAGGAGCCAGTACCTCTCTTCCCCATGCCCCTGCTCTACCATCAAGATACGACCCTCGTGCACGAGCAGTCCTGCTACTCGAATCGTAGGCTTGTCCGGCGAACCCGCGACGTCCGGGGCCGGATCGCGGGTGACGTTTTGGGTCATGCCCTCTCCCCTCTTCCACTGGAGCCGAAGCCCTGCGGGCCCCGCTCCGTCTCGTCGAGCTTGTCGGTGGCCGCCAGGTCCACTTTGGTCAGCGGCAGGAACAGCAGCTGGGCGATGCGATCGCCCACAGCCACGCGGAAGGCTTCGTCGCGATCGGTGTTGAGGAGGATCACGCGCACCTCGCCACGATACCCCGGATCGATGAGTCCGGGGGCGTTCACGATGGAGATGCCGTGCCGGGCGGCGAGGCCCGAACGCGGCACCGTGAGGGCCGCCAGACCCGGCGGGAGCCCCAGGGCGACGCCGGTGCCCACGACGGCGCGGCCGAGCGGCTCGATGACGAGCTCCTCGGCAGCGTGCAGATCGTAGGCGGCGTCATGCTCGTAGGCGCGCTCGGGCAGCCGCGCCGAGGCTGTCAGGAGCTTGACCGGCACGGTGACGCCGTCCGGGCCGTGGAGCGCGATGTCGGCGGGCTCAGGGCTCACCGGCATCCTCATCCTCGTCGCCGGCGATCGCGGACGCGTCCAGCGGCTCGTCGCCCACGCCGGTGGCTTCGACGTCGACCACCGTCGTGTCGAGGCTGTAGCGCGCGTAGCGCCCGGCTTCCGCTACGGGCAGCCGGGCCACGAAGATCACGCCGTCGGGCGTGTGCTCTTCGTGGACGTCGCTGGCGACGCCGCGCAGGCGGTGCATGTCCGCGGCGGCGGCGTATGGGAAGAGCAACCGCACCGGCCGCAGGGCGCGGTCGAAGAAGACGGCCAGGCGCTCCTGGAGCCGGCCGAGGCCCTCGCCGCGAGCCGCGGCGATGAACTCGGCCTCCGGGTAGAGCGCCCGCAGGCGCGCCAGCTTGCCGGGGTCGGCGAGGTCGGTCTTGTTGAACACGAGGATCCGCGGCGCCTGCGCGCCCAGCATGTCAAGCACCTCGGCCACGGTCTGCTCGCGCACCTCGATCTCCGAAGGGTCGAGATGGGCGTCCGCGACGACGAGGATGACGTCGGCCAGCGTCGTCTCTTCGAGCGTGGAGGCGAAGGCGTCGACGAGCGAGTGCGGGAGCTTGCGAATGAAGCCGACGGTGTCGGTGACCACGTAGTCGCGGTCGCGGAAGCGGTACGAGCGCGACGTGGGATCGAGGGTCTCGAAGAGCCTGTCCCGCACCGAGACGTCGGCGTCGGTGAGCGCGTTAAGCAGCGTCGACTTGCCGGCGTTGGTGTAGCCGGCGAGGGCGATCAGCGGCACCGCGACGCGCAGGCGGCGGGCGCGCTGCGTGCGCCGCGTCCTGGCCATGTGGTCGATGCGCCGGCGCAGGGTCTGGATGCGCTTGCGCACCACGCGGCGGTCGACCTCGAGCTTGGTCTCGCCGGGGCCGCGCATATCCACGCCAGCGCCGAGCCGCGAGAGGATCAGGCCCTTGCCGCGCATCCGCGTGAGCTCGTACTCCAGCTGCGCGAGGTGCACCTGCAGGGTGCCCTCCAGCGAGTGCGCGTGTTTGCTGAACACGGTGAGGATGAGCTCGGTGCGGTCGAGGACGTCCACGTCCACGGCGTCGAGCACGGCCGCCACCTGGCCCGGGCTCAGGTCGTCCTCGCAGACCGCCACCGTGACGCCGCTCTCCTTGACGGCCTCCTTGAGCTCGACGAGCTTGCCTTTGCCGAGGTACGAGTGCGGGTGCGGCCGCTCCTTGCGCTGGATCACGTCGGCGACCCAGTCCATGTCGGCGGAGCTCAGCAGCTCCTTGATCTCGTTGAGCGGCTCCTCTTCCCCGGGCTCGCCGTGCCCGCCGGGCATGACCGCGAAGACCACGGCGCGCGGCCGCGGCGCGGTCGCGCCGCTGTCGACGGCGGAGGCGTCGGCGCTCACCTGACGGCTCCTAGATCCGTACCCGCTCCTCGATGCGTTGGACGGCCTCGCGCAGCCGTTCGTCGGGCACCGTCAGGGAGAGGCGGACGTAGCCCTCGCCGCCGGCGCCGTAGGCCGCCCCCGGCGTGACCACGACGTCCGCCTGGTAAAGCACCCGTTCGGTGAAGCTCGCGGACGTGTAGCCGTTGGGCACCGGCGCCCACAGGTAGATGGCGCCCTTAGGCGGCGCCACGTGCATGCCGATGGTCCGCAGCGCCTCCACGAGCAGGTCGCGGCGGCGCTGGTAGACCCGGCACATCTCGCGCACGCAGTCCTGGGGGCCGCTGAGCGCGGCGACGCTGGCGCGTTGCACGGCGCCGAACATGCCGGAGTCCATGTTGGTCTTGAGGCGCCAGTAGGCGTCGACCACGTCGCGGTTGCCGACCATCGCGCCGGAACGCCAGCCGGTCATGTTGTAGCTTTTGGACAGGCTGAACATCTCCACGCCCACGTCCCTGGCGCCCGGCGTCTCGAGGAAGCTCGGCGCTACGTAGCCGTCGTAGGTGATGTCGGCGTAGGCGTTGTCGTGCACCACCACGAGGTCGTTCTCGGCGGCGAAGGCGACCAGCCGCGCGAAGAAGTCGTCCTCGATGACGGCTCCCGTGGGGTTGTTGGGGTAGCTCACGAAGACCATGCGGGCCTTCGCGAGCACACTCGGCTCGATGGCCTCGAGATCGGGCTGGAAGCCGAGCTCGGGAACGAGCGGCAGCGGCACTGCCGTGCCGTCGGCCAGCATCGGGCCCGTGATGTACACGGGGTAGCCGGGATCGGCGGCCAGGGCCACGTCGCACTGGTCGAGGAGGGCGAAGCCGAGGTGGGCGATGCCCTCCTTGGCGCCGAGCAGCGGGACGATCTCGGAGGCCGGGTCGAGCTCCACGCCGAAGCGCGTGGAGTAGAACCCGGCCACCGCCTCGCGAAACGCCGGCTCGCCCTGGTTGCTGGGGTACTGGTGCGTCGTTGGGTCGCCGGCCGCCTCCGCGAGAGCCTCGACGATATGGGACGGCGTGGGCAGGTCCGGGTCGCCGATGCCGAGGCTGATCACGTCGAAACCGGCGGCGCGCCGCTCGGCGATCTGGCGCTCGATGCCGGCGAACAGGTAGGGCGGCAGGCTCTGCACGCGCTGTGAGAATCTCATGGCTCTCCCGGGGTCCTGGACGGCGGCGGCGGCGGCGTCACTCGAGGTGATCGAGGAACTCCAGCGAGAGGTCGCCGTGGTAGATCTCTTCGGCCGGCCCGGTCATGAACACGCGCCAGTCGGGCCGCACCTCGACGACGAGCTTGCCGCCGGGCAGCTCTACCGTGACCGGTGACGCGCACTGGCCGGTGCGCACCAGCGCGACCGCGGTCGCGGTGGCGCCGGTGCCGCAGGCGCGCGTCTCCCCCACGCCCCGCTCCCAGACCCTGACCTTGGCCTCGTGCTCGCCGAGGACCTTGACGAACTCCACGTTGACCTTGCGCGGAAAGTTCTTGTGCTCCTCGATCATCGGCCCCACTTCGTGCAGCGGGACGAGCTCGAGAGGCCACGGAGACTGGATCACGGCGTGCGGGTTGCCGACGTCGACGAACGTGAACGTGAAGCTGCGGCCGGCGGCGTGCAGGGACTCCTCGACACACTCGCCGTCGAAGCCGCTGAGCTTCTCGCCGCCGAAGCGCGCGATGCCCATGTCGACGGTGACCATGTAGCCCTCGCCGAGCTTGGGGACGATCTCGCCGGCGGCGGTCTCGAGCACCACGGTGTCGCCGCTGAGCGAGCCCTCCATCCGCAGCTTGCGGGCGACCATGCGCACGCCGTTGCCGCACATCTCCGCCTGGCTGCCGTCGGGATTGAAGATCGTGATCGGGAAGCGGTTCTCGCCGGTCGGCGCGCCGATGACCATGATGCCGTCCGCGCCGATGCCGAGGTTACGGTCGCAGAGCAGGCGCACGCGCTCCGGCGTGAACTCGAACGGCGCCTCTTCGGCGTGCACCACGATGTAGTGGTTGCCGAGGCCCTGCCACTTGGAGAACTGGACCTTGCCGAGGCCTTGCCACGTTGGCGTCACCCGTCACGACCCCCTGTGAGATGGAACGGCCGCAGGCGCGCGCGGCTCGAGGGCATACTCTACCACGGGCGTGCCTCGACGAGGGCGAGCACGTCCTCCGCGACGGCTTC
>Ga0209430_1001935_pt1 | contig 14182 bp, 12 predicted proteins | sample BarGraIncub1133A_FD_184504 | JGI IMG/M metagenome (GOLD analysis project Ga0209430, IMG submission 184504) | Arctic peat soil microbial communities from Barrow, Alaska - Barrow Graham LP Incubations 11-33A (SPAdes) (version 2) | ecosystem: Environmental > Terrestrial > Soil > Wetlands > Peat... | reverse complement strand
TGCGGCTTCATCTGTCAAGGGTAATACTATTTCATTAAAGTCTGGTCAAAAGCTTACTTATGATGTTTTATTAGTAGCAGTTGGTGTAAGACCAAATGTAGGACTTATAAAGGATGCCGGCGGCAATGTAAACAGAGGAATTGTCACAGATAATAAGCAGGCAACAACGTTAGATGGAGTATATGCTGCTGGTGACTGTACTGAGAGTTTTGACATTTGTACAGGACAAAATAAAATACTTGCTTTGCTTCCAAATGCTTATATGCAAGGTGAGATAGCAGGAATCAACATGGCTGGCGGAGATAAAACTTTTGATACAGCAATGCCTATGAATGCTATAGGATTCTTTGGATTGCATATGATAACGGCAGGTGCCATGGAAGGCGAATGCGTTGACCTTGCAGATGAAAGTAACTACAAAAAGATGTTCTTCGCAGATGGTCTTTTCAAAGGTTATATTCTTATAGGCGAAATAAGCAGAGCTGGTATATACACTTCACTTATTAGAGAAAAAACCCCAATGGATGAGATAGATATCAATTTATTAAAAGTCAGTCCACAACTTTTAGTCTTTGACAAAAAAGCAAGGAATCAGAAATTGGCGGGAGGGAAGTAGAATGAAAATTACAGTTGGTAACACATACTATACTGAAATCAACGAGCAAGTTAGAAATACAACCGATACAGATATAGTTTTGGATGAGGTTTATGGTCAACGTTATATAGGATGTGGCATAAGTGGTAAGACAATCATAATTAACGGAACTCCCGGTAATGCTTTAGGCGCATATATGAACGGAGCAAATGTAATAGTTAATGGAAATGCTCAAGATGCTACAGGGGATACTATGAATGATGGTTTAATAATAATTCATGGCAATTGCGGTGATACTACAGGATATGGTATGCGTGGTGGTAAGATAATTATTAAAGGCAATGCAGGTTATCGTGTGGGAATACACATGAAGGAATACAAAGAGCAAAAACCTGTAGTTATTGTAGGAGGAAAAACTGGTGACTTTTTAGGTGAATATCTGGCGGGTGGTATAATAATTGTGCTTGGTATCGGGGCAGATGGAGTTCCGGTAGGGAATTTCTGTGGAACAGGGATGCATGGTGGAGTAATATATTTGAGATGTAATGATGTTCCTGAGGGATTACCTTTACAAGTTACTTCAGTAATTGCGACTGAAGATGATAAAAAGCAGATTGAAAGTCATGTTGCAGAATTCTGCGATAACTTTGGATATGATAAGAGCGAATTGTTAAAATCCAATTTTATAAAGCTCACTGCTAATACAAAAAATCCATATAAACAGCTATATACACATAACTAAAATTTGTGTAATATTGTAATAGTAAGTTTAAATGATAAATATAATTATTTATCAAATTTAGAAAGAAAGAGGTGATGGAAATGGCTTGCTCAAAGAGCGATGTTCTTAAATTCATTGATCAAAATGATGTAAAGTTTATTAGACTGCAATTCACTGATATCCTTGGCCAATTGAAAAACATTGCAATAACTTCACAACAGCTTGAGAAAGCCCTTGAAGAGGGAGTTATTTTTGACGCATCTGCTATTGCCGGCTTTTCGGAAGTGGAATCCTCAGATATGCTGTTATTTCCGGATCTAGACACATTTTCAATTTTCCCTTGGAGACCACAGCAGGGCAAGGTAGCAAGATTCATATGTGATATAAAAAATTATGATGGGTCGCAGTTCTTAGGAGATCCCAGATATATTCTGAAGAGATCAACAGAAAAGGCTAAGGCGCTAGGTTATACCTTCAATATAGGACCTGAGTGTGAATTCTTTTTGTTTCACATTGATTCAGAGGGGAGACCTACAACAAAGACGCATGATTCTGCTGGTTACTTTGATATGGCACCAATGGATTTAGGTGAAAATTGCAGAAGAGAAATATGTATGGTGCTTGAGGATTTGGGCTTTGAAGTTGAGGCTTCACATCATGAAAATGCTGCCGGACAGCATGAAGTTGATTTCAGATACAGTGATGCTTTGACTGCTGCCGACAGAATTATGACTTTTAAAATGGTTGTAAAAATAGTTGCTCAGCGAAATGGCCTGCATGCTACTTTTATGCCAAAACCAATTTATAATACTTATGGGTCAGGTATGCATATTAATATGTCACTTTCTCATGATGGAAACAATTTATTTAATGTTGGTGAAAATAGTATGGATATATCTGATACTGCAAAGATGTTTGCAGCAGGTATACTTCAGCATGCTAAGGGCATTACAGCTGTTGCAAATCCATTAGTAAATTCATATAAAAGATTAGTTTCGGGATTTGAGGCACCTATACACATCGCCTGGTCACATAGGAATAGAAGTCCTCTGCTAAGAATACCTGCACCAAAGGGAGATGCAACTAGGCTTGAGCTTAGGAGTCCAGACCCTTCATGCAATCCGTATCTTACATTGGCATTGATTTTAGAAGCAGGGTTAGATGGGCTGCAAAAACAGATGGTAATTCCTTCGCCTGTGGATATAAACACTTATAATCTTACACCTGAACAAGAGAAAGAGCTTAAAATTCAGAGACTGCCTTCAAATCTCTCTATAGCTCTGCAAGAAATGAAAAAAGACACATACATTAAGGATGTGTTAGGAGAGCATATTTTCAATAAATATGTTTCAACAAAAGAAGCCGAGTGGACTGCTTACAATAATGAAGTTCATTCATGGGAGATAGATAATTATCTTACTGCATATTAATTAAATTGTATAACTTTTTGTTATGTAATTTAAGATTTTATCAGGGTTTGATTAAAACTATAATTAATCCCCATTCAAATGGAGGTGATTGCCAGTGAGTGCAGGAGGGATTCTTATAGTATGCAGTAAGCCTGAGTTGATAAAAGAAATTAGAACCCTCATGCTTCAACAAGGATATTCATCAGCAGATTATGCATTATCAGCAAATGAAGCAAGACGAAAACTTGATTTTTTCGAACCAGAGCTAATACTTATAAATGCACCATTACAGGACGAATTAGGGATAGAGTTCGTTTTAGATATAGCTGATAAAACTGATGCTGGCATAATAATTCTTGCTAAACACGAACATTTGGAAGAAATGCAATACAAACTTGAAAAAGTAGGTGCATTAATACTTCCTAAGCCTATCAATAGGACGACACTTCTACAGACCGCCAAATTTGCCGCTCTATCGCGTATATCCATAAAAGGATTGAAACTTCAGAATGATGATTTGGAAAAACGTATTCAGGATAGGAAGGTCGTAGAAAAGGCAAAATGGATTCTTGTTGAGAAGATGAATATGACGGAACCACAGGCACATAGATATATTCAAAAGAGAGCGATGGATTCAAGAACATCCCAAATCAAGGTGGCTGAGGAGATAATACTTACCTTTTAAAAATACACTTGAAATACTGGATAACTCGTGGTAGAATTACTGCATATATAATTGCATATTGGTATTCAGCAATGAGGCTGCTAATAAATCATTTATTAATGATTTATTAGGCGGCTTTTGTGTTTTTACGCATTACTAAATTTTTAAAGTTTTCTGTTTTATAGGATATATATCCCTAACATACTTCCTCTATTTTGACGGAAAAATAAAATTTCTCAAATGAAAGTGTTGCTCATAAAATATGTTGAATAGATTGGTTAAGTTGGCAGAAGTTAGTTATTAAAATCAGAACATGGAGGAATTAATTATGGGAACTATTAATACTGGTGATACAGCTTTTATTTTGGTCTCGACTGCGCTTGTGTTCTTTATGACACCAGGTCTTGCACTTTTTTATGGTGGTATGGTAAAACGAAAAAATATATTAAGCACTATTATGGCATCGTTTTTCATAGCAGGTTTGGCGTCTGTTCTTTGGGTACTCATTGGGTATTCACTTTCATTCGGCAAGGACATAGCTGGAATTGTTGGTAATTTTGATTGGGTACTTTTTAGAGGTGTAACTGGTGAGCCAAATGCTGATTATGCAGCAACGATACCACATACACTTTTTGCAGCATTCCAGATGATGTTTGCTATAATTACACCAGCGTTGATTACAGGTTCATTGGTAGAGAGAATGAAGTTTTCAGCACTATTTACTTTTATAGGATTATGGTCATTAATTGTATACTATCCACTAGCTCATATGATGTGGGGAGTAGGCGGTATATTAAGGAATCTTGGTGCCATCGACTTTGCTGGTGGTAATGTTGTTCATATAAGCTCTGGAGTATCAGGACTTGTAGCCGCAATTATTCTTGGTAAGAGAAAAGGACATGGCATTACTTCTAGTCAGCCTCACAACCTTCCATTAGTATTTATTGGCTCAGCAGTACTGTGGTTTGGATGGTTTGGATTTAATGCGGGTAGTGCATTAGGAAGTGGAGCGCTAGCAGTACATGCACTTTTGACAACTAATACATCAGCCGCAACTGCAATGCTTTCATGGATGTTCGTTGAAAAGATTACTAGAGGGAAGCCTACTATGCTTGGTGCAGCAACAGGTGCAGTTGTCGGTTTAGTAGCTATAACTCCTGGAGCTGGATTTGTTCCAATATGGGCTTCATTAATTATAGGTGCAGCTGTAAGTCCGGTCTGCTACTTCGCAATGAGTGTTATTAAACCGAAATTTGGCTACGATGATGCATTAGATGCATTTGGATGTCATGGTATTGGTGGTATTTGGGGAGGTATAGCAACAGGTATTTTTGCTCAAAAATCTATAAATTCAGCTGCAAAATGGGATGGTTTGTTTTTTGGTGAAACAAAGCTATTTGTTGCACAGCTTATAAGTATTGGAGTGACTATTGCCCTCGCCATAGTTGGAACAGCAGTCATCATGTTCATACTGAAGGCAGTCATGAAGGATATCAGAGTAACACCAAGAGAAGAAGCAGAAGGACTTGATATTTCACAACATGGTGAGTCAGCATATCCTTCATTCTCTGGAATGGATTAATAGGCGGAAGACATATATTAAAATATTCTCACACCCTAGAGGTCAGAGATGGTACAAAAAACAAAAGAGAGATTAATCTCTCTTTTGTTTTTTGTAGTAGTTACTATATTTGCATTGCTAGAACAACTTCTCTAAGTACTTTACAAGCCACGGCAGTAGAGGATCCACTGTGATCATAATGAGGTGATAGCTCTACTATATCTGCTCCGATAATGTTTAGTTTTGAAACGGCTTTTAATGCACCAACTAGTTCAAGGAAGCTCACACCACCAGCTTCAGGGGTTCCAGTCCCAGGTAATATAGATGGGTCAAGAACATCTAAATCAATTGTAAGATAAACTGGCAAGCTACCAATTTTATTTATAGCATTGTCCAATTCGCCAAAATTGTGTAGGCATATCGAGGTATGACCTTCCTTAGCCCAATAAAATTCCTCGCGCGTACCACTTCTTATTCCATATTGCCAAATGTGATTGTCTCCAAGTATATCCCAAACACGTCTAATAACAGAAGAATGTGAAAGTGATTCGCCTAGATAGTTTTCTCTTAAATCGGTATGGGCATCGAAATGAATAACATTGAGGTGTGGATATTTTTTAGCTGCTTGCTGTATGACGGGCAGAGACACCAAATGCTCCCCACCAATCATTAATGGCTTTTTTCCACTATCTAAAATGTACTGTGCAGTTTCGGATATTATATTCAAAGCTTTTATTGGCGAACCAAAGGGTAAGTCTAAATCGCCATAATCATTAATGGAATAATCTGTAATATCAATATCGAAATATGGGCTATATGTTTCTATCCCAATGGAATCCAATCTCATGGCAGAAGGTGCAAATCTGGTACCTGGCCTAAATGTAGTTGTGCCATCATAAGGAGCACCGAAAATCACTATGCTAGATGAATCAAAGTTGCTATCGCAACCAAGAAAATTAGTGGATAAAGTGTTTTTGTTCATCATTAAATTTTATTATCTCCTTCACAGTGAGTTAGCAGCGTAAAAGAAGCTGTCTCACTCATTTCATTTGGATTTGTATTGAATAGGGAATGAATATTATTTTATCATCAATAGTATAAATTACAATATTTTTTCTGTTTTGATCTAGGATAAGTATCCACACTGTACGTGCTATCAAAAGTTTAGTATACTAAGGATATATTAAAAGTATACCATTAATGTAAAAAGGTAAATATAGCAAAAGAGTATTTGTAGTATAAAATATTCATCCTTTTGCATTGCGGAGAAATGGAGGAAACTATGGCTTTTGTACCAGAAATAGAAGGGAACCTTAGAAAGCATATGGTTAAAATCCCCGAAATAATTAAGCAAGTTAGTGGAATTAATATTTTTGGGAAAAACATAAAATCACTGATTTTTACAACAGACGTTGCCATAATTAAGAACTGTAACGCAAATGCTGTCATTGCTGTATATCCATTTACACCACAGCCTATAATTACTCACGCAATAATAAGTGCGTCTGATATACCTGTATTTTGCGGGGTGGGTGGAGGAACTACCACAGGCAAACGAGTTATTAATATTGCGATGGATGCTGAATTTCAAGGAGCAATAGGAGTGGTAGTTAATGCTCCCACCAAAAACGACATCATAAGGGCATTAAACGCCAAAATAGATATTCCCATTGTGGTTACTATAGCATCAGAAGATACTGATATAAAAGGGAGATTAGAGGCAGGTGCCTCAATATTAAATGTTTCTTGTGCAGGAAAGACGCCACAAGTAGTTAGAGCTATTCGTAAGAAATACCCTGAAGTTCCTATTATTGCAACGGGTGGACCTACACAAGAGAGTATATTGGAGACCATTGATGCAGGTGCGAACACCATCACATATACGCCACCAACTTGTGCTGAACTCTTTGCTGAATTAATGAATAAGTATAGGATGGAATTCTAAAAATGATTACGCAAATTATTTTTGACTTAGATGGTACTCTGGTTGATTCTTTAGACACCTTCATAAAGATAGGCAATGAAATGGCTGAAAAGTATGGATACCGATCATTAAATGAAGAGAAAATAAAAGAACTTCTAAGGCTTCCGATGAAAAAGAGGATAGAAAGCCTGAAGATACCAGTATATAAGATTCCTAAAATGGGTGTTGAACTGTTGAGCAATTTTAACTCATATGCCGCTCAGATTAAACCAATTGTGGGAGTAAAGGAAATGCTGCAGTATCTACACAGAGAAAAGTATGGATTAAATATTGTTTCTTCAAACTCATTGCGTAATATCGATACGTTTTTAAAAGCAAATGAGCTAAACCTGTTTAATAATATACAGTCTTCAAAGGGGCTTTTTGGAAAGCATATTACTATTGGCAAACTAATTTCCAAGCTACAAGTAAAAAAGGAAGAGGTAATATATATTGGGGATGAGCAGCGTGATGTTGAAGCTTGCAAAAAAATAGGTATCAAAGTTATTTCAGTTTTGTGGGGCTTTGATTCGCGGGAACTTATAGAAAAAGCAAATCCGGATTTTATTGTTTCCAATCCAAATGAAATTGTTGAAATTATTATGGCTATTAAATAGATGGCACGGGCATTAAATGAATTTACCCTAGACCAGAAATGGAGATAAAAATGTTACTTGCAGATGAATGGAAGGATTACGAATTAATAGAAACAGGAGACGGTGAGAAGCTTGAAAGATGGGGGGACTTTTTCCTTAGGAGACCAGACCCACAGATAATATGGCCTATTAAAAATACGAAAATATGGGATAGGGCAGATGCACAGTATCATAGAAGTCAGAGTGGTGGCGGCGAATGGGAATATAAAAGACAACTTCCGAAGCGCTGGACAATAAAATTTGAAAATTTGAAATTTTATATTGAGACTACAGGATTTAAACATACTGGACTATTCCCTGAACAGGCTGTAAATTGGAAATGGATGATTAATAATATACAGAAAGCCAAAAGGCCAATAAATGTTTTGAACCTTTTCGCATATACTGGTGGAGCCACTGTTGCAGCTGCTTATGCAGGGGCAGAGGTCTGTCATGTAGATGCGGCTAAAGGAATGGTTAGCTGGGCAAAAGAAAATGTAGCTCTTTCAGGCTTAGCAGATAAACCCGTGAGATTTATTACAGATGATTGCATGAAATTCGTTCAAAGAGAAATACGCAGGGGCAAAAAATATGATGGCATCATCATGGACCCCCCTTCTTATGGAAGAGGACCAAATGGCGAAATATGGAAAATAGAGGATTCCCTCTATGATTTTGTTGAACAATGTATGGGATTGCTTTCAGATAATCCCTTATTTTTCTTAATAAACTCATATACCACAGGTTTTTCATCTACAGTACTTAGTAATATTCTAAAACAAACTTTAGGGAGCCGTTACAAAGGTGTGCATAGCTGTGGAGAGGTAGGAATACCTGTAAGTCAATCAGATTTAATACTTCCATGTGGTATATATGGAAGGTGGGAGAATGTGTGACACCAAATATTATTTTTGAGGACAATCATTTGCTTGTTGTTGAAAAGCCTGTCAATATACCAGTGCAGGGGGATAATACAAATGATTTAGATATGCTAAACATATTGAAGCAGGATTTGAAGGTGAGGTATGACAAGCCTGGAGAGGTTTATCTTGGATTAGTACATAGGCTTGATAGGCCTGTAGGCGGAATCATGGTATTTGCAAAAACCTCTAAGTCAGCTGCCAGACTTTGTGAACAAATAAGAACTAGATCATTTAAAAAGACATATCTTGCTATTGTAAGAGGGACTCCTCAAAAACAAAAGGGCACGCTTAGGGATTATCTTTTAAAAGATAGCTTTAACAACATGGTATCAGTAGTGAGAGAAGGTATAGAGGGCTCAAAAGAAGCGGTACTTGACTATGAAGTACTACAGTCAAATGGAGAGCTGAGTTTATTACAAATACAACTACACACTGGGAGGCCACATCAGATAAGAGTTCAACTATCTCATGCAGGATACACTTTGTATGGAGATCAGCGATATGGGGCAGATGTAAATAAGCCCGGTCAACAAATAGCACTTTGGGCACATTCTATTACTTTCATACACCCGACAAAAAAAGAAGAGATTACTTTCATATGTGAAACTCCAAAAACTGAACCTTGGGTTCGATTTTAACAGTTGATTATGGCTAGAATAAAATAAAAATGAGACAGTCAAGGTACAGTTTACCTTGACTGTCTCAATATATGAGAGTTTTAGTTAGTAAGCAATTCCTTGGGCATACATTGCAGTAGCTACTTTAATAAAGCCTGCGATGTTTGCGCCGGCAATAAGATTATCTTCATAACCATATTCCTTTGCGGCTGCGCTAACATTTGCGTAAATGTTTACCATTATGTTTTTAAGCTTAGCATCAACTTCTTCAAACGTCCATGAATAACGCATACTATTCTGACACATTTCAAGAGCTGAAGTTGCAACTCCACCTGCATTTGCAGCCTTTGCAGGTCCATATATAATTTTGTTTTCTAAGTAAACTTCGCAAGCTTCTGGAGTTGAAGGCATATTAGCACCTTCGCCGACAGCATAGCAACCATTTGCAACTAGCAGCTTTGCAGACGCTTCGTCGATTTCATTTTGCGTAGCGCAAGGAAGAGCGATATCACACTTTATACTCCAAATACCTGAACAACCTTCAGTATATGTTGCGTTTTTATGTATTTTTACATATTCACTGATACGTTTTCTATCAACTTCCTTTAATTGCTTAACTGTATCAAGCTTAATTCCATCTGGATCATAGATATATCCATTTGAATCACTTAATGAAACAACTTTTCCACCTAATTGATGTACTTTTTCAGTAGCATATATTGCAACGTTTCCTGAACCGGAAACTACTACAGTAGCACCCTTGAAGGACTTGCCTTTTGCTTTTAGAGCTTCATCCATGAAATAGCAGAGACCATATCCAGTAGCTTCAGTACGAGCTAAGCTTCCACCCCAAGTAAGACCTTTACCAGTTAAAACACCAGTAAAATCATTCTTAAGTCTCTTGTATTGACCGTACATAAAGCCTATTTCTCTTCCGCCTGTTCCAATATCTCCAGCAGGAACGTCGGTATTTTCGCCGATATGCTTTGATAATTCTGTCATAAAGCTCTGGCAGAATTTCATTACTTCATTGTCAGACTTACCCTTAGGGTCAAAGTCACTGCCACCCTTAGCACCGCCTATAGGAAGTCCAGTGAGTGAATTCTTGAGAATTTGTTCAAAACCAAGGAACTTAAGAATACTTGCATTAACAGAAGGGTGAAGTCTTATACCACCCTTATAAGGACCAATTGCACTGTTGAATTGAATTCTGAAACCACGATTTACTTGAACTTTACCATTGTCATCAACCCAAGCTACTCTAAATACAATCTGTCTTTCAGGCTCTACGAATCTGTCGAATATTCCTGCTTCAACCCACTCGGGATGCTTTTCGGCAACAACCTCTAGTGATTCAAGAACTTCTTTTACGGCTTGATGAAACTCTGGTTCACCAGGATTTCTTTTAACTACCTGATCCATTACTTTTTTCAAAATTGCCATTTTTAAACCCTCCTACATATTATTTTTATAAATTTATTATGTAATTAGCTCGGTGACAGGAGAATAATGAAATGGCAATAAAAAAATACAGTTTAAATAACTGTATGCCAAAATATAACAGCATACTCCATTGTACACCAAATATTAACTTTTTTTACCATCTAAATTATATCATTGTACCTTGGGAATTGCAAGCATGAAAGTCATAAATTTCATTTTGATTATTGCAAAAAAAAATTATATATACAAAAATAGCTGTAACCATTGGTGAATAAAGGTTTACGCATAAAAAATAAATATTTAATAGAAGCAATGAGAAGGTAGAAATTGAAATAATTGCAAGTAATAAAATAGCATGCGTCATTTGTTAATGAAAGATGAATGGCTGTTTCAGAGCAAAAACAGCCTTCAAATAATCATTTATAATATTTGAAAACGTGTTTGGCAATTATTGTTGTTTTAAAGTATTCTCGAGGTTATAATGGTAGTACTTGAATAAAAGTATTGTAAATTGCGTAATATTTTAACTATAAAATACACAGATTTGAAAGGCATACAGATGAGTAAAATACAGCTTATTGCTATATCTGCATTTGGTATAGAAGCAATAACCGCTAGAGAATTGAAAAAGCTTGGATATTTCGATCAAAAGGTTGAAGATGGTAGAATAACGTTTACTGGCGACGAGTCTGCTATTTGCAGAACCAATATATGGCTTAGGACTGCGAGTAGAGTGCTTTTAAAAATAGGGGAGTTCAAGGCCTTGAGCTTTGATGAGCTTTTTGAACAGACGAAAGCTTTGCCTTGGGACGAAATTATTCCTGTAGATGCGGAGTTCCCAGTTGAGGGTAAATCAATAGACTCAAAGCTGTTTAGTGTTTCAGATTGCCAGGCTATAGTTAAGAAGGCTATTGTGGAAAAACTGAAGCAACGCCATAAATGCGAATGGTTTGAAGAGACTGGCCCTAGATATAGGATTGAGGTAGCTCTGCTGAGGGATATTGTTACTTTAACTATAGATACAAGTGGCGCAGGTCTTCATAAAAGAGGATATAGAAAACTTGTAGGTTGTGCTCCCATAAAGGAAACCTTAGCATGTGCTATGATACTGGTTAGCCATTGGAATAAAGATAGAATTCTCCTTGATCCTTTTTGCGGGAGTGGAACTATACCAATTGAAGCAGCATTAATTGGAAAGAATATAGCACCTGGGCTGGGTAGGGAATTTGATGCAGAAAAATGGCACTTTGTTCCTCAGAAATTATGGGACGATGCGCGCGACGAAGCTTATGACATGATAATTGAGGAAAATGAGCTTAGAATCCTTGGCTCGGATATTGATGAAGAAGCTATGAGTATAGCAAGGTACCATGCCAAGAAGGCCGGTGTGGAGGATGCTATTCACCTTCAAAGGCTACCTCTTGCGGATATAAGATCTAGATATAAGTATGGTAATATTATTTGTAATCCACCATATGGAGAGAGATTGGGAGAGCAGGAATATGTTGAAAACTTATATAGAGAAATGGGCACAGTATTTAATAAGTTTGATTCTTGGTCTTATTATGTAATAACTTCAAATTTAGAATTTGAAAAGCTTTTTGGTAGAAACGCTGATAAAAAAAGAAAGTTATATAATGGAAGATTACTTTGCAATTACTTTCAATTTTTTGGACCGCCACCTCCAAAACATAAAGTTACCAGAATGGATGCATTAGAATGAAAAATGAGAGAATAAGCAAAAGAATTGACGAAAACATCATAGTTGTAATATCATAAGGTATGTAACATTTGTAGCATGGGTTAGGAGATTGAGTTTAAAATAAAATTGTAATATGGTAGGTGAATGAAAATGTTTTTAAAAGTTTCGCATTCAGATGTTTCAGGTAAGATTAGTATACCAGGTTCAAAATCTCATACAATAAGGTCAATGTTTTTTGCAGGATTAGCGGATGGAAAGAGTAAAATAAAAAATCCGCTTATTTCAAGCGATTCTATCTCAGCAGTAAATTTATGTAAATCATTTGGCGTCGTTTATAATTTATCTGATAATTGTTATATAGTTGACGGAGTTGGAGGTAATCCTCAAGTACCGGAAAATATAATAGATGTAGGAAACTCTGGAACTAGCCTCAGGCTTGGCTTAATGACAGCTGCGTTAGTTCAAGGATATTCAGTTTTCACTGGTGATTATCAGATAAGAAAGAGGCAGATAGGCCCACTTGTTCAAGCTATTAACAATTTAGGCGGACAGGCTTATACCACTAGAGGAAATGATTCTGCTCCTGTAGTAATAAAAGGAAGAGCAACAGGCGGCTTCACAAAGCTGGATGCTGTTACTTCCCAATACTTATCATCAATTCTAATAAATGCACCTCTTTTGGAAAAAGATACGCATATTGAGGTTACAAGACTAAACGAAATTCCATATGTTGAAATCACTATGTGGTGGTTAGACAAATTTGGAATTAGATACAGTCACAATGAAATGCGAGAGTTTTTTATACCAGGTCAACAGAAGTATTCACCTTTTGAATGTACTATTCCAGGGGATTTTTCTTCTGCAACATTTTTTATGGTGCAAGCTGCAATCTCTGGACAGGAAATGGTTCTAACAAATCTTGATATGTCAGATCCTCAAGGGGATAAAAAGGTACTTGCTATACTTGAGGATATGGGGGCAAAGGTTAGCTATAATGAAAATAGTATAACTATTAAAGGCAATAATCTCCGCGGAAGAACGATAGATATGAATTCTATTCCAGATGCACTTCCTGCTATGGCGGTAGCTGCATGCTTTGCCGTGGGGGAAACTAGGTTGCTTAATGTATCCCAAGCTAGACTTAAAGAAACTGATAGAATAAGCGTTATGTGTAAAGAGCTTTCAAAAATGGGGGCTGATATAAAAGAACTGCCAGATGGTTTGGTCATAAGAGAAAGTAAATTAAAGGGATGTAGTGTTAATGGACATGATGACCATAGAATTGTTATGTCTTTGGCAATTGCCGGACTAAATTGTTCGGGTGAAACAATAATAGATACTGCAGAAGCCATGAGTGTTACCTTCCCAAGCTTTGTTGAATGTATTCGAAGCTGTGGTGGTAAGATAGAGCTTAATGAATAGTGCCTATATTAAATATCAAAAGCATAGATGAAATTTGAATAAATATTTGGAGGCTAATATATGGTGGGGAATACGTTTGGTAGATTGTTTAGAGTAACAACATGTGGAGAATCATACTCGGGAGCTTTTAGAAAAAATGACGATATACCTTCGGAGCTTTGGGGCGGCTTAGCCGTAATCGTTGATGGAGTTCCAGCTGGTATAAAGCTTACTGCACAAATTATTCAAGAGGAGTTGGACAAAAGAAGGCCGGGAAAGTCAAAATTGCATACTCAAAGGTCTGAAGCCGATAAGGTCTACATTTTTTCTGGTGTTATGCAGGATGATAGAACAACCGGTGCGCCTGTTGGAATGATTATACCAAGTAGTGATATTGGAGATTCTCATATTGAACAGCATAAAGGCAACAAAGACTTGCTGAGACCAGGGCAGGCTGCGTATACTTATTTCAAAAAATATGGTGAGCACTCAGATTATTTGGGCGCTGGAAGGGCTTCTGCTCGTGAAACGGCAGCAAGAGTTGCTGG
>Ga0209430_1001933_pt1 | contig 14195 bp, 6 predicted proteins | sample BarGraIncub1133A_FD_184504 | JGI IMG/M metagenome (GOLD analysis project Ga0209430, IMG submission 184504) | Arctic peat soil microbial communities from Barrow, Alaska - Barrow Graham LP Incubations 11-33A (SPAdes) (version 2) | ecosystem: Environmental > Terrestrial > Soil > Wetlands > Peat... | reverse complement strand
GCTGGAAAAAGCAATTTATTTGAACCTTATAGTGGCTATACGGCTTCGTCATCAAGTAATAGTGAATCAGCAACAAATCTCATCCCAAAACAAAATGAGAACACCGCAAATAATGTTGAATTAGGAAATTACGATTTTTCTATGGTGGCATCTGCTTTTGGGGGAGGGCTAGCACCAAGTGTATCTGTAGCGTGTAAGAATCCTGAGTCAAATGTGACTTATGCAAACCCGGTAGTATATGGAGATAACAAGGGGATTGAAAACACGGAGTTATTTATTGAGGAAAAAGCAGGCAAGTATTATTGCAAGTTTAAAACAGATCATGAGTCATATCCAGATAAGCAGTATAAAGAAACTTTTGAGTTTGTTCCTGTAGGGAAGGATTTAAGGCTTGTTATTTTATCTTCCCAAAGAAGTGGTGAGGAGGATAAGGCAGGAGTTAATTTCAACATAATTAATAATACTAATAAAAATCTCAAATATGAAATAAAATACGAGGATGCTAAGGCTCCAAGAGTAAAAATAGGAAAAACAGTTGGTAGTGTGAGTATAAACAATGGTTAATATAAAGAACGTTTTTAAGAAAGAGAAGGGAACTACACTTGTTGAGGTATTGCTTTCGGTGGCACTGCTGGCAATTATTGTAACGCCGTTGTTGGGCACAGTGTTAGCATCTGTTCAGAATAATACAGCATCTAAAGATAAAACCGAAGCAATTGCGCTAGCTGAAGAGGTTATGGGTGAGATAAAGGCTCAAAAGGTTATTACAACAACAATACCAACACCAAGTGGAAGTGCAATTCAGTATCCGATCACTGACAGTGGGGTATTAGTGCCATATTATGAAATTACTCAAGAGGGTCGTGGAAGCATTACACCTAGTGCGATTGAAACATATAATTATGTTGCATCAGCTGCAGATAATCCAGATTTTGAGCTCGTAATTGACCAGGGTACTGCTAATGATGGTAAGGTAGATAGTGTTATACTTAAAGATGGTAATAGCAATATTCTTGTTGATACACTACCTCAAAATTTATCGGTTGCTGATAATATTTTGAAGTTAAACGTAGTGAAATCGGGATCAAACTACAGCTACTTCTTTGATGAGAAATTAGAAACAGCGACAGTAAGTAATTCGGGACTATTTAATCCTAAAGATCCGAATGAAATAAAATTAAAGGTTACATATACTGCAAATACTGTTCCAAGCGCAGCAGATCAACTAAAAATATTTACTTACATAGATTCAGGGGTATTAGATCTTTTTAAGGTTTATGTCATCAATAATGAAGAAGCTAATTCTGGAGTTGATTTTATCAATAAAGGCAATGAAAACTTTGAAGTGATTTACATGAATACTCAAGCTTTCGATTTTACAACTCCACTCAACAAACTTTTTAAAGTTACAGTTACCATCAAAAAGAATCTTAACGTAATATATGTAACCTCGTCATATGTAAAGAAATAATGGGTGAAGACTTATGAGATTAATTAGATACATAAAAAAGAATAACGGCTCAACACTTACATTAGTTCTATTTATGCTGTTTTTGCTAGCAGTTACGGCAATTGCTGCTGTGACTATAACGGGTTCTGAATTAAGAATGAGTGCAATGACTTCTGATAGAAGCAAAGCCCTATTGGTTGCGCAGGCAGGTTCTGAGCAAGCTGCTCAGGTTTTAGATGAAGCAGTGGCACAGGCACAGGAAGATGCTCGCGTCAAATCCAGCGAAGTGATTCAGAATAAAATTAATGATTTTAAGAAGGTAAATGTTGTAGATGGTGTGGATGTACCAATAACTATTACTTCACCATTTAACGGAGTGATTGATAATTCAGACATAAGTGAAATAAAAATTTTGAAAGAAGATGCACTGAATAAAATCTACTATGATGAATATAAATATTGGTTTAATAAAAAAATAAATGATTGGCTTTCAACTCAAACGAACACAGGTGATTGGAAAGATGGAGTAAGACATGATATTAGTGGCGACCCAAATGGAAAATTTACATATGAAAGTGTTGGACCAATCAATAGTACTGATGAGTTAAAGTCTGAAGATGTTTCTAATATCAGTCAGTATGCCACCACATCTATAACCCTTACGTCAACTGGAGAGTACAAATCAACAAATGGTTCAAACTACAAAAGAAAGTTACAGGTAGAATTTGGTCTGTTAACTGACACTAAAGGTGGTACTTCTGAAATTCCAGTATCCTATGGAAAACTGACTAAGGTCAGAGTCAACAAGAAGTCGTCAATACTTACAGGCAAAGCACTGATTGCACAGAAAAATATTATTTCAATAGATGGAACAGTAAATGTAACTGGAGATGTCATTAGCTTTGGGAGTATACCAATAGTAACAGCTAGTCCTACTGAAATAGACTATGATGCAGAAGGCTATAAATTTGGTGGGATAATGGCAGGTATGACTTCTTCAAATAACTCTGATATATCGAAAGTCTGGGAGGATGTTAATATAGGGAATGGAACATCAAGCCTCAATGATAGTTTATCCCCAAGTGCCGTTGGTCTCAACCTCCCAAATGACTTTTTTACTATTAATCATTCAGGTTCATTTAATATTGTTGGTAATGCGGGTACGTTAGCTTATTTGCATTCTCTATATAGCGAATTTGCTGATTCTTCTACGATAACTGTAAAAGAGGATACCTTTGCCAGAAGCGTAAAGGTCGAGAGTGAGTCTAACTTTTCACTTGGACAATTTAAGAATGTATACACTACTGATGATTTAAGAATTGATGGTTTTAATTCTGAAGTAAAAATCGGGGGCTGGAATGGTAGTACACCTCCGGATCCCGCTGGCAGCGAAGGGCTTTTAGTTGGACTTAGCACTGGAACTACCTCGAAAAGTAGTAGTGCGGTTATTGTTGCAGGTGATTCTAAGCTATATATAAATGGTAGTGTCTACATCGGTGGAAGCACATTTTATACTGAATATAATAATGCTGCTAATAAGGGGTACATATCGGGTATATCCGTACAAAAATCAGATAGCTCACCTGTTGAGGCATTTGAGATGTATAATGATATTGTTACTCCAACATCGTTAACCTTTCCAGGTAATGTATTTTATTTTTACGATAAAAGTGGAGCTGGAAGCTATATTAAGGTGAATGACCCAAGTGTACAACAGAAGTTAATGAGTTCTGGTTATGAGTATGCGCCGGCTGATGGAACTACTCCTTCAAGTATTTTAATGATGACAGGGAAAGGGCTACCAGATCCAACTGATCTTGTTAATCAATCTAAATATACTCAAATAAAAGCTTTTGATATTATCGATAGAGCTATGCATTTTAAATACATTTGGGATGATTTTTGGAAGGTAGACGTAGGATATTCTTCCTATCTCAATACTGAAGACATTATCATCGAACCTGTAGTAGGTGGAAAGATAAAAGGCTTTTGCTATGGCGCTGTCGCTGCGAATTATGAGGTTTATGGACCGTATAAGGGATTTGCAGGCACAGATGTACTTTATGTACATGAAAAAGAAGATGGTAATACAAAATACGCAAAATTAATGGATTTGTTTATAAAAGATCAAAATGGTTTGATAAACGCAGCTACTCCAACAAAAAAGCTTGCAGGTAATGAGGTAACTTCAGAGGATAGTGTTAATAAGGCAGCTTTAGTTAAGAAGAAACTTTATTCGGCTAGTTCCAATGCTTTTATGTATTATGGAGATGAAAATATCGTGCTAACAGATAATTACGTTGGTAGTAGTATAAATGCATTATCGAAAGCTTCGGACGACGGTTATATAAGAGGTATAGTTTATTCTAGTGGAGATATATACGTTAAGGATGGCACAAAATTTAAAGGCATTCTCATTGCAGAGGGTAATATAGTTTTTCTTGGAGATGCCGATATAGTATATGATGAAGATGTAGTTGATATCTTAACAAGTGAAAAACCAGAAATAAGTAAATTTTTTAAACAAACTGATGTGCTAATGAATACTGATAACGCTATAGTTCAGACAATTAAAAAAACAAATGTGAAAAATATTAAAATAATTAAGTGGAAAGAGATTTAAATATACTTAATATAATATTTTATTGGTATATGTTTACTTTTGAAATTGAGTGGAATATAATTCTATTATATAGTAAAAATTGGAATTAAATAATATTGCTTGAAATCAATTGGTGTTAGATGGTAAATAGTAGCTAGGAGGATGGGACATGATGAGGAAAGTGGTTTCAATTGCCCTAATATTTTTATTTATAGTTAGTATGATAATTCCTACATTTGCTGACGCACCGTACGTAAATTGTTCGGTTAGTAATGGAAATAAAGTAACTGTAACATGGAATCTAAATCAGAGCAGGACTGTGAAAATTGTTAGAGATGGTGTAGATTTCAAAAGCTTTACCAACACGCAAAATGGAAGTTTTGAGATTGAAGAGACTGTAGCAGGTGTTCACACATATTTTGCGGGAGCTTACAATAATGGTAATAATGATTTTAAGAGTGATACTGCTACTGCTACAGGCACTGGCAAGCCAAGTATAAGGCTAGAGTTTATTAATAAGCATGGAACAAGTACATCTGTTGAAAGGATATATAATTGGGTTAAAATATATAATATAGGTTCTGCTCCTTTAGATTTAAGTAAATTGAAAATTAGATATTTTTATACTGTAGATGGTGAACCTAGCGCTTCAAGAAATGATCCCAATAATGGTCAGCAAAAAGTTGAGATTTCGGATGCTAGAATAAATCCTAATTATTCTTTTAATGAAAATAATCAAATTAAAGATGTATCTGTATCTAATTCAGTTCAAATGACATTTACTAAAATGCCAACACCTGTACTCAAAGCAGATTACTATTGTGATACTTATTTTCAGAATCCGCAAAGTCCAATATATAGTGCATATAGTCTTACTTTACAGCCAGCTTTTAACAAAAAGAATCTAACAAATGATGAGCAAAACGGCGGTAGTGGGTTTATTAAAAATTATAATCCACAAAGCGACTATTCTTTTGATCCCACAGCAAATGATTGGAAAGAGAATAAGAATATTTGTGTTTACTATGATGACCAATTAATTTGGGGAATTGATCCTAGTGCAACTTTGAGTTTAAATGCTCCTACAAATTTAGTTGCAACGGTTAGTAATTTCAAGGATGTAACACTAAATTGGACTGCTTCTCAGGGAGCACAAAGTTATAAAGTATATAGAAGTGTAAGCAGTAGCGGCTCTTATAGCCAAATTGCAAACGGAATAACAGGAACCACTTATGTAGATAATCCAGCTTTGCCTACTACAGAAAATGCTAATATAAAGTACTATTATAAGGTAGTTGCTGTCAATAATACAATTGTTAGTGGAGACTCCAATGTCGTAGATGTAACTGTTGTGAAATTGAAAGCTCCTACGAATTTAGCTGCAACGCTTAGTAATTTCAAGGATGTAACACTAAATTGGACTGCTTCTCAGGGAGCACAGAGTTATAAAGTATATAGAAGTGTAAGCAGTAGTGGCTCTTATAGCCAAATTGCAAGCGGAGTAACAGGAATAAATTATGTAGATAGTACAGTTTCAAGCCCTACAGAAAACCTTGGGAAAAAGTATTATTACAAGGTAGTTGCTGTCAATAATGCAATAGTTAGTTGGGACTCCAATATTGCTACGGCAACAATTTACCCTTATGTGAATACAAGTTTAGGTGTTTTGAGCTGCTATATAAATAATAAGAAGGCCAAAACAGATTTTCTTTTGGGTTCATCTGTTCCTATTGTATTTGAGTTGAAGCTTAACAATACGACTACTAATCCTACTATTAATTTAGATAGTATCATTGAAGGTACTCTTCCTGATAAACTTAAGGCAGCTTTGATTACCAATAATATTCAAAATGGAACAAAATTTTTGAGGGCTTGGAAGGGCTCGTCAGATTTGGGGAGTATTATAGAAGTGAATATTAATTCTATCACAATTAAAGGCAACTTTATAAAGGACGATGTCCTTAGAATTGAGTTTCAAGTAAAAGTTTCACCGACCCAATACGTAATAAAAGCTAACGTAAAGAACTATTATAATAAGCAATACAAAATAAATTTTAAAATAACGGGGCAGCGAAGTGCAGTAGTAGTTACATCAGGTATAATTCCTTTAGCAATAAAAATATTGAAGCCTAATAAATTGAACTAAGATTAATATCTAAAGGGACAGTAGCAGATGTAAAATTCTGTTACAGTCTTTTTTTGGTTTGTGAATTGATTTTTCCTTTATCATTAGGTATAATTTCTAGTGTACTAGTTTATCTGGTACTAACTAATAAAATTGTGATTCATGTTTATACTAATGAAAAGAGCTAAAAAATTTTGTTCTCGGGATGAGGTACTTATGAAAAATAAAAAGAAAATTATCATTGTAGTGTCATCAATATTACTTGTATTGTTGCTTACATCTGGCGCTATCTTATTAAACGCCAAGATTAGTGCTAACAAGGCAAGTGAAATAAGTGCAAGCTCATCTAGCCAAGAGGCGCAGCAAAGTGAGACTACTGCTTCTAATTTAAGTCAAGGAGCTGAGCCATCAGCAACAACTACTAGTGAGACATCAAACTCTACAAGCTCCACAGATACTACCCAAAAGCCTCAGACAACAAATGGGTTACAACTATCCCCGAGTATAGAGAATATAAAGGTTAGGGCTGTTTATCTCACAGGACCTTCCGCAGGCTTAACATCAAGAGTAGACGGTATTATTGATTTAGCGAAGAAAACAGAGCTAAATACAGTTGTAGTTGATATTAAAGAGGACGGTTGTGTTAATTACGCGTCTAGTCTTGAAATGGTAAAAAAATATGGTGAACAAATTAAATACTACAACCCTGAAAAGCTTATCAAGAAGTTTCATGATAATGGGGTATATGTTATAGGTCGTATAGTTACGTTCAGAGATAAGACCTTAGCTAAGAATAGAGCTGATTTGGGCATAAAGAACTCAAAGGGTACACTATGGCTGGAAAATGGAAAGAATCCTTGGACAAATCCTTATAATGAGGAAGTTTGGGATTATAATATAGCTATTGCAAAAGAAGCTATTTCAAAAGGCTTTGATGAAATTCAATTTGATTATCTAAGATTCCCTACTGGCAAAAAAGGTGATTTTAACTATGGAACGGATGTTCCTGCCAAAGCAGAGGCTATAAATGGGTTCTTAGCAAAGGCACAAAAGGAACTTTATGTAGGATTGGGAGTACCTGTTTCTGCAGATGTATTTGCTATTATTATTGAAAGTAAAGGCGATGGCGAAAGTATAGGACAGAGAATAAATGAAGTTGGAAAAGATATTTATTGTATTAATCCTATGATTTATCCTTCACACTATGCAAATAACGCTAAAAAAGGAGTTATGGCAAACGGTGTTGGTCAAAACATCAATGGTGTTACTTTCACTAAACCAGACTTGGAACCATATAAGGTAATGTACAATGCTTTAATCTCTGCAAAGACAAAGATTTCGGCGGTGCCAGGATATAAGGCCAAGGTAAGACCATATATTCAAGCCTTCACTGCAAAGTACCTTCCAAATGGATACTATCAGACATATGGACCGCAGCAGGTTAGGGAGCAAATTAAAGCTATCTATGATGCAGGATACGAAGAATGGATACTTTGGGATGCTAGTAATAAGTATAAAGAGGCTTATTTTAATGCGGAAAAGTAAAATTTAATTAGTTTGCATTAATAACTCAAATTTAATCATAAAAGCAGGGTGACATTGCCAAAATGTTATCCTGCTTTTTGGAAAAATAGGTCTCAATTACTATAATAAATGGGGTAACAAATGTTGAATAGAAACAGAGAAGGTGATACAATATATTGTGCTAAGGAAAATAAAGGTACTAAATATAGTTGTTACGAGAGGGGATTTACAAATGAAACTTTCTGAAAATGCCATTAAAGTATTGGAAAAGAGATATTTAGAAAAAGACGAGAATGGTAACTTACTCGAGGACTGTGAGAGCATGTTTAGACGTGTTGCAAAGGCAATTGCTTCAGCTGATGCAGAGTATACCGATAAACAGGGCTTGGTTAAAATCGAGCAGGAATTTTTTGATATGATGGCAGATTTGGAGTTCCTGCCTAATTCGCCTACACTTATGAATGCTGGAAGGCCATTAGGACAACTGAGTGCATGCTTTGTATTGCCTATAGAGGATACTATGGAGGGCATATTTGAGACTATCAAAAATGCTGCATTAATACATAAAAGTGGTGGTGGTACAGGCTTTAGCTTTTCAAGATTGCGTCCAAAAGGTGCTACGGTAAATTCCACAGGTGGAGTTGCTAGTGGTCCAATAAGCTTCATGAAGGTATTTAATGCTGCTACTGAGGCAGTTAAGCAAGGCGGAACTCGTCGCGGCGCTAATATGGGTATTTTGAGAATTGATCATCCAGATATACTTGACTTTATTGCTTGTAAAAAAGATAACTCAGAGATCACAAATTTTAACTTGAGTGTTGGAATTACTGAAGATTTCATGAAGGCAGTAGAGCACAATCTGGAATATGAACTAGTAGATCCAAAAACTAAGCTGCCTGTAGGAAAACTAAATGCTAAAAAGGTTTTTGATACTATAGTTGAAATGGCTTGGAAAAATGGGGAGCCAGGTATTATTTTCTTGGACAGACTCAATAGAGATAATGTAACACCAAAGCTTGGTGAAATTGAGAGCACTAATCCATGTCTAACAGGAGATTCGTGGGTTTTGACTAATGAAGGACCATGCCAGATAATGGATATTCTTGGCAAACAGACCAAGTTAGCATTAAATGGACAGTTTTATGAGACTGATGCTGCTGGCTTTTTCAATACAGGTATCAAGAAGGTTCTGAGCATATCGACTGAAAGAGGATACGAGATAAATGTTACTGAAGATCACCTAATTAGAGTGGCAAAGAGCATAGATAGATTTAAAATTGAAGAGGAATGGAAACCTGCTGGGAGTATAATTCCAGGGGATAAATTGATTTTATCAAATAATAGAGAGATTAAATGGAGTGGGAAAGGCAACTTTGACCATGGCTATTTGTTGGGACTATTAATTGGCGATGGAACACTTAAAAAAGATGGCGGTATAATCAGCATATGGGGATGCAATGAGGAGTCTGAATCGCTAATGAAGGCGGCTGGAGATTCGGCGTATACGCTACCTCATCGCTCTGATTTCAAAGGCTTTCAATCAGTTATAGCAGATAGAGCTGAGCACAGGATGAAACTAGCTGCATTAAGAGATTTAGCTGAAGAATATGGTATCGTTGTTGGTAATAAGAAGGTTACTTCAGACATAGAAAAAACAGGCTATGATTTCCATGTCGGTTTCTTAAGAGGATTGTTTGATACAGATGGTACTGTTGTGGGTAATTTGGAGAAGGGTGCTTCAATTCGCCTTTGGCAAAATGATATTGTAGCATTAAATGCTGCGCAAAGGATGCTTCAGAGACTGGGCATTGCATCAACTATATACACTAACCGAAAGCCAAGCGGAACAAGCTTGCTTCCAAATGGTAATGGTGGCTATAGTGAGTACAATACTTCAGAGGGCAACGAATTAGTTATTTCCAAGGACAATATGCTTATCTTCTCTGAACGCATAGGCTTTGCTAGTGTTACAAAGCAAAATAAGCTAGAGGGCATTTTAAAGAAATATAAACGTTCGATATACAGAGAGCGTTTTGTTGCTACAGTAGTTGAATGTATTGATATTGGTGAAAAGGAAGTTTATGATGTTCAAGTTCCTGGAATAAATGCTTTTGATGCAAATGGAATTTATGTGCACAACTGTGGCGAACAGCCCTTGCTGCCGTTTGAGGCATGTAATCTGGGCTCTATAAATTTATATAATATGCTAAATGAAGACCGTAACGAGATAGATTTTGATAAGCTAGCCAGCACTGTTAAAAAGGCCGTTCATTTTCTGGATAATGTTATAGAGGTTAATAAATACCCTCTGCCAGATATTGATAAGATGACAAGAGGTACAAGGAAAATTGGTCTAGGCGTAATGGGCTGGGCAGATATGTTGTGTGCCATTGGCGTAGCATATAACTCTCAAAGGGCAATTGAGTTGGCAGATAAAGTAATGGAATTTATACAAAAAAATGCACTTAAAGCGTCTCAGTCATTAGCTGAGCAGAAGGGTACATTCCCTTACTATGAGGATAGTATATTTGCTAAAAAGGGTATAAAGCTCAGAAATGCAACAACTACAACAATAGCTCCAACAGGTACCTTGAGCTTGATTGCAGGTGTTTCGAGTGGAATAGAGCCTATTTTTGCAATTTCTTATATTAGAAACGTTATGGACAATAGTGAGCTGGTTGAGGTAAATACAGTATTCAAAGACGCGGCTACTAGAGAAAATTTTTATTCAGATGATTTAATGAAAAAAATTGCTAAGGTCGGTACAGTAAAAGGCATGGAGGAAGTGCCGCAGCAAGTACAGGATGTATTTGTAACGGCACACGATGTATTGCCAGAATGGCATGTAAAAATGCAAGCAGCTTTCCAAAGACACACAGACAACGCTGTTTCAAAGACCGTTAATTTGAGCCATAATGCTACAAAGGATGATGTTAGAGAGGTGTTCACACTTGCATATAAAACACAATGTAAGGGTGTAACAATTTATAGAGATGGAAGTCGTGACATGCAGGTGCTGAATATTGGCAAGGTGCAGGGCAAGGAAGAGGCTGCTAATAAGCCATTACCAGCAGGTGAGAATGTTTATTGCGATTCATGTATACCAAATAATGATGGATCAAATGTGAAAAAGGGCGTAGGAATTGAGCCAAGACCAAGACCTGATATCACAACTGGCTTTACTGAAAAGGTCAAAATTGGTTGTGGAAATCTCTATATAACTGTTAACTACGATGAAAATGGTATATGCGAAGTGTTTACTAACACTGGCCGTGCAGGAGGCTGTCCTTCACAGTCAGAAGCCACTAGCAGATTAGTTTCAGTTGCACTGCGTTCTGGAATGGATGTAAAGGCTATAGTTGAGCAGCTAAAGGGAATAAGGTGCCCATCTACAATTCGTCAAAAGGGGCTAAAGGTGCTGTCTTGCCCAGATGCAATAGGTAGATTGATCGAGAAGGTTGCTAAAATTCAGAGCAGCAAAGACGTCGAGTTGCTAAGCGAATTGATAATACCAGAATACAGTGTAGTACAGACCCCGAATTCAGCAGTAGCACCTAATACGGCGTGTGAAACAGATTGCATAGAATGTACAATGAAGGATGTTTGCTCAAGCCCAGAAAGAGTTGTGGATGAACACAAACTAGGCGGCGAATGCCCAGAATGTGATAAAACTGTTGAGCACGAAGGCGGCTGCGTGATTTGCAGGAACTGTGGGTATAGTAAGTGCGGGTGAGCTTTCTATATAATAATCCTTGTAAGTGCTTGTATAAGTTCGTAGTAGTGTTATAGATAATTACATAAAGTAAGCTAAGACTCTCAAATTCTCCTTATAAGAGGTGTATGCATGTGCATATGCCTTTTTGTTCTTTCGTAGTAGGGTCTAATTTATAGGTATAACCCGTGAAATGCAACAGTATATAGGGAAAGAAGCATATGCATTATATTGATTAAGCCTAATTTTTGATATTTGATTTTAGAATAATGGTGATGGAAGTTTAAGAACTTTCTTATGGATAAGGATAGGAGTAAAATGAGGGTAAATTAGAAACTACAATATAAAATGGAAAGGTTTGACTAAATAAGGGGAAAAGCGTTATAATCCTGTCTTTGACAGTTGCTAAAGACAAAAAGCGTGGTAACCCTTGATTTGCAAGGGTTACCACGCTTCTATTAAAGTTTAAAGAGTGAGTAATTTTTTCATTTCTTTGTAGCTTTAAAAATTTTTTTCATCTGGCTTGTATTTACAATTTCATAATCTGTACGAAAGCCAAATGCTTCGTGCAAATCATCTGTAAAATCAGTCCTAGTATAAGATGGTGTATATCCATCTCCATTGATTTTATGAAAGTTCATATCTTTTAGTCCATCAATTATTTCATTACAAGTATATTTTTCCTTAAGCCTCTTTTCCAACAGTCTATAAATAATTAGCGATATAAAGCAAGTAGTAAAATGTGCTTCTATTCTGTCATCGCGGCTTAAATATACAGGTCTTGCTTTGAATTCACTTTTCATAATTCTAAAACATTCTTCAATTTCCCAACGTCGATTGTTTACTTTGATTATTTCAGAAGCATTATCTTCAAGGTTTGTACACACAGCATAAAAACCATCAAAGGCTTCTTCTTTCAAGATAAGTTCTGAATTAATGTTGTATATTTCTTTTTCAGCAATTTCTCCATCGGCAGTGCAGTTTGTTTTTTTAATAAATCTTTTGTAATCGTTTTGGTTGCATTTTTTTAATTTCGTAGGATTGGTATCTATTGTTTTTTGTGCACGCTCTATTTGTGAATGGCGAATTTTACGTTGGTAGTTTTTGTATTTCACAGAGTAGGTTACAATAATTTTTTGTTCCAGATCGTTTTCTTTAATCCAACGCTCTTTGTAAAAAACCTTGTTTAACTCTTTTTCTTCATCGAGTTTAGAGATATCATAAGTTTTTACATCATTTGGGAGATGCCATTCTTTTGTATCAAGTGCCCATTTTTTCAGGTGTTCTTTTAGTTTTTCAATTGATTGTGTTGTGATGAAAGCCCGTTCATCTTTGTTGTTAAATTTTCTGTTTGCTTCAGATGCTAGACCTGCATCAGTACATACAATAAACTTAGAAAGTTCAAAATTGGATAAAATTTTCTTTTCTAATGGTTTTAATGTTAGTTGTTCATTCATGTTTCCCCTGTTAATACTAAAAGCAAGAGGAATGCCGTCTCCATCCATAAATAGACCCATTTGTACGATTGGGTTTGGTCTATGCTCTTTTGAAGGACCGTATTGTTTTTTACCATCTTCCTGTTCAATCTCGAAAAAGTAATTAGTGCAGTCATAATAAAGAACGCCAGTATTTCTTTTGGAAATTTTCAAACTATTGTTGTACATGGTTGATTGTATAAAATCTGTTTCTTTAGCAATAACTTCGAGGGCTCTGTATATTTGATGTAAATCAAAATTAGGTTGCTCAATAAACCTTTTAGAAAGCTGGTAAGTGGCAAGTTTAGAGGACGGGAAGATAACTCTGCCGTAAATTAATCTTGAGAGTATAGAATTTAAATCAAATGTGAACTTGTATTTTTCTAATATCTCTTTACAAATGTTATGAAGGCCAAGGTCATGATATATTTTCTGAAGGAAAAGATATCCGCCATTGAAAGAGCGTTGCTCATCTTTGTTAATTATCATACTGGGAGTATATTTAACGATTACTTCACGTTTTTCTTCCTTTTCCTTCTTGTTAAGTTCCTCAATATATTTATTTGCCCAAACAATAGGGTCTTCGCCATTCAGTCTTTTGTCTAATTCTTCAATAGTTCCTAATTTTTCAACAATCTTTGTTGAATGTTTTTTGTTTTCATAAGTGGATTTAATAACATAAAGTGATTGACATTGCCAGAACTGGGGCTTAGTTTTCTTGCATATAATTTTAAAAGAGCAATAAATATGGTGGGAATTGAAAAGTTAATAGCAGCAATGTAGAGCAAAATCTTTTTCTTGTAACGCTTAAAAACATTGAGTTTTCAGACAAATTGAGGTATCCCTTACCTAGGAAATCAGCTTCTCCAGGCTCGCTATTTAAATTAATCCACTTTCTAATGGTTGTATCTGACACTTCGATATCTCTTGCTACATCACTGATTTTTTACCAGCTAGTGTGTAAAGCAATTCCGGTTTAGACCAGAACAAAAAGCATGGGGCATGCAAACACAAGGAAAGGCTACTGGAGAACATCCAATAGCCCAATACTAGCCAACAGGGTTTCTCCCATGGCAGGCAGATGCGGCACATCCACGGTGAAATCAAGGTTTAGGCTGCCTAGGACTACTACTTTTTTCACTGCTTCCTCTTTACATCACGACCCAAGTGTTACCAAGCATAGGCCATCGGCGCTTCGCCACCGGGACCGGGAAATATTTCATCCAGCCTTTTCAGAACCTCGGGCGTAAGTTCGATTTCCAAAGCACGCAGGGAACCTTCCAATTGTTTCACCGTTCGTGGTCCGA
>Ga0209430_1001931_pt1 | contig 14212 bp, 19 predicted proteins | sample BarGraIncub1133A_FD_184504 | JGI IMG/M metagenome (GOLD analysis project Ga0209430, IMG submission 184504) | Arctic peat soil microbial communities from Barrow, Alaska - Barrow Graham LP Incubations 11-33A (SPAdes) (version 2) | ecosystem: Environmental > Terrestrial > Soil > Wetlands > Peat... | reverse complement strand
ATGGAATCACTTAAGAATGCCATAAAAGGTGACCCATTTATGCCTGAAAATATATAACCATATTTAATTTTATATTATGGGGACGCCTCTCGGCTCCCTTTAATATGTAATACCTATTTTTAGACATGAGGTCTACGACCATGTTTTTATATTATCACAGGCATTTCCTATTGGGAATGCCTGAGTAGTAACACATTAAAGATAGATTTAACTTCCTCTGGAAATAAAATAAAAGGTGTCCAAACTTCCTTATTTTTAATCTAATAGTCACTAAAATGGTTCTTAAAATAATTGCTTAATTGCAGTCCAATTATAAAAAAAGCAAACATTTGAATTGAAAAACAAACAGTTTGTATCGATTTTTGTAAGATTCCTCTATAAATTAATATACAACACACTAGCATCCCAATATTACTCATAACTAATAATATATTACAAAGTTTTTTCCCCATTTTTTTTATTTCTTTTCTATTCATAAAAAGCTCCTAACAACTTTTAGTATATAACATAAAATCTAATTATGTTTAGTGATTAATTTTAAATATAATTAACCACGATGTCGTATTTTGCGACGTAATTGTTAAAGGTTAAATCTTAAATCATTTAAAATCTAACTCTCTTTTATTATAAGTAAAATATTGTCATTTAAAAAATTATTTATTACATTAATTCGTTCAATCTACCACAAAAGGTTCTAAAAATTGAGGTAAATATTCTTCACAAATAGATTTTGAAATTATTGCATCTCCACCAACAATATTAAAAGCAAAGGCCTCTTCGGGTGTATTTACAATCATGGGAGCTTCATACATTTTAGTACATATTTCTTTAGCTTTGTTTGGTATAACTTCTCTAAGAGTACGTATTTCTTTGTTATTTTCTGTAAATCCCATGAAATAAGTCTGCCCACCTATACTCTCACTTGATTTTGTTATCCAATAATAAGTTTCATTTTTATATGGTATATTTTTTTTAGATTCAGATACTATTACTTTTAAATCCATTTTATAACTATCACCTCCTATATTGTTTTTTTCTGCACTTAGTCCCAACAAATAATCTGTACTGACATCAAAAAATAATGCAAATTTTATTAATGTATAAGTCTCAATTAAACTCTGATTTTTTTCATATGTGATGATAGCTTTTCTACTACACCCTATTTTATCAGCCATTGCATTTTGAGTAAGATTTTTTTCTTTTCTTAGTAACTTAATTCTCTTACTTATTTTAATATTCATATACTATCCTCCTTATCTAAATTATAGTATAGTTGTCTTGAAAATTTTAGTAACAATTTTATCACTTTTTGTTACTAAATAAGAACATACTTTTATAAATGTAATTAAGAGATACAATAGTGTGATGAGGTAGGAAATAAAAGCCTCGTGTCCGAAAAATCAAAAGAGGATGTTCAAGTTATAAATGCATCTAAAAGCTCTACTTACTGAATATAAAATTGGTGGAAAAATATTTTTCAGCAGTGAAGGACCTTCACACTGGAATGATAGAAGGATTTGAGGTTAAAAATTAACAAACTAGGGTACTTATTCGAGAATCGTCTACGATATAATAAATTAGAATATACGATTATCCATTCAATCCAGCCTAAATGCACCGTAAAGTAACAGTATATAAAACATACATTTTATATACTCCCTTATTTAACCTTAAAAAAAAACATCATCATTTTGTTTCATCTAAATAAAGTTAACTTTTGAATTGAAATAAGTACAAAAGTAGTAATAGGTAATGTCTTCTTCCGAAAGTCATTACCTATAAAACTATCTAAACTATATTAAACACCCTACTTTGCATAAATTATAATCTACTGCATTACACCGCTTTGTGTTAGACAATTAATTTATGAAGCTACAAGATTATATCCGTGGTTAAGCATCCTTAAAAGAGATATTGCCCACAATGAAACCTAAAGTTTTGGTTATACTGTGCATAGTTTTGTTGATAACTGCTTCTCTTATTTGATACGTCCTTATGACCTTAATTTAGCTTTTGTTATTAGTCATAATATGCTCTATCAAAAATATCCTTTAAAAAATTAAAAATCTCAAGAGATTTATTTTGAGATCTAAATAGGTTTAAATCAATAAATTATGTTACATTAAATTATAATATTATTTATGGTAATAAATCACTAATAGTTATTATTTAATTTTTCAAATGTTTTTGTGCCCTCTTTATCTGCGCGCTTTTATTTTTCTTATGATTTCGGTAATAGCAGCTTTTCCTTTATCAAATGCAATTTGAGACTTAGCTTAACTAAACCTTTATGGGATGATTTTAGCATATCATTAGCCATTTTTCTATTTTGTCACCTAATCTAATTTTAAATATTGCTGATGTTTTTTTAAAAGTATTCCAAACTTATTTGGTTTTATCAATTTATTTTGTGATTCCTTTTGTTGCCAATCTAATTTTCTGACATTCGTTTTTTTATAGTCGCAGCTGTTCTTGTTTTTATAGCTAGTTTTAAACTTTCTTTCTAAATGGTATAATATCTTATGATTAATCGCTATTGTCAGATGGCTCTTTTTTATTTACTTGAAGTCTTTTATCAATGCCCCATCATAAATAAGATTTTTAAAATATGACTAGCGTTGTTTGAACATTCATTATAATATATATTTATATATTGTAAAATGAAAGGTGATGTAGAATGTTTGATATGCTTTTTAATATAGGACCTAAAATAAGTTTTATCTTTAAAATGGGTTTTGAGCCTAAAGAAGAAGACTTCTATGAGTTGACAGAAGAGCAATATGTAATGTTTAAGGCTCAAGGAGAAGAAATTACTACTAAATGGTATTTATTGCTACCTAAAGATTATTCTGTTCAAGGCAATGAAGTAATTACTGTAAATGCAAATGATAAAGAAAATCTATTAAAAGCAGCAATAAAAATCGAAAGTTATTGTAATGCTGAGCATAAGTTTTTTAGAAATTATGAGGAGAAATTATATTATGTAGCTAAGTTAATGCCTGAGGTATTTAGTCAAGGAACAAAATTTCAGGAATCTCACTTGAAGATTATAAAATAGATCCTTAAGTGAAATTAAATAAATTAGAAAGAATGTGTTATTATGAAAACTATGAAATATGAGTTTATTAATACCAAAATATGAATATTTATTAAATAAACTATTAGAAGAACAAAAGAACATAGATAAAAAAAATCATTAGGAGGAGTTATCTAATGGATAAGGAATTAGAACAATCTCTTTGTGAAATATTTGATGAAAAATTAAATTCCCTTGTTGAAATTCAATTAAGTTGTGAAAATAAACTGGATATAATACTAAAACAAACATCAATCATTAAAAAATTCAGGGATGAAACTATAGATGCATTAACCGCTATGGATACTAAAATAAAAGCACTAAAAAATAAATAAAACACATAAAGAATTTATATCGGAAATTTATAAACAAGTTAAGACATATTATAAAATTTTTAGCATATGCACTTTCATTAGCCTTTTGATAAATAATAAAAAAATCAAAGGATCATTGCCTTATAGATAACTAAGTACCTGTTAACATTAACATAATCTTTAAGGAGAAAAGCAGTATATTACAATACTAGAGGCATCTGCAATTAAGTAGGTGACTTATTTAAATCCTATAATTATTTTATAATAATTCTAAATCGCAAACTTTAGACAAGTGAATTAAAATTATAGAAACTATTTGCAAGTGCGAAAATTAATTACAATAAAAATAACAGTAATTAAGGTTTATACAAAAGTACGAATTAAATTTAAAGGAGTATTTATATGAGCTTTGAAGTAGAATAGATTTTAGAAAGTTTAAAACATATGTTAAAAGCAAATAAAATGGCGACCGATAAATCTAATAATTTTATTTACGAATCTGATTATGAAGATGACTATTCACGTAATGAAATTCAAAATATTCAGTCTAAATTTGAAAGAGAGTGTAACTTTATTCGATCTTCTTTGTCTTAAATACTCTTAATAATTTTAAATTTTCTATCCTTATGATGAACTTTAAAATATATATATTTATATATTTTAACAAGGTTCCTTTAAGAACCCTTGTTACCTTTTGTCAATAACAAAAGCTTTAGAAATATTGCATTGAACTATTCTACTGTTATAGTTTACTATGAAGGTTAACCAACACTTTGCACATCCTGATTAAAGAATTGGTATAAGATTATTTAGATAATTGAATACTAACTTCACTCTGAATTGACTGAAATAATTGCGTTATACATTGTTTTCGGTATCATAAATGTTTTGTGTGTAAGTAGATCAGTGAAAAATCATTTTAGTAAATGACTTAAATCTGTTAATTTCTAAAAGAAGTTTAACTGGTCAGAAAAAATTAACTGTTTTAGATATTGGTTCTAAACCTATTAATAAGTTTATTGATAGATTTATTGATAAATTTATTTTTTTATCATACAATAATGTTAAATAATTAATAAATGGGGTGTTTTAATGCTAAATAATATATCAATAAACAACATGTTAAATTCTATAGTTCCTATTTCAAGATTTAATAAAGGTGAAGCCAACAGAATTTTTGACGAGGTACGTAAGAGTGGCTATAAAATTGTAGTAAAAAATAATAAGCCGACTTGTGTGATTATTACCCCCGAAACATATCAAGAGATGCTAGAAACTCTTGAGGATTATAAATTATATATAGAATCCGAACAACGTATGAAAAATTCAAAGGATAGCGAACTTATACCTTTCGAGGATGTTTTAAAAGAATTTAATATTACACAAGAACATTTGGATGCAACGGGAGATGTGGAAATTGAATGATGAAATGGACGGTTAAATTTACAGCTGAAGCAAAAAAAGATTTAAAGTCGCTAGATAATTCTCAAAGAATTCAAGTTGCGAAATCAATAGATAAGGTATCTGAAAATCCTTTGCCCAATCTTGAAAGTGGATATGGAAAACCTCTAGGAAATAAGTTAAATAATAATCTTACAGATCTGCAGTATCTCCTACCACTACCTATATATATATATTAACTGCATTAGATATTAGTTTATCCAAGATAGTCTTACATGCATCTAGACTCACCTTCTCTGACTCCGCATTATCTATTAGTCAAGTAGTATCTTCATACTCTTAGGCCCCTCAACATGCATCATATCCACAGTTTCAGATAAATACTCGTGCCCAAGTTGGTCAAGCCTAGCCTTTACTTCAGGTAGTTTCTTCCAATCATATGTTGTTTGTCTACTAACACCTCTAACCTTTGCTATATTAATGACTGGAGTACCTATGGCAAGTGATTCACATACCTTACTCTTAAATGGATCTAACATATTAACACCTTCATTTCTACTTTACATCTTTACATATTGTCTTACTCATACACTATTAATTGTATGATAAACTACATAGATAATTTACCTAAAGGAACTTATCCATTTTGCCATCACTATTTTGTTAAAGATAATCGTTAGCCATTATTGTGATCTCTTGATCTTCTTTTACAAAATAAAAAACACCTAACTAATGCATGCCCTTAATTAAATAATTATATTATTAATAATCTCCCAAATTTTAATGAAACTAATACCTAAAATAGCAATGGTGGCAGTTGTGTTTACATTAAAACGAGGATAACCAAAATAAGTAATATACCCCTCTTCTGCCATTCTTCCAAGTATACTTTTATATTCACCCCCATATGAATCAATTTTGTCTATTGTAGGCAATCTATTTTCTTCATTTAGAGTTTTTAATATTTTATATATCTTTTCATTTTCATCCATTTAAAATCACCTCTCCCCATGACCATACTTCGCCATAGTGAGATAAAATCCTCTAATTGGTCTTAATAAAATAAAAATATTCATTATATAATATTACAATTTAACTTAAGCTAAATTGTAATTTGTTATTATCAACTCTTTAAAATCTTTTCTTCCATTTTCAGTTTTGCAAATGCAATAGAAGACTTCATGTGTCAACATGTAATCTGAAATCCAGATCAGACTACAATTTAAATATCGTCTTTACATTTTTAAATATCCTGTTTAACGAAAGTACTCATATTACTATCATTATTAAGTGTCCGCTGTCTAAATCTTTTTAATCTATTTCAGACTCTCGTGCTGCCAATTATCTCGTAATGTTTACAAATTTAAGATTTAATTTAGCTATATAACTTTAAGTATTGACTCCTTCTATATAAAAAGTATCATTACTTAATCCCTCTCCACTCTCCCAACATACTGTACCGAAATCAATATGGATTTTTCTAAATTCTTCAATATTTTTTAATTCTTCAAAAACCTCATATTTTAAATATGGTTTCATATCAAATGTTCTTACTTCACCGTTTTCAAACGTAATAATTAAAACGTAATTTTCATGTGTTATTGCACTGGAAACGTTAGGAGATATTTCATTCATATCTTTCAGCTCCTTCACATATAATTGAATTTTAGCTTTAACAGGTAACTACCTATCTATGGTTTTATTAAAAATACCATATTTCTTTCTTTATTCTTTAATAGTTATCTAACTCATCCCTTACAAAATAAAAAAGCATTTATGAATATAATCAAATACTCGGATTTTATTTATTATTACTTGTTATTCTAATAATTCTAAAAGTTTCTTTCAGAATTATATTTATTAAACCTTTGGCTCTTAGTATCCTCTATCATCTACCTCAATTTTATATTCTATATAATGGCAATGGTGTTAGCAAACCTATATCCATATATTCTCATATCACTTAATACTCCAAAATATATTTATCTTATGTATTAAATATACCATAAGTGTTTTTAAAGGTACAATGTAATTCATAAACATTTGTAATATGCACCACAACAACCTTTAAGTATAAACCGAACGGCTTAAATACGTATGTTAATTTCTATCCCTAAGGGTATACCTTTATGAACATCGTATTTATACTTTTTTTAGGCACAACGTAAAAACACCGTAATATTCATTTTTTGAATAATACGGCGGTTTTATTAACTATTAGATTCTTTAATGCCATCTTTCCTTAACTGTGTTTTTAACCCTTTAGTTTTTGTGTACATATTTTACATTTTCATTGTATTTAACTGTTTCAAGATATCTTTTTTTGCTTTTTAAAAAACTCACTACAATTTTGTAACTGATAATTTCTTTAACGATGTAGAAATCTTCTTCCATTAAATTCAACAGACCAAAACTAATGCATGATGCTATAACGAAGTCTGGTTCGTCTGTTCCGTAAAAATGCCGTAACACTTTAGAATTTATCTCAATTCCAATTTTTACTGTAAGTTCTGACAACATATCAGCTATACTTTGTTTTTCTTCAATTGTTTTAAAAATTTTCATTATATTCTTAGTTTCTTGATCTAATTTAAACATTAAATTTCCCCTCCTTTAGATTATATTTTGTATAAGATCTACATCTAATACTTTCAAAAATGTTAGTATTAGTATTCAAATACCTATGTGTGGTCCAGCCAACATTTCCAACAAAATATACATTAAGATATATGTTACTTAACGTGGGGTTTGTCGGCGTCAACCACAATTTCGGGTATTAGCATGGCTAATACCAATATATTTTTTAGCACCAAGGCCATAAATTTTATCCAAATTATTATTACAAATCTAAAAAGATTAACCAAAACCATTGGTTTTAATTAATCTTTTTTCAAAGCATCATAACATCAAATTTTAAAATGAGTATAAAAATAAACCTAATTAGATTAAATCAATATAGAATATAGCTATTGATTAATGATATTGTTTTTTAGCATTTTCAGTTGCATATTCATGAGCTGATAAATCTAGAACCGCAGTATATGCAATATACTCAAAATAAAAGCTTATCGATTTTCCTCTCGTAAATTATCTAATTCTACCTCTCTAAATCCCATAAGTTTCCGTATAAATCTTTAAATACTGCAACTGTACCATATGATTGTTCTTTATGTTCTCTAATGAATTCTATACCTTTTGCTATCGAAGTTAACAAGAGGTATATCCGTCACTTTCTTACTGCTAACCTTCTCAATATAAACACATTTAATCGGAATGTTATATTCTTTCGCCTTTACCTCTTGTCTAATATTATATTTTTCCTTTGAACTAGCTCTAATATAAAAGTATGTTTACATATAATAACCTCTTTATACTTACTTATTATATTGAAGCGTTCACTAAAAGTAAGCTGAGACATCATGTATGTCGGATTTACAGTTCCATCTTTAATTAACTTTCATAATGAACTTATATTACCTCTTAACCATCAATATCTACTTTGACATTCATTCTCTTACCTTTTGAGCATCAATACCTTACCCTTTAATTCCATAGATGAACAACATAATCTTCAAAGTTCTAAAACAATAATAATTTATACAATACCTTTTTCTTTTTTTATAAAACAACTTTAAAAATAATTTTCGTTGTTTTTTATATTTTTTTTATATCTTTACTATATATATGTAAAAATTATAAATCTTACATTAAATAAATTTTAAAGGAGAAAAATAATGAGTGAATTAACAATATTTCAATTTAAACAATCCAATGATATTTATGAAAATTTAGAAGAAAACTATCTTAGAGTCAAAGAAGGTGCTCCTTTTAAAAGAACTGATAGCCCTGCGATAGAAAATCCTATTTTAAGAACGAAACAATGGATTCGAAAACCTCAAGAATTTATAAATCTAATTGAAGAAAGCGCTAAATTAATTACTGTAACAATAACAATTAATCAAATATCTAAAGAATATGGAATGTCAATTTTGAGAATGAATAAGTTGCTACACAAATATGGAGTACAGTATAACTTAAAAGGTAATTGGATTTTATATGCTAAATACAAAGGAAGAGGGTATACTCCCTCTCAAGGACTTTCTTATAAAAAAACAGCAGTGATTAATAGCTGGACAGACGAAGGTAAAAAATTTCTTTATGATTTCTTAAAATTAAAAAGCATAATACCGGTCGCAGAAGATAAAAACATCTTTTATTCAACAGATTTGATAATAAATAAAAATAAAGAACAATCATATCATCCAAAAACAAACGCGGATAAATAATAAAACACATTAAGACAGATATCCATGGAACATGAGCTTAGTATTATTCAGATTAGAGAAATTTTAAAAAGAAAAATCAATGACAGAAACAATGTTAATTATGTAGAGAGTACATCAAAATATTTTTATTTGGCAGGACAAGTTGTTTATTTTCTATTAAGTAAGGACAAAAGAAGATTAAAACAAACACAGGATATTTCTAAGTTTATTAGATGTAAGGATATACAAAAATTAAAACAAAACATAATTCAATTTAATTTACAAATTTGTGCATGCTTCCCTCTAGATAATTATAAATTTAATAATGCATATGGTTTGATAAACAATTATTTAGAGAATTCCGCTTTTGATGGAAATCTCTTTATGGGTGGATTTACATCCTTAAATTTAATTAGTAAAAGCAATAACAGCTAATTCAAAATATAAAACAAAATCTTTACAGTTATTTTAAGCTGTTAATGGAAAGTCAGATGGCTTACCCTTCGCAGCTTTATATATTATTAATAACTCTAAATTTCCGAATAATTAATAATTGTTATTTCTGCATTATTCATTTTTTCATCTTTAACTATTTTTTCAAGATCTAATGCTACATTGTTTTCTATATAATACTCAACACACTGTTTACAAATATTAGCTGGCACACCATTAATTATAATTCTATGTCCGTCAAAATTTATACTATGGCTAACATTGCCTTTTTCTAAATTAGATTTACATAAAATGAAGTTCATGCATACCACTCCTTCTCATTTAATTTTTCACAATATTTATTAATATAGCTTAATGCAACTCCTGCTCTTAAATCTGAAATGTTACTGGAAGAAAGTAACCATACATCCCAATCACCTTCAGCTCCTTATAATGTTTCATTTAGTACAACAACTCTACTTTCTGCCATGCAATAAACCATCTTCGTATCCTATTTTCGAATACTTTTTTTATTTTCTTAGCTCTAGTACCTTTTCTACTGACAGTCCTGTTCCTTTTGATACGATTTCTTCATTAATTCCAAGTCTAAGTAAATTAGTAGCATATTCTATTGCTTTTTCTTTTATTCCTATCTTTATTCCTATCTTTATTCCTATCTTTATTCCTATTTCTATTCCTTCATCTTTAGCAGAACTTATCATGTTAGCCCTCTCATGAAGTGATCTTTCTCTTGCTTTGTAAAGTTCTAATGTTTTTGGGTCACTACTTAGATATTCTATTTTTTCTTCTTCTTTTTTAATATCAACATCCATGACAGTAAGCTCCTTTAACCCCATTTACTCTTATTTTATCAGAAGGTTACATTTTTTTCTACACTAGTAATAAACTAATATCATTAAAAAAATTACTATGTATTAAATTATCATTTTATCTATTGTATAAACTCCTTCTATACTACTCATTTTAAGCCAAAGTATAACTTTCGATACTAAAGTTATACTCAAAATTCTATTTATACATTATATGGATATTGAAAATGAAATACTAGAATATTTATAAGAAAATATACTGTTAATTCAATAAAAAGTATAACTTTAGTTCCATAAAGTATACTGAATTGTCCAATCTACATATGTAAATTATTACAAGTATAACTTTTCGTCCAAAAATATAACTTTGTATTTATTAGTTTAGTGATGTCAAATAGTAATAAATAAATAATTATGATGTTTTTTATATTTTTTATGATATTAGGCTATATATAAGTAAAGATGGTTTGTCCAATTGAACTCTAACTAAATCATCTGATTAAATCCTAACTAAAAGCATCAGATTTTAACATATAACTGACGCGCCTCTTCAAACAAGTTCGTCTGATAGTATGTCATTCCAAATGAAGCTGTGGCAAGGAGCTAATATCTTGTACAAAGAATGAAGGGAGAAAATTCAATGAAATATGATAAAGATGATGGATTACAATTTTTTAAAGAACTTGGTGAGTATACACAGTTTCACCGGTTAATGGATGAGTTAAATAAAAGTCCTGTCAGGACAAATGTAGATGCAAATATAAAAATATATAATGAATTTTGTGAGAAATACGAATATATAAAAGCCGATTTCATACAAAGATTAATTCAATTAAATGAGTTAGGAATTATTACTGATAATAGGTTTAACGAAGACTTAGAACCGTATATTCCAAAGTGCAATTACAATGTTGAAACAGAAATTTTTACTATGGATTTTAACTTTGTCCCACACCTAAAAGCTGAGTATTTAAAGAAGTTCGTAAAGGCTAAAAACGCCTTTGTTTTCTTGATAATGGAAGGTATTAAAAAAATGGAAATCAAACCACATTACGATAAAGAACCAGTCGTAGTTATCTTTACTATTTCCAAAAAATATTTGTTTGATGTAGATAATGTGGAAATTAAATACATCATTGATGCCATGCGTTATTCGAAATTTTTCTACGATGATAGCTATAGTTATTTATCCTATATGGTTATAGGGAAAGAGACAGATGGACCGTGTCTAATGACCATAAAAGCAATCAAAAAAAGCGATTTTTTCTTATAAGAAAGCCCCCGTATTTGCCCCTTTTTTTGAAAAAACGGAAGTACACGTGGATTTCACTACCCCCAAGGCCACCGTATTTGCCATAAATAGCTACTATAGGCTAAACCCTGTAGTAGCCTTCACTGGAACTTTGTCCAACACTCATTTTAACACAAAATAATTTATATAGCAGAGCTCGAAATAAATGGGGGTGACTTTTTACGGTAATGCTTTGCACACAAAATATTTTACCACTAGAGTGAACCAAAGAACAAATTTACCACCACAAAATAAAAGAGTGAAGGAAAACTAAAAAAAGAAAAGAAAAAAGTAGAAATTTTCTATTAAAACAAGATTATGAGTATGTAGCTATATAAGTGTAAATTATCTTAACTCCACAAAATAAAATAAAGTCATAAAGCACAAATAAAATGAAAATTAAAACTTAAAAGGAAATAAAAAAGCAACGTATTGGAGGCTGGAATTAATGTGTAGATAGTTGAAAAATGTAATATAAAACAACTCAAAAGAAATTGTTAAAAGCAGAAAAAATGAAAGGATGATTAGTAATGGATGATATTAAAAATATAGTAGAAAAACTAAAAAAAGAGATGAAAAAAGATAAAGATGGAATGTTAAATGTGGCTGGAGTTGGAGTAATAAGTAAGGATGTTTGTATGCCATTTATTAGGGATAAATATATAAGATTATTAGTTAATGATAAAAAGATAAATGCTGCAATAATTAGAATTTTTGTAAATAACTTATTAAGTAAATTAATTAACACTTTTAATATAAAGATAAAAATAAAAAAGGAGCTAGTTAAATGATACAAATTACTGAACGAGATAAAAATTTCTTACTAAGAGTAAATGAAACTGGGGCTTGTAATACCAAAATGCTATTTGAGTGTTACCCTAAGCGTTATGCAAAAAATCGAATAGAGAAAATGGGAATAGAAAAAATAGTAAATAGAAAATATGGATTAATCATGATTGGAGTGGAAGGGAAAAATTATTTAGAAAGTATAGGAGTGATACCAAAAATTGTAGACACACTATCACTACTGACACAACGAAGATTAGCTCGGGTACTGGAATTAAAATATTTACTACCAAAAATGAAAATTGAAACATCTGCTAACTATAAAAAAGATAAAAAGCTAAATAGAGGAATGCAATTCGTAGCTGCTGCCACCACAAAAAATAACATTAGCTATCTGATCTATGATATACCCAAGGTAATAACAACTGAAACAGAAACACAAATTTTAAAAGAATTAAGAAATAAAAAAGATATTATAAATAATGCGATTATATTTACACGAAATAAAGATTTTGTCCAAGTCCTATCTACGAACAATGTTTATATTAGTGAATTATTAATAATGCCTCCAAGCGTAATTTGTATACGCCTCTTAAATGCAATGGGTGAAGGTGATTTTGATAGGCGAGTGATAGGTACTGCTTATCCAGAATTAATAGAAAATAGAATATTTTACAAAAAACAAAACAAATATATGCTAGGCAATAACACCTATATAAATCTAGTTCTGAATAATATAAGTGCAATAAATATGCTAAGAAGTTTAGATGTATTTGCAACCCAAAATAATGCTTTGTCCAACCAAATTTATAATATAGTGTGCTTAGATGAACAACAACTTTTCCTGGCTGACACAATAGAAAAACTAAACTTTAAAAAAATAAATGTAAAATACAAAACAATACTTCCTGGTGAAACTTCTTTTTATTAAGTAAAGGGATAGTGTTTCATTTTAATAATTGTTATAAAAAATATGATATAATGATAATAATCCTTTGTGACAAGGTTTATTAATCTAAGTTGTTTGTAATAAGAGAATGAGCGAGCGGGTGTAACATAGCTCCTTTTTTTATTTATTGCATATTAAAATTAAAATATAACTAGTGCTAGACCATCTTCTGATGACGAGATAAATCCAACTACAAAGTATGAGGTAGAAAGACAGTCTCTAAAGATTGAAAAGATGAAGTCACATTAAAAAATATAATGACAACAAACCTATTTTAATTTTTCATATAAGATCTACAATAAAAATAGTATAATTATTAGGAGCGACCGGAAACTACATTCAAAATACCCAGACATTACTTAATTTCAATCCACGCCCCTATGTTAGGAGCGACACTATAGTAAGTGTTTTACTAAATACACATCTAGATTTCAATCCACGCCCCTATGTTAGGAGCGACCTTTAATGAAATTTAAAACTATGAAACAATCTAAAATTTCAATCCACGCCCCTATGTTAGGAGCGACTTTGCCAGGTTTTAATTATTTTATTCCGATTAAGATTTCAATCCACGCCCCTATGTTAGGAGCGACTTATTCCTCAAACTCTTATCGCTAAAAGCCATTGATTTCAATCCACGCCCCTATGTTAGGAGCGACCTGATAGTATATTACCTGAATTAAACATAGAAGAAATTTCAATCCACGCCCCTATGTTAGGAGCGACATTATTTACAAATATTAAAGTCCCCTCAGCTAAATTTCAATCCACGCCCCTATGTTAGGAGCGACCTAAAAAAATCTATAAATAAAGGCAATTTCTTAGATTTCAATCCACGCCCCTATGTTAGGAGCGACTTGACCCCCCT
>Ga0209430_1001927_pt1 | contig 14230 bp, 8 predicted proteins | sample BarGraIncub1133A_FD_184504 | JGI IMG/M metagenome (GOLD analysis project Ga0209430, IMG submission 184504) | Arctic peat soil microbial communities from Barrow, Alaska - Barrow Graham LP Incubations 11-33A (SPAdes) (version 2) | ecosystem: Environmental > Terrestrial > Soil > Wetlands > Peat... | reverse complement strand
ACATTCATACCGATATCCGTTCCAATGTACTTGATTCCGCTGTTATTCTTCTTTGCCTGAACGGTACCAAGTATGACTCCGCCTTCTGCCGCAATATACCGGCCGGGTTCAGACTTAAATACTACGTTTCTGCCGTAACGGCCGGACCAGTCCTCAACTACTTTTTCAAGGGCAGCACCAAATGCCGTTAGATCAAATTCCTGTTCACCTGAAAGTTTATGATAAGGTATACCAAAACCGCCGCCAAAATCTACAAATTCAAGATTCTTGAATTGCATGGCAATTTTAAGAAATATTTCGACAGCATGCATAAATGGTGTTCCATCCATAAATAACGACCCGATATGCTGATTGATTCCAATGATTTTAAGGTCATACTTTGCAGCGATTTTCAGTATCTCCGGCACATCTGCTTCTGAAACAGCAAATTTTGTCTTTTTGCCGGCAGTTATGACCTTTTCATGATGTCCGGCTCCGTAACCGGGATTCAATCGCACCGCGCATCTTCCGCCGCGATTGATCTTACCGAAGAGTTCCAGTTGTGAAAGACTGTCGAGACTTACTACAACGCCCTGGTCTATTGCATACTGAAGTTCCCCTGCAGAAACGTTATTCGACACATAGAATATACGTTCCCTGGGAAAACCGGCTTTAAGCAGCAGAAATATTTCTCCGGGCGACATAGCATCGGCATTCAATCCTTCGTCAAGCGCCATTTTCAAAATAGACAGATTTGAATTCGTCTTAATTGAATAGTTCGCTGTAAAGCCCGGATAAGAAATAAGATGCGCCATTCTCTTCATTCTTTCCCTAAGAATTTTCTCATTATATACATATAAAGGAGTTCCAAACTCCTGAGCCAATAACTGTGGATTTGAGTTACCGAAAAATTCAGTTTGCTGTGTAAAAGAAAACATTCAAAAGCCCCCTGCTGTTTTGTACGAAAATTATAATCCCTGCATTTTGAAAATCGAAATAGCCCGCAATCTGCAAGTTCAGCAATAATATTGCAAGTTAAATGCAATCAGACATCGTCTGCGTTTCATTTTATATGTGTTTTCAGCATTATGCAAGGTTATTTTGCATGAATGCATTTAATTATCAGCAAATGTCTTGCGAATATTCTTCGTTTGCAGATTCATTTTATCTATTCAATCCCAATCATGCGCATTAAATATCTTGCGTTTGCGGATACAGATACTCCGGGAGTAAGACGATAGTCAAAATGAATTCCCAATTCATCATAAGATTCCGAAAAATGATAATTCGAAATCTCAACATCGCTTTGAAAATCCAGAGAGCACAATTCATAATCATGCGTTGACATAATACCTATGATCCAGTCTCTGGACAGGTTCTTCAGGACAATTTTTGCCCCGTCTGTTCTGTCACGCGAATTCGTTCCTCTGAATATTTCATCTATCAGGAATAAAAGCGGCTCTTCTGCTCTTCCTTTTGTTATGATTTTTTCAATACGCAGCAGCTCGGCATAAAATGTTGACAGGCCTTCTCCAAGATCGTCCGCAATGCGCATGGAAGATCCAATTTGCATGAGACCAAGCAATGTAAAATCAGAACAGCAGATTGTACCTGCATAGGCCAGGACGGCATTTATTCCAACTGTTCGAAGAAGCGTTGTTTTGCCGGACATATTGGACCCGGTAATCAGGGCAATCCCATCCGGAAGTGAAAAATCATTTCTTATCTGCCTGTCAACGGGGATCAGCGGGTGCCCCATACGCTTTGATACAAAATATGCCTGTGATGCTTTTGTATTATCAGATTCCCTGAAAGAGGGAAATGCGCATTCCGGATAAACAAATGTGAGGGTGGTAAGGCTCGTAAGCGCTTCCCAGGTACCGAGTGCACGCATATATGATTCAAGTTTGCTCCCTGATTCCTTCTTCCATTTTTCCGCAAAAAAGATACAGTAATTATCATACAGGAAGACAGTATTTAAAAGAAAAAACAGAATGGGCTGACTTCTTGCCTGCATAAAGAGACAAATCTTGTGAAGTTTCCTTACTCTTGCAGAAGCAGAGGATGCCTTGTCACGACTCTTGGATAGAAGAACATTCTGTATATCTATGAGTATCTCCGATGAAACCTGTGCATTTTCCAAATCTTCAAAAAGTTCGGCATATGCAGTAAGCTCAAAATAGAAGTCTTCAACTGATGCAAAGACAGGTTTAAACTTCTGATAGTTCAAGGCTACCAGACAAAGTTGAAAAACAGCAATTATTGCCGGATAAACATAAGAAATGACGGAAACAGCAGACAATACTGCCGTTACAGCAAATGCCGTCGATACCGCTGCGGAAAATAAGCAGAACGCAAACGAGGCAAGAGGCTTCTCCCCTTCTTTCTTCTTTGCATATTCCAACAGTTTTGTCGGATCCTCAGCGCTCTGCCGGGACAGCCTGCCGGCCGCCTGGAATTCCTGAAGCATTGGTATCTTCGCCGACAGTTCCAGAACCGCCTTCTGCCTCTTTTGAATTTCTTCAACGGATTTGTCTTTCCTTTGCGCTGATACAAGATATTCGGCAAGTGTCTTTCTTCCAAACCATGTCTGTGCAATTGTTATAAGGTGAAAAAGGGATCGAGACCCAAAAAGGTCCAGATCATCCGAGAAATCATGGTTTCTGTCACGGAAGTCTTCCCCCGAATCCGGCAGTTTGTCAAAACGGTGCTCAATTCTCGCCTGATATTCATCCTGAATTGAAGTAAGTGAATTCAGCAGGGCTATTTGGTTCTTGATTTTTGAATGAATGATAACTACCACAATGAAGGCAGCTGCAAATACGCCGAATGAGACGATTGCGTACGCAGGCCATTTTAATAGAACAAAGGCTCCGGCAGAAAAAAAGGCGGCCAAAAACAAGGCCATGCGCACGTTGCTGTAGATGTTGGAAATTGTTGTCTTTGCCGTTAGCTTATTTGACAATTCTTTCTTTCTATCCGCAAAAATTTGGTCACGTTTTTGGATTTTGATATCTTCCACACTATTTCCCCCGTTTTTCCAATTAGAATACATAGATAATTTTAACACAACAATGAGAACTTTCATGGTATTTAAGCGGCAAGTTGGATAGAATGGAGTGAATGGAAAGGCAGGTTGACTGATGAATATGACAGTTCCTGAAAGTGATTTCAGAAAGAAAAAAACTTTCTCTTTATTTACGGCATATTATCGACCAAATATGAAATTATTTCTGATTGATATGTTATGTGCCTTTATTATTGCAGGAATAGATTTATGCTTCCCCATGGTATCCCGGTATGCACTCCAGAATTATCTGCCGCAGAAGGATTACCGGACCTTCTTTCTGCTGGTTGCAGGGATTTTTGCAGCGTTTGTATTTCGGGCCGGCATGCAGTTTGTTGTTAATTACTGGGGTCATATAATGGGAGCCAACATCGAGATGCAGATGCGGAGGGATTTATTCGCACACTTGCAGAAATTGTCTTTCTCATTTTATGACAGCACACGCACAGGCAGCCTGATGAGCCGGATCCTGACGGATCTTTTTGATATTACCGAACTGTCTCACCACGGTCCGGAAGATCTGTTTATTTCTTCTGTTACATTGATAGGATCATTTGCAGCACTTCTCATGATTAATGTGCAATTGGCAGTCATCCTGATTATTTCTTTGCCGGTCCTTCTTCTCTTTACCGTTTTTCTCAGAAAGAAAATGTCAACTGCCGCTAATTTTCTCAAGCAAAGCACAGCATCTATAAATGCTGAAATTGAATCAACCATTTCAGGTACACGTGTAGCAAAGGCTTTTGCAAACGAGGACTATGAATCTGATAAATTCATGCACGGGAGTCTTCTGTTTAAATCAGCAAGGGCACAATTTTATCGCGTCATGTCTCTGTTCATTTCGGGAATGGAGTTCATGATCTGTATGCTGAGCCTAATTTCGATCGGGTTCGGCGGGTATCTGATCATGCAGGAAAAAATGACAGTAATTGACCTTGTCGCTTTTACGCTTTACATCTCCGCATTCTTAAGCCCCATTCGCAAACTAACGAACTTCACGGAACTTTATCAATCCGGAATGGCTGGATTTTCCCGCTTTGTAGAGCTTATGCGGGAAGAACCGGATATAACGAACCGCAAGGATGCTGTTACACTTACGGATGTTAAGGGTGAAGTGACTTTTTCGCATGTTACTTTCTCATACAGCAGCGAAGAGACTGCAGATAAAGTCCTGTCCGACATTAACCTACGCATTCCCTCAGGCAAAACAATTGCCGTTGTAGGCCCTTCCGGAAGCGGAAAAACGACGCTATGCCATCTTATTCCCCGGTTTTACGAAGTGCAGTCCGGAGAGATACGGTTGGATGGAATCGATATCCGCGACATAGAAATCAGTTCCCTCAGGAAAAATATCGGAATTGTTCAGCAGGATGTATTTCTGTTTGCAACGACGATAATGGAAAATATCCGCTACGGCAACCTGAACTCCTCGGATAATGATGTTATTGAAGCAGCAAAATCAGCGGAGCTCGACGAGTTTGTAAGAAGCCTTCCGGACGGATACAACACATATGTCGGCGAGCGCGGACTGCTTTTGTCGGGCGGACAGAAACAGCGTATCTCTATCGCCAGAGTATTTCTCAAAAACCCGCCGGTACTGTTATTAGACGAAGCAACATCCGCACTTGATACGCAGACGGAGCTTCGAATACAATACGCACTGGAACGGCTATCAAAAGGACGCACCTGCATCGTTATTGCACACCGGCTCTCAACGATTCGCCGCGCCGATGAAATTATATACCTGAGCGAAAATGGAATTGAGGAACAGGGAACACATGATGAACTTCTGAACAGGAAAGGTTTCTATTCAGAACTATATCATGTTCAATTTGCCGATTTATCCTAAATCCCGGCCCTTTTTGTCCGAATCCACCAATTTGTCATCCGGACGATTCGCAGGAACCGATTTGCTTGATTTTGAACGCGTCGATGCAATTCCGGCTGCTTTTGGGGAACGGACCCTCTTCGGGACAGCCTCGTCCAGAACAGCACCAATACTGTCGTGAATCGTCAGCATTGCCTGAAGGTCCAGATATGTTGAACTCTTGTTGATGATGACAACACGGTCATGCGGAAGAAACTGGGCAAATGTTGCTGCCGGGTAAACCGTCAGCGAAGTACCGCCGATGATCATCAAATCAGCTTTTTCGATGGCTGAAATAGATTTGTCAATATTATTGTGCTCCAGATTCTCTTCGTAAAGTACAACATCCGGGCGGACTATTCCACCGCATTTTATACAATGAGGAACGCCTGTACTGGTAAGAATATATTTCAGTGAATATGGCTCATTACACGACATACAATAATTGCGATGAACAGACCCATGAAGCTCGATTGTAACCTTACTTCCAGCCAACTGGTGAAGATTATCAATGTTCTGCGTAATTATCGATTTCAGTCTGCCCTGCTTTTCTAATCGGAAAAGTGCTTTGTGAGCTGTATTAGGCTTAGCGTCCGGATAACAAAGCTTGCGTTTATAAAAATCATAGAATTCTTCCGTATGTTCCATGAAAAACGTATGACTAATAATATCAACAGGGCGAAAAGATACTCCGCTGTCTTGATTATATATACCGTGTCCGCTTCGAAAATCAGGAATACCGCTTTCCGTAGATACACCTGCACCTCCGAGAAAGACTATGTTTTCTGAATTTGCAATCAGTTCTGCTAATTGCCTGATTTTTTTCTCGCGTGCCCCGTTATAACGGTCGAGTCTCGTTTCCACTACTTATTCCCATCCCCCGGATCAAAGCATACCATATATCCCACATTGCCTGATCTGGGCTCCCGCCACATTAAACCGTTCATATTATGTCCGGCATCCGGTGCTCCGGTGAACGGATCTTACTCAATATAACTCACATTAAACCATTCATATTATGTTCCTGCAAATCAACTTCGTCCATAATCCCCATTCCGGAGGCTCCGTACATTTCCTTACCCATGATACGTTTTTCATTGCGTTCACGTTCAACGATATTACTGAGCAGTTTACGGACTCTGTCGGAGTGCCTGACATTTTTTATTAATAATTTGGGATTTGATTGATCCGCAGTAATCAGCATTATTGTTCCGACCCCAAAAATCTTCTGTCCAAGTGACCGGGTCAGCTTAACATCCAGAACACGATACAGAAGAAGTTCATCCATTACGGAATTTAAAAAACCGCGCTTTAAATAAAAGCGGTTATTGTCCAGGCTATATACTGTAAAGGAAATTGGGAGTCCCAGATATCTCTTACGGTCTTTCCAGAGTATTTCCTCTTCAACCAGTAAGTTTTTAACTTGATCCGTGTCATTTTTATTAGACATAAAGCACCTCCAATGAATATTCGCCAGAACAGTTACTTTATTATAGTATTTGAAATGACATTCGTCCATTACAAAATGTTATTCTTTCCAAACAGATGCAGCAATACTTCACGGAGCAGTAATGTCAACAGCACTATCGATACCTGGATCAGGCAAGTCAATAGGACATGCCTGAAAGAGATCAGACCATATATGATCCGACTTCATAAATTCATCCGACCGGTTCATGTAAACATGTGTCGCATAGTCTCCGGTATCCGGAATCGGGTCATCCCAGGTTACATCCACATGATACCAGACGCTGTTGATAAGAACCTGATTCCATGCATGCGCAACAGCAATGCCGTCAGAACCGTACGCGGTACCCGAGACAATCCGGGAAGTAATCCCCGAAAGTCCAAGAAGAAGGCTCATTGCCTCAGAGTAGCCCTGGCACTGCCCAACTCCGTCAATGAGTACACTTTCTGCAGATGCAAGGGTATCCGGATTGCCTGATACGCTGTACTTTGTATGGGTTACTATGTAATCTTGGATTGTTGTCTCTTTTTGAAGTTCTGACATGTCAGGGGTCGTAATCTGATTTAAAATTCCGATGCAGAAATTGTATAATTTCTCTGCAGATGCATCAGTAAACACCATGTCCTCTTTGTCTGAAAGTTTTTTAAGTATCTGTCCTGCTGCGTTGTATGTGAATATCAGCCGCATTGTACATGGGGATTTGTCATCATATTCAATTTGTACTTCTCTTGTCTCAAAGGTAGAGTGAAGTGCACCATCCTTGGCCAGCTCAGACCAGAACTGAGAAAACAGATCATAATTTTCAACCTTAATATACACATCCGGCACAAAGCCGTATAAGCTTTCCTGCAGGACAAAAAACAAATCCTGTTTGCTGCCGATCTCCTGAACTTTTGTATCTGAAGAGACATAGAATTCACCTTCCTGCGGTATGGCTGTCGGTAGTAACTGAGCAATATTGTCTTCTATCGCAGCAGCAAATGTCTGGCAAGCTCCACGTGAAATGTCAGAGGATCTGCAGGAAACGGACACAATAAGAAACGAAAAAACAACCGTTAATATAAGCAGCCGGACGCATACCGCCCTGCCTTTAAACTTCTGTTTCATTTTGCGTACAGCAGAATGAATAGAAAAATGAAATTCCGAAATAGAAACACCTTCTTTTACAAATATGGAATCAAACCCATCTGCATTTTAGAATAACATACCCACTGTAGCAAAGAAAGACATGCAGACGTATTCAGCGTATTGTCCTCTTCGGATCATATACGGCAGAAACATTGAAAAGGCGGGAATAATCAATGCTGCGAAGCGTATCTCCATTAAGCAAGGCCCGATCCAGATAAAGATAATTATCTCCGAAGGCATAGTATGCTGTCGGCCCGACTCCTGAAAATATTCGAAACCCGTTGTCTTTCAGGTATACACACCGGGGATCAGATCCTTTGATGAAATCGCCGTTCGGATATATCATGATTTCAACAGGTCCGGTCAGTGTCCCGACCTGCGTCAGCCACTTATTAGTATCGTTGGTAATTGTCTCAAGGTTACTGCTGTTGGCATTAATAAATCCATATGTCGACGATGCCAGCGTCCACCCTGTTTCTTTCAGACGTGTCATAATTGCTGTAACGGTGTTCTGATTATTGATGATATCTTCATTTGAAGGATTGATTGTTGGAAGCCCTGCTGCCGTTAATGCTGCATTACGGTCATCGACCTGATCAGCGTTTGTTATATATCCCATAACTGTTTCATAGCCTGTAAAGGACACAATTCCTTTGGCCCCATCAAAGGAAAAATCCGGGTGCGCCTCAACGAATGCATCCAGAATACCTATCGCTTCAGCGTCCCGGCTTATTACATTCTGTCCGGCGGCATTTTTGTATTCACCGCAGATCTGTCCCTGGTCATTCAACAAAAGATCGCTGCAAAGACCTTTTCCGCTCAAATATGCGGAATAATTGTCATTTTCAAGAACAATAACGATTGGCTTTTTGTTTTCAGGAAGCTTTAGGGTCTTTTGCATAACCGCATCGGCATTGGCCTGATCCGTCATTGTCCGGACATCAATCAAAATGTAATTATTCGCATAAAGCTCAGAAATGACAGCCTTGAACTCACCTGTCGTTAACATAAGCGGATCTGTAGAACTTACATTCGCACTGGAAAAGGCAAGTGCTGTGTCTGCAATCAAAGGCTTTACACAGATCATTTCAACACTTCCTGTATAATCGACTACCTGTGAAGTATTGGAAGTTGCTTCAAGCAGTTTGGCCTGTACTTTCTGGTCATCAGGAAAAATCCGCGCCATATCAGAAAGAATATTTTCGGCTGTATAATACTTAAACGTCTCAAGAAGCAGATCACATTCTTTCATGATTGGATCATACATGATTTTTTCGCATTCCTGGAGACGTGACTGCGCATATTCATTCACGAATCCGGTTGTAGAAGCGATTATTTCCTCGTACTTCTCAACAGCAGGAATATACGATTTCGATGAATAAAACTGTTCAGCTGTCTGAACATCACCCCGGTATTTTTCGATGGTATCAATTTCTATTCTAAGAGGTTGTGCCGCTGCGGCAACATTTATATAGGTGCCAATCTGGTCAAATATAAATTCAAGCGTTGGTTTCTCGATTGTTCCAAGCAGGTATTCCCTGCAAAGACTTTGAAGCCAAAGTGAAAGCCGGGCTCCGGTCAACTCACCCATTTGCTCCAGAAAAGCTCGATCATCGGCACTTGGGACATATCGGTCCGAACGAATACTCTTCTCAATTGTATCCACCCGGGAATAAACCATATTTTCCATGGATTGCATTACATTTTTTTCCGGAGAGTCTGATTCTGCCTGATCCGGATCTTCACTAAGAACTGTGGCTTGAATATCACGATACATTGTTAATGCCTTGTCATATTCGTGTGCTTCCAGGGATTTCCCAAAAGCGGGAATCACTTTGGAAAGTCTTGCGTTATTACTATAAAGAACACCGAAAATCACAACGGCACACATAAGAACAGCAAGGCAAACACCTATAAGAATTTTTCTGACAGGTGATCCTGACTGATCAGGACGGTCTCCAAAATAGTAATTCCCAGGCATTTTACGCGTCCCCCAGACTCAACTGACGGTTAACAAGTGTTTCTTCCTTCAGGTAGTATCCAATAGCAGGCGTCCGCCGGATACGATAGTATTCAGGGTCTGCAAAGCCTGAATCACTAAGGCGCACAACGGAAGTAAGTACACTTCCCTTTTTGGGAACAAGAACCTGCACGCCCTGCGTTGTACGTGTCGTTTTGATGGGAATCAGGCTGCTCGAAAAAGCAATCGCCTTACGAAGACTGGAAAAAGCAGCAAAGTCATCCTCATTCACCAGATAAAGAATCGCAGTAATCGGCGAGACATCACTGCAGGAGTGCACAAGCTTCTTGCGGTTAGTCTTTGTTTCATATGATTTGAGGTCGATGCGCGAAAACTTGCCGTTTTCAAAGGCAAACATTATGTTGCCTTCATAGTCTTCAGTAATATGCATGAACAGAATTTTCTCATTGTCCTCCATACACAGGACATTCGGCAGATAGCCGCCAAGTTCGGACGGCCTGGTGTCCGCCAGTTCATGGACACGCATTTTATAGACATTACAATGATTCGAAAAAAACAATACGTCGCTTTTGTTTTTGCCCTCTTGTTCGATCAGAATTCTGTCCTCTTCCTTCGTCTTGAGCTCGCCTGCACTTCGAAGGGATGTCAGCGGGATTTTCTTAATATATCCGTGTTCTGTCATGAAGAGCTTCAGCCGGTAATCCTCGATCATCTGATCGGCTGAATAAGATTCCACTTCGCCGAAATGAAGAATCTCACTTCGTCTGTCCTGTCCGAATTTCTTTGCAACACTTTCAAGCGTCTTTACTATCATCGCATCGATTCTATGCGGTTTTTTCAAAATATCTTCCAGATCAGCTATTTCCTTAATGAGATTATCCCGATCGGCAGTACGATTCATGATGTACTGGCGGTTTATGTTTCGAAGTTTTATCTCGGCAACATAATCGGCTTGAAGAGCATCAATATCAAAACCCGTCATCAGGTTTGGAACTACGTCCGCTTCCAGCTCGGTACCACGGATAATGAGTATTGCCTTGTCAATATCCAGAAGAATTTTGGCAAGCCCGTCCAGAAGGTGGAGTTTGTCCATCTTACGCTCATAATCAAATAGAACCTCACGCTTCTGGCACGATCTCCGCCATGAAAGCCACTCGGCCAGAAGGGAACGAACCCCCAGTACTCTAGGCATTCCATTGATAAGGACGTTGAAGTTGCATGAGAACGTATCCTGCAGTTTCGTAAACCGGAAAAGCTTTGTCATCAGGGCATCCGGATCAACACCACGTTTACATTCGATTGTGATTTTGAGTCCGTCGAGATCGGTTTCGTCCCTTACATCATTGACTTCCTTGACTTTTGCGGAACGGACAAGCTCGGTAATCTCGTCGATAATCCCCTCTGCTGTAGTTGTATATGGAATTTCATATACCTCTATCAGGTTATTCTTCTTATCTATTCTGTATTTGGCACGAATCCGGATCGGTCCTCTTCCGGTATCAAAGACCTGCTCCATTTCGACACGGTCATAAAGAATGGTGCCGCCGCCTGAAAAATCGGGTGCCGGCATAATGTCAATCAGGTCAACAAGCGAATCTTTCATATATGCGATCGTTGCTTCACAAACTTCACGGATATTGAATGAACAGATATTCGATGCCATCCCGACTGCAATTCCCTGATTGCTGTTAACCAGGATTGAAGGGAACGTCGCAGGAAGAAGAATCGGTTCTTTCATGGAGCCATCATAGTTGTCCATGAAATCTATGGCATTCTTGTCGAGTCCACGGAAAATTTCTTCACAGAGCTTATCCAGGCGCACTTCCGTATATCTTGATGCTGCAAACTGCATGTCCCTGGAATATTGACGACCGAAATTTCCTTTGGAATCGACATATGGATGCAGCAAAGACCCGTTGCCCCGGGTAAGCCGTACCATTGTCTCGTATATAGCCATATCACCATGCGGGTTGAGCTTCATTGTCTGTCCGACAACATTGGCCGACTTTGTGCGGTTTCCGTTTAAAAGTCCCATTTTATACATTGTATAAAGAAGCTTTCTGTGGGATGGTTTAAATCCGTCAATTTCGGGAATCGCCCGCGAAACAATTACACTCATCGCATACGTCATATAGTTCTGCTCAAGTGTGTCCGTTATGATCTGCTCCGTAGAGGGATGCGCCTTAAAATCAGCAGCAGGCAGAAGAACTTTGCCGGAGGCAGTTTTCTTGTCGTTTGCTTTACCTTCTTTTCCGTGACTCAATTTTTTGCTCATGCACTTCTCCTGCTATTGGAATTCAAATGATTTCGTATCCCGTGCCCCTGATAATCCATCAGATATCAAGCATTTCCAGATAAAGATGTCCATATTGTTCAATATGTGTTTTTCGGCCCGCGAGATTATCACCGAGAAGCAAATCAAACGTAGAAGCCGTAATTTCCGCTTCGGCCGGCATGACTTTAATAAGTCTGCGGGTTGCCGGATTCATTGTTGTCTGCCACATCATTTCAGGTTCGTTCTCACCAAGGCCTTTTGAGCGCTGGATAGTACAGGAATCAGGCGGAAAACCGGAAAGAATCTCGACCCTTTCCTTCTCTGTATAGGCAAAATGTGTCTCTTCCTGTTTTTTATTGCGGTGCGTAATTTCAAAAAGCGGTGATTCCGCAATATAAACCTTCCCAATTTCAATGAGCGTCGGTGTCAGCCGGTACAGCATTGCAAGGATCAACGTACGGATCTGAAACCCGTCGACATCGGCATCTGTGCAGATAATGACTTTATTCCAACGTAAAAGACCTGCATCAAACGAGGAAAGGTCCTTATTGTGCTTTGTCTTAATTTCCACACCGCAGCCCAGGACTTTGAGAAGGTCGACGATGATATCGCTTTTGAAAATAATATCATAATCTGATTTTAAGCAGTTGAGTATTTTCCCGCGAACAGGCATAATCGCCTGAAATTCTGCATCCCTTCCCATTTTACACGAACCGAGAGCCGAATCACCCTCCACAATATACAGTTCACGCTGGGAGATTTCGCGGGTCCTGCAGTCAACAAATTTTTTGACACGATTATTAATATCGAGATTGCCCATTAATTTCTTCTTAACGTTAAGCCGGGTCTTCTCCGCGTTTTCCCGGCTTCGCTTGTTTATCAGGAGCTGCTCAATTACTTTGTCGGCATCCTGTTTATTTTCAATGAACCAAATCTCCATTTTTTCGCGAATAAGTTCATTCATGAAGTCCTGGATATACTTATTACTTATGGATTTTTTAGTCTGATTCTCATAACTTGTCTGTGTCGAAAATGAACTTGCCACCAGAAGCAGGCTGTCACAGATATCCAAAAATGTAACCTTAGCCTCCCCGGCCTTGTACTTGTCCCTCAACCGTATCTGACGGTCGATTTCTGCTGTAAACGCAGCACGGACTGCCTTGTCAGGCGCCCCTCCGTGCTCAAGGAAACTGGAATTGTGATAATACTCGATAAGATTCACTTCGTTATTAAAACAAAACGCAATCTGCGTTCTCACTTTGTATTCAGGTTTATCATCACGGTCTTTACCCCGGCCGGTGCCCTCAAACGAGTAGGCCCGGGTAATACCTTTTCCTTCATCGAGTTCGCTCACATATCCGAGAATTCCTTCCGGATAACAATATGTATATTCCTCAGCGCTCACTTCATCAACCAGATGGAAAGTAACGCCGCTGTTGACAACCGCCTGGCGCTTGATAATCATCAGGAATGATTCGAGCGGAATATTAATATCTGTGAAAACATCCCTGTCCGGTTTCCATTTCTGAATGGTTCCTGTACGCTTAAACCTTGTGGGCTCTTTGGTCAGCCCGCCAATATTTTCTCCCTTTTCAAAGTGAAGGGAAAACTTGAATCCGTCACGGAATACCTGTACGTCGAAATATTCTGAAGCATACTGTGTTGCACAGGCTCCAAGTCCGTTGAGTCCAAGACTGTATTCATAATTCTCTCCGGAGTTATTATTATACTTTCCTCCGGCATAGAGTTCACAGTAAACAAGTTCCCAGTTATAGCGCTCTTCCTTATTATTATAGTCAAGAGGAATACCACGTGCGAAATCCTCAACCTGGATCGAGCCGTCCGCAAATCGAATAACTTCAATGCGGTCGCCATGGCCTTCACGTGCCTCATCAATCGAATTGGAAAAGATTTCAAAAAAGGAATGTTCACACCCCTCAAGCCCGTCGGAACCAAAAATAACGCCCGGACGTTTGCGGACGCGATCAGCACCTTTCAGCGAAGAAATGCTTTCATTATCATAAGCGGCTTTTTTTGACATGAAATATCAATTCCCTTCTGTTGAATTTGACCGTCTGATTATAGCATATGAATCGGGGCAAAAAGAAAGAGAGGAAAAAGCAAGCGAAAAATGTTTCCGCTTATCGTTCCTCTCTTCATAATGGTGAGCCTAGGGGGACTCGAACCTCCGACCCACAGCTTAGAAGGCTGTTGCTCTATCCAGCTGAGCTATAGACCCATTATAGGAATGGCGGCCTTAAAGACCGCCATTTTGTGTTTGGAGCGGGTAGAGGGAATCGAACCCTCGTGATCAGCTTGGAGGGCTGGAGTTCTACCATTGAACTACACCCGCATGTGAGAAGTCTGCCAAAAACGACGCAAACACCTCAAAACTCGCTTAGCTATCATACAACACGATTCTCGTCTTGTCTACCCCAAACGCAAAAATCCGAGAGGAGTTTTGG
>Ga0209430_1001925_pt1 | contig 14233 bp, 10 predicted proteins | sample BarGraIncub1133A_FD_184504 | JGI IMG/M metagenome (GOLD analysis project Ga0209430, IMG submission 184504) | Arctic peat soil microbial communities from Barrow, Alaska - Barrow Graham LP Incubations 11-33A (SPAdes) (version 2) | ecosystem: Environmental > Terrestrial > Soil > Wetlands > Peat... | reverse complement strand
ATAATCATCCCAGTCATATTAAATATTTTCTTCCATTTTTTTCATCCACTTTTTCAGATCTGAGACATCACCCGAAAGTTGAGGCAATCTTCTGAAGATGGCCATCGATCGCATAAAATCCCTGTGGTCCTGAACCGGGGAACCAATAATGGTGGAGTTATCGGCTACATTAGCTATAACACCCGCCTGTCCGCCGATTTTCACATGGTCTCCAATGGTAATATGCCCACTTATTCCTACCTGCGCGGCCAGCATGCAATTTTTCCCAATTTTGGAAGACCCTGCCACACCCGTCATAGCGGCTATGACCGTATTCTCACCAATTTCGACATTGTGACCAATCTGAATAAGATTGTCCAATTTCACTCCTCTGTGAATAATTGTTGAGCCCATGGTAGCGCGATCGACAGATGAATTAGCCCCAATCTCCACCAGATCCTCAATGATTACATTTCCAACCTGGGCGATCTTGGTAAACGGTCCGTCATTATTAGGGGCAAAGCCAAAGCCATCTGCGCCGATAACCACGCCCGAATGCAAGATACAATCAGCTCCAATCTTGCAATCAGGATAAATTTTTACCCCCGAAAATAATATTGTATTGTCGCCCACGACAACATTGTCACCAATAAATACATGGGGATAAATTTTTACATTATTTCCAATAGTAACATTATCAGAAATATACGCATAAGCGCCAAGGTAAATATCTTCACCGATTTTAGCGCTGCTGCTGACAAATGAAGGCTGCTCAATCCCTTTTTTACCCGGTTTAAGCTGCTGATAAAGTTTCAGTAATTCAGCAATGGCGGTATAAGGATCATCGACACGGATCAGGGTACAGGTAATATCACCTTCGGTCCGAAATTCCTTTGAGACCAATACCGCTGAAGCCTCCGTTGTATATAGGTATTTAGTATAGGCAGGATTAGAAAGAAAAGAGAGTGTTCCCGGAACACCCTGATCAATTTTAGAGATGTTATGCAGCTTAATTTCACCGTCACCTTCGACGGTTCCATTGAATAACGATGCGATGTCTTTGACCTTAAACTCCATTCAATTACTTATAAAATTTGCTGCAAAAATAAACAATATTAGTTACCTCATGAGATTTTTGCCGGATAACAGACAAAATGTTTGCGTACAGTCTTGGTTAATCCCTCCAGATTTATGTCGGAAGCATCCCGGATATCTTTTAATTTGCCATTCTTAAATAAAATCAGAATTGCCTCTTCGTCAGGCTGATAGGCCTTGTTGGTCATCTCCCCGACCGACACGAAATAGTCTGTTTCGCCTGTCGGGATGACCATGGCCGATTGTACCTTTTCAACAAGCTCAAGGAGCTGACTTTCACTGAACGGATGACTGGAGATTTTAATTTTCATCAGTCTGCGGTTAACAATCCTGTCGGAAAGATCGGACAGGATGGGATCCTTATGCGTGATCCATTCTTTGATAGAACTTGTGATATCAGAGTCATCGAGCATGGCAAAACGACCGAGGGCCATTTTTCTGCGCTGTCTGTCAGCGGAATGAAAATCATCTGCAGTAAATTCATGATTCAGGAAACAAGCAAAGGCGCTGGAAGCCTTCACCACGTGCCCTGCCTGCACGAGATCCGAGGCTCGACGAAGCAGGTTGACCAGCATCCGCTCGGCAGATACAACGGTTTTGTGCAGGTAGACCTGCCAGTACATCATCCTTCTTGCAATCAGAAATTTTTCGACAGAATAGATCCCTTTCGCTTCAACAACCAGCTGATCATTCCTGACATCCAGCATTTTAATGATCCTATCGGAGGAAACTACTCCCTCAGACACGCCGCAATAAAAGCTGTCACGTTTCAGAAAATCGAGCCGGTCCATGTCGAGCTGACTGCTGACCAGCTGATGCAGAAAGTGCTTGGGACACTGGTCGAGGAAGATTTTAATCGCCAGGTCAAGTTTGCCGTTAAACTCTTCGTTCAGATCCTGCATGAACAGTAAAGACAGCTCTTCGTGGGATATTCCCTTGACAATGCTCTCTTCCAGGGCATGGGAAAACGGGCCATGTCCAAGATCGTGAAGCAGAACAGCGATGGTAACCCCTTCGGCTTCCTCGTCGGTAATCTCCACACCCTTATCGCGCAATACATCTAAGGCGGTGCTAACCAAATACATACTTCCGATGCTATGTTCGAAACGGGTATGATTGGCACCCGGGTAGACGAGTGAGGTGAATCCCAGTTGTCGGATTCGTCTGAGCCGTTGAAAATAAGGATGTTCTATCAGATGGAAGATAATTCCCGGGGTCAGGTCGATGAAACCCCAGACTGGGTCGTTTATAATTTTGTGCTTTAGGGGCTTCTCTGTCGAACTATTCATTATCAAACTGAATCATAATTATTTATAATCTTAGAGCTCCAACGGATTTGCAATCCGTTGGCAAAAGATTACCAGCGGATTGCAAATCCGCTGGAGCGTGCTTTTTTCACTTTTCACTGGCTTCAGCTCTCCTCAAAATTAGAAATAAAAATTTGTTTAATTCAAACATTAATAGTAATTTCGCAGCGGAGATTAATCGCAGGATTAGGGGACGTATTGTCCCCTATTTTATTAAAATTGAAAATGATATCGAAAGGAGATATTTACAGACTTGCAGAGGAAAAGTTGTCGGACACGATGTTTATCGTCGAAATTACCGTCAGCCCTGCCAATGCTATTTCTGTTATAATTGACAGCGATGAAGGTATCAGCATTGAAAAATGCATGGAGATGAGTCGCCATATTGAACATCAATTTGACCGCGAGGTAGAAGATTTCTCACTCGAAGTATCCTCTCCCGGACTGACACAGCCATTTAAGGTACTACGCCAGTACCGGAAGAATCTTGGTAAAGAGGTAGAGATTGTTACCGCCAACGGAGATAAGATCATTGGAATCCTGATCTCTGCTGATGAGAAGAGTTTTGTCGTTGAGACGACTAACAATATAAAAGTTGAAGGGAAGAAAACAATCGAGACGAAGCGTATTGAATTTTTCCTGGCTGACATTAAAACAGTTAAACCCGTAATTACTTTCAAATAAAATTTTGAAGATATGGACAGCCTCAATCTGATTGACACGTTTTCGGAATTCAAAGATCTGAAAAACATCGATCGTGCAACAATGATGAGCGTATTGGAAGATGCGTTCAGAAGTGTGATCCAAAAACAGTTTGGCTCGGACGAGAATTTTGACGTCATTATCAATCCTGATAAGGGAGACTTCGAGATTTACAGGAACCGCCTTATTGTCGAAGACCATGAATTTACTGATGTAAATACACAGATTTCCATTACTGCCGCCAATGCCAACAACGGTGATTATGAACTTGGTGAGGAGGTTACGGATACGATCAGGTTCAGCGATTTCGGAAGAAGGGCCATTCTTAATTTAAGGCAAAATCTTGCCTCCAGAATTATGGAGCTTGAGAAAGATAATATTTATCAAAAATACAAAGGCCGGATTGGCGAGATTGTCACTGGCGAGGTTTATCAGATCTGGAAAAAGGAGCTTTTGTTGCTGGACGATGAAGGCAACGAGCTGATTCTCCCCAAGAGCGAGCAGATTCCATCAGATTTTTTCAGAAAAAGCGACAGTGTTCGGGCGGTTGTGATCAAGGTAGAAATGAGGAACAACAGTCCATATATTATCTTGTCACGTACTTCTCCTGTTTTCCTTGAGAGGCTCTTTGAACTGGAAGTCCCTGAGATTTCAGACGGATTAATCACCATTAAGAAGATTGTCAGGATTCCCGGCGAGCGCGCCAAAGTTGCCGTTGAATCCTACGATGACAGAATTGACCCGGTCGGAGCATGTGTCGGAATGAAAGGTTCCAGGATACATGGCATCGTCAGGGAGTTACGCAACGAGAACATAGACGTCATCAATTTCACGAACAACAATCAACTTTACATACAAAGAGCTTTAAACCCTGCAAAAATCTCCTCCATAAAGATTTATGGCAACGAGAACAAGGTGGAGGTTTTCCTTAAACCGGAGGAAGTTTCGCTAGCCATCGGAAAGGGCGGTTTGAATATTAAACTTGCCAGTCAGCTGACAGGTTATGACATTGATGTCTATCGTGACCGTGAAGTCGCTGATGAAGAGGATGTTTCACTGGAAGAATTTGCAGACGAAATTGATGATTGGGTTCTCGACGGACTCAAGGGCATTGGTTGTGATACTGCCAGAAATGTGCTGAACCTCTCAAGGGAGGAGCTAATAAAACGTACCGATTTCGAAGAAGAAACCATCGACGAAGTGTTACGCATACTAAAATCCGAATTTGAACAGTAACTGTCAGACGTTCAATCAACCGGAAGAGATAAAGCAAATTAAACTGTTTGGCAAACTATGGATACAGGGAAACAAGTATCAAGGTTAAGTAAAATAGCACGTGATCTAAACGTGGGGATCTCTACCATCGTAGAGTTTCTGAATAAGCAGGGCATTAAAATGACTCCTGATCCCAACGCCAAGATCGATGCCGAGGCTCAGATGCTGCTCGAAAAACAGTTTCGAAAGGATCACGATGCCAAAGTCGAAGCGGATATGCATCGCCCAGGCCGATTAAAAAGAGATACCATCACCATTGAAGATGTTCATCCTCTCGAACACAAAGTGATCACCGAGGATTTTGAGGATGATTCCTTCAGTATTACGGACAACAGCCTTCACTACAAGGATATCAAACATCACGAACCGCAGGCAAAAACTGTAAAACCGGAGATTACGCATACGCCTCAACCTGAGAAACCGGCCTTTAAAGTGGTTAGTACCGTCGATCTTGATAATCTTACCTCCAAGCCCAATACTGTTGAACCTACAGCTTCTGCGGAGGCAGAAACGGTTGAAGAACCTGTTGAAGAGAAAATTACAGAGAAGGCTCCTGAGCCAAAAGCAGTTGAAACAAAAGCAGAGGCAACTGCTCCAGCAGAGAAGAGTGATGCAAAGGCACCTATTATTGAAGAAGGTACACCGGAGCTGATTTCAAATGTGCCTCAACTGGAATCCAGCCTGAATATCATAGGTAAGATCGATCTCGAAACAGCAAAAACTCCGGAAAAAAGCAAAAAAGAGGCAACCCTTACCAAGAAGAAGCATGCCGCGCCCAAGACGGCTGAAGGGAAACCTGTTAAGCCGGTGCGTGAAGGTAAACACCATATTGATCCGCTGGAAGAGATCTTCCCGGACCTTGCAGAAGTTCCCGAAGAAATATTCAAACATGCCAGAGAAATTCTTTCTGGTCCTAAGGTAGTAGGTAAAATTGATCTGCCTGGCGAGGCGCTTAAAAAGGGAATAATTCGGGATGAAGACCGTATATTGCGCAAGAAAAAGCGTAAACGCGTCAGCAAGGATGCCAAGGAACGCGTTCCCCTTAACCTTGAGAAACGCATCGAAGATCCCAAGGAAAAGAAGGAAAAGGAAAAAGAAAAGAGTATAATCAAGAAGAAAAGCTCCCTGGTTGTAAAGAAAAAATTACCGCTTAAGAAAGAGGTCAACGATGAAGATGTTCAGAAGCAGGTTAAAGAGACACTCGCACGTCTGACTACCAAAAGCCAGAAAACACGCGGTTCCAAGCACCGGCGCGACAAGCGTCTTGCTTACACGGAAAAGATGGCTGAAGAGGGTGCACAAGCCGATATCGACAGAAATATCATCAAAATTACCGAGTTTGTTTCTGTAAGTGAATTGGCAAGCATGATGGACGTTAACCCGACGCAGGTTATCGCAACCTGTATGTCACTGGGACTTTTCGTTTCTATCAACCAGCGTCTGGATGCAGAGACCATGTCGGTCGTTGCCGATGAGTTTGGTTACAAGGTTGAATTTATTTCAGTAGAAGTACAGGAAGCCATTTTGGAAGAGAAGGATTCTGCTGAGGATCTGATATCCCGTCCGCCGATTGTCACCGTCATGGGACACGTCGACCACGGTAAGACTTCTTTACTCGACTACATCCGGAAAGCCAATGTTATTGCGGGTGAAGCCGGAGGAATCACACAGCATATCGGCGCTTACAATGTATCGCTGGAAGACGGAAGGAAAATTACCTTCCTCGACACTCCCGGTCACGAAGCATTTACTGCCATGCGTGCACGCGGCGCCCAGGTAACGGATATCGCCATCATCATCGTTGCGGCCGACGACGACGTTATGCCTCAAACTGTTGAAGCTATTAACCACGCTTCGGCCGCCGGCGTTCCTATCGTCTTCGCTATCAATAAAATAGATAAACCCACTGCCGACCCTGAAAAAATAAAGCACCAGCTTGCCAACATGAATTACATGGTTGAAAGCTGGGGTGGTAAATATCAGTCACACGACATCTCCGCCAAATCCGGTTTGGGTGTTCATGAACTGCTTGAGAAAGTGCTTCTGGAGGCCGAGATGCTCGACCTGAAGGCCAATCCGAACAAGCGAGCGAGTGGCTCGGTCATCGAATCAACTCTCGATAAGGGACGCGGTTACGTTGCAACCATTCTGGTGCACTCAGGTACCCTGAAAGTTGGAGATGTCTTGCTGGCCGGACCTCATTTTGGTCACGTGAAGGCGATGTTCAACGAAAGGAATCAGCGTGTCGACAGTGTGGGCCCGGCTGAACCTGTATTGATTCTCGGTCTGAACGGAGCTCCCCAGGCGGGCGATAAATTCAATGTCATGGAGAGCGAGCGGGAAGCCCGCCAGATTGCCAACAAACGTGAGCAACTACAGCGTGAGCAGGGTCTCCGGACACAGAAACATATTACCCTCGACGAAATCGGCCGAAGGATTGCCATTGGCAACTTCCAGGAGCTGAACATCATTGTCAAGGGAGACGTGGATGGATCTATCGAAGCACTCTCCGATTCACTGATCAAACTCTCGACTACCGAGATCCAGGTCAACGTGATTCACAAGGCCGTCGGACAGATCACCGAATCGGATATCATGCTGGCCTCCGCATCCAATGCCATTATCGTCGGATTCCAGGTACGTCCTTCTATGAGCGCCCGGAAACTGGCCGAAAAGGAGGAGATCGACATCCGTCTGTATTCCATCATTTACGATGCGATCAACGAGATCAAATCGGCGATGGAAGGGATGCTTGCCCCGGAGATCAAAGAAGAGATCAAGGGTACTGCCGAAATTCTTACGGTATTCAAAATCACCAAGGTGGGAACCATTGCCGGATGTATCGTCCGCGATGGCAAAATCGTGCGGAATTCCAAGGTGCGCCTGATCCGCGATGGTATTGTCGTCTTCACCGGCGAACTCGAATCGCTGAAACGGTTCAAGGATGACGTCAAAGAGGTGGCTAAGGGTTATGAATGCGGTCTAAACATTGCAAATTACAATGACCTCAATGAAGGAGACTTTATCGAGGCATTCGAGCAGGTAGAAGTCGCGAAAACACTTTAATAATAAAGAAAGTTCCCAAAGTTTTACCTGCATTGAACTGATGTTTTGGCATCTTTGTTTATAGATAGAGTCACCCTTTAATCCATCACTTTTTGTTGAATTCCGCAAGAAACCTGAATATTTGCTGGATGAAAAAAACACGAATTTACCTTCCGCTTAAAGCCGGTAGATAGTGTTGAGAACTTAACCAAACAATAATAATTACAATTTTCTTCGCTGTTTTTAGTATTATTGCTCATATTGTTGATATATTTTGCTGGGGGAAACCTTCAGATAATATATAAAACTAACTAAGACAAATGATGCAAGAGGTCAGCAAAGATGATTGGCTGGTTGTTTGGAACCGTTTTAAGTCGGGTGATCAGGAGGCCTTTGCTATTTTGTATAACCTTCACATCGAAGCCCTTTACCACTATGGAACAAAGCTTTGCAAAGATGAAGAGGCCGTTAAAGATGCGCTGCAAGAGTTGTTTCTTGAGCTCTTTCTGAAACGGAACAAAATGAGAATTTCTCCTGAAAACCTGAAGTATTACCTCTTTTTAGCTTTAAAACGAAATCTGATTAAGAAAATGGAAGCCGGCAGAAAGATCAGCCACAGTTTCAATGAATCTGTCAATTTTGAACCCGAATACAGTATCGAATTTCAGATCATTGAGCAGGAAAAGGAAGCGGAGATCAACCGGGAAGTATTGAACGCCCTTAATAAGCTCCCTGCCAAACAGAAAGAGGCTCTTTATCTGCATTACAACGAATCGCTCGAATACAAAGAGATTGCCAATATTCTGAAAATTTCAGTTGAATCTGTTCGGAAACACGTCTATCGAGCCCTGAAAACTATCAGAAAAATAATTGGTGGTGAGTCGATTACCATTTTATTTTCATTTTATTTCAAAAAGTAAAAAAAAACGATAATAATTTGTCCATGTTTTGACCGATTGTCTCCTTTATAGGTATAACGTCGAACAGAACATGGAACGGTTGAGCAAATATCTTGAAAACAAGAACTTCATCATTTGGGTTTTTCAACCGGATGAAGAATTGGAACAATGGTGGAAACAGTTTGAAACCAATCATCCTGAAGAAAAAAGAAATATTTTGTTGGCCAGAAAGGTGTTGTCAAAATTTCGTACCAACAACAAAGAGTTAGCAGAAGAGGAGAAGATTCTTTTGTTTTCCAAAATTCTAAAGCAGATAGAAGAAAAGCGATCTGGGAGAAGCAGACAAGTGACTTTCGGCTTGTTAAAATACGCTGCAGTAGCCCTTATCTTTTTCTCCGTTGGGGCATTGGTGTTTTACAAGCAAAATACATTCATTTCGGAAGAGTTAGCCCAAAAATTGTCTGAACCGATCCCCTCGAATTCAGCCAAACTGATCCGTGCTAACGGAGAAAATATTGTATTGAAGGATGATAAATCGGTTCTCCAATACCAAGCTGACGGGAAATTGGTGGTCAACAATGATACACTGATCGCATACATTTCTAAACCGTCAATAGCAGCAATGAACCAGTTAATCATTCCCTATGGCAAAACATCTGAATTGCTTCTGTCAGATGGGACAAAAGTCTTTCTCAATGCGGGTAGCCGGTTGATCTATCCCGAAAATTTCACCAGCAAGAGCCGAGAGGTATTTTTGGAGGGAGAGGCCTTTTTTGAGGTTAAGCGCGATCAAAGTCATCCGTTTTTAGTGCAGGTAGAAGATATTCGCATCAAAGTGATGGGCACAAAGTTCAACATATCGGCTTATTCTTCTGACAATTTAATAGAAACCGCGTTGGCAGAAGGAAAAGTTATTATTGAACAAAACAATGCCGGATTGTTTGAAAAAGGGATAGAATTGGTACCCGATCAGTTGGCATCTTTCGACCGAACCACCAGAAAAATAGATATAAAGGCAGTTGATACAGACAATTATACCTTATGGACAAAGGGTATTTTGAAATTTGAAAGCGCCGATCTGAACCGTATTGTAAAACAGCTCGAACGCTACTATAACATCCGATTTCAGATCAGTGACCCCTTGTTAAGAGACCTGCGCATTTCGGGCAAGCTACAATTAAAAGAGGACAAGGAGGAGACTTGTGAGCGTGTAGCCAGGGCTGCATCGGTTAGGATTGTAAAAAAAGGAGACGATCTTTATGAGATTATAAAATAAAAAAACCGGAGAGCGTTCCAGCACCCCCCGGTTTAGTGTGTGTTAAATTTTTAATGTGTCATTTAACGGTTCAAAATTATGAAAAAAATGCGAGTAATCTTATTCCCGTTGGGGGATGAGATGCGTTTAAGACTAAGAAAGATGAAACTAACCGTATTACTAATTTTTCTGGTCGTTGCCTCGTTTGGTAACAGCTTTTCTCAGGTAACACTTTCGTTGCACTTCAACAAAGCCAACATTCATGATGTGTTAGGGAGTATCGAGAAGAAAACCGACTACATTTTCTTGTACAAGGACGAAATCCTGAATGGCTCAAAAGAAATTTCGGTCGATTTTGTGGATGCAAAATTTGACAAAGTGCTCAAATCCGTTTGTGAGCAAGGCAATGTTGATTACGAGGTACGTGAGCAGCAGATTATTCTGAAAGAAAAAGCAAATGTTCCTGCATTACCGGAACAGCAACAGCCCCGGAAGAAAGAAATCTCAGGAAGAGTATCCGATTCAAAAGGCCAGCCAATACCTGGTGTAACGATCGTATTGAAAGGTACTACTACCGGTATCACGACTGATAACGATGGAAAATTTCAGTTATCTGTTCCACTGGATGCCAACACACTGGTTTTCTCGTTTGTGGGAATGAAAACACAGGAAATTCCGATAGCCGGGAAAACCTCTTTCATTGTTGCGATGGAAGAAGAAACGGTTGGAGTTGATGAAGTTGTAGTTGTAGGTTATGGTACTCAAAAAAAGAGTGATATAACAGGAACGGTTGCCTCTTTGCCAAAAGATAGGCTGGAGATGACACCTAACCTGAATATTGCACAGGCCATACAGGGATCAATTCCTGGCGTAATGATACAAACAACCTCAGCAGGGGCTGCGCCCAGTGAAGCAATTATGATTAGAGGTCGTAACTCAATCCTGGCCAGCACTGATCCTCTGATAGTTGTTGACGGAATTCCTTACGGAGGGCAATTAAGTGATCTCAATCCCAATGATGTTCAATCAATAGAAGTTTTGAAAGACGCTTCTGCCGCCGCTATCTATGGTTCCAGAGGGTCGAACGGGGTGATACTGATTACCACAAAAGAAGGTTCTGAAGGTAAAGCTTCAATAACTTACGATGGCAAATATTCAATTCAGAGCTTTGTCAAATTACCGGATATAATGGATGGTAAACAGTTCTATGATTTTAAAATGACCCGTCTGCCTTCAGGTATGACCCAATCAGAACAGGATGTATATGATTCCGGCAAATGGGTAAATTGGCTGGATCTTGGATTACGAAATGGTCACAGCCAACAGCACAACATAGCAGTATCCGGAGGTTTCCAGAAAACAAAGTATTATATTGCAGGAAGTTGGCTAAATGTAAGAGGTTTGGTTGTAAACGATAATTTTCAGCGTATAACAAACAGGATAAATGTCGATACAAAGATTGCCAAATGGCTTACAATTGGAACACGTACCCAGTTATCAATTGATGATATGAGCGGAGTGTCCCCGAATATGGGGGATTTGTTTTTCAGAAATCCTTTAGCTACTGCATATGATGAGAATGGGAATCTGACAATTACTCCGATATTGGATGATCCTGTGAGAACTAATCCACTTGAAACTACATTATTTAAGAATATTGATAAGTCTTACTAGGTTGTAAGTAATAATTTTGCAATTATTGATTTCCCCTTTGTAAAGGGTTTGAGTAATAGGGTCAATACGGGTTTTAGAATGAGATTTGCCGATGCCGGGACTTACAGAGGCCGGGACACAAAAACAGGGCTAGATGCCCGCGGAAGCGCAAGTACAGCCCGTTCCAATTATTTCAATACTGTTCTTGAAAATATCCTTTCTTATACCAGGAAGTTTGGAGATCATAATATTTTTGCAACAGCAGTATTAAGCTATGAAGGGAACAAGAGTAGCTCAAATACCATGAGTGCATCAGGATTTCCACATGATTTTCTTAGCTGGTACTCAGCGGCACAGGCGGAACTGGTAACACCAGGTTATTCATTAAACGAGACTGTTTTGATCTCACAAATGCTTCGTCTGAATTATGCTTATGCAAGCCGATATCTTCTTACACTGACAGTCCGCAGGGATGGTTATTCAGGGTTTGGAGCCAATAACAAATGGGGTGTCTTCCCTTCTATGGCACTGGGCTGGAATATAAAAGAGGAGAAGTTTTTCCCCTGGAAAGATTCATTCAATGAACTGAAGCTAAGATTTTCATATGGATTGAATGGTAATCAGGCTGTAGGTGCTTACGAGTCCATCTCCAGATTAAGTCAGGAAAATATGGTTGCACTAAGCACTTCTTTGCCTGGGTATATACCCAGTAAGCTTGGTTCAGATAACCTTGGTTGGGAAGCCTCACGCACAATAAATTTGGGTGTTGACTTTGGAATACTAAATAGCAGGATTACAGGCACACTTAACCTGTTTAAAACAAATACCTCCGATCTTCTTTTAAACAGGACCATTTCACTGGTCCATGGTATCACATCAATTACCCAGAACATTGGCGAAACAGAAAACAATGGACAGGAATTTTCTTTCGTTTCCAGAAATATTGCCAATAAAAATTTCAAATGGACTACTTCTGGTAACATCTCTTTTGTTCAGAACAAGATTGTTTCATTATATGGCGATCTGGATGCAGAAGGTAAGGAAATTGATGATGTCGCTAACGCCTGGTTCATCGGAAAACCCATAAGAGTAAACTTTGGTTATGTTTTTGACGGAGTCTGGCAACTTGATGAAGCTGCTAACGCTGCCAAATGGGGTTCGGTGCCTGGGTATATCAAAATTAAGGATTTGAACGGAGATGGTAAACTGGATGCCAGCGACAGGCAAATAATTGGACAGCAGGATCCCAAGTTCATTTGGGGACTTACCAACTCACTGTCTTACAAAAATTTTACTCTCGATGTTTTTATACACGGCGTTCAAGGTGTTACTAAAGAAAATACTCTGATGTCAGATCTTGGTGTCACAGCAGGGGTTCGTCACAATACTATCAACAAAAACTGGTGGACACCTACTAATCCATCCAATGATTTTTATATGAACCATGTGGATGCATTCAGGATGGCTGGAATAGGGGCAAGCATTTACGAGTCTGCAAGTTTCGTCCGTCTCAAAGATGTATCCCTATCTTATGATTTCCCGAAAAATATCTTAGGTAGAGTAGGTTTGAACAAGTTAAAACTTTATGTCACAGGCAGGAACTTGCTCACTTTTACAAATTAGCGTGGACTTGATCCGGAATTAACAGATCAGGAAGCTATTCCTCTACAAAAGGAAATTGTTTTTGGACTAAATCTGGGATTCTAAATAAACACATGAAGTATAACAATATAAAGTAAATGCCATGAAAATTAAATCATTAAAAATCATTACAGTTATATTAATTGTGATATTTTTTGTCGGATGTGAGACAGATTTGCTGAAAGAAAAGCCGCAACACCTCATTACATCTGAAACATTGTATTCAAGTTTAGCCGGATTTGAGACTGGTTTAAATGGAGCTTATTCACTGATAAGAGCAGAACATAACGGAAGCATAGATTTTACCTCAAGCATGTTTACGTGCGGGACAGATAATTTGTGTGCAAACTGGCGGCAGGGGTTTGGTGTCATTGGTTCATTCTGGGGCGACCTTAATAATCCTTCAAGTTCCAACTTCAAAAATGTATTTAGCTGGCTTTATGGAATAGTTAATGCAACAAACACGATTATCAACCAGGCTGAAAATAGGACTGATATTAACTGGGCAGGAACGAGTCTTTCTGCCGATGCAAACAAAAATAGGGTAATTGGAGAGGCCAAAGCCATCCGTGCATGGGCTTATCGTCATCTCTCTTACTGCTGGGGAGATGTCCCCCTGAGCCTCAAAGAATCACTTGGATCAACTATAAAAACAGATTGGGATAGGGTACCCAAACTGGAAGTAAGAAAGCAGATAATTTCGGATCTTTTATTTGCTGAGAAATATTTAACAGTCGAACCTTCTATCCCAGGCAGGCTGACAAAAGGTGCTGTTCAACATTATCTTTCTGAGATGTATCTGGCACTTAATAAGCCGGATAGTGCCCTGTTCTGGGCTGATAAGGTCATTAATACTCCTGCATACAAATTAATTACTGCCCGGTACGGGGTTAAGAAAAGCCAACCAGGAGTGCCTTTCATGGATATGTTTTTAAAGGGCAATAAAAACCGGGAAGAAGGAAATACGGAAGCTTTGTGGGTTTGGCAGTTTGAGTTTGAAACCATCGGTGGGGGATCTGATCCTAGCACCCGTGCACACCACCAGGGCAGGTTTATGGACATTAAAATGGGCAGTGTGGTTCCTTTGCAGATAACGTATGAAAGAGGCGGAAGAGGTAAAGCTTATACAGCTCCTACAAAATGGGCAATTGATATTTATGAACCCAAAGATGACAGAGGCTCAAATTATGTGATGAGAAAATTCTTTATTTTGAAGGATGCAGTTGGAAACGCACCCTATCCTGCTGATAAATTACCAACTAAGTAATGGTTAAAATATAATGTCGTATTTTATACCTATATTTTGTAAGACATCAAACAATCGTTCTTTGAGATTCTGAAAGCAGAGATATGCATCAAAACTCAGCCAATGATATTTGATT
>Ga0209430_1001921_pt1 | contig 14270 bp, 18 predicted proteins | sample BarGraIncub1133A_FD_184504 | JGI IMG/M metagenome (GOLD analysis project Ga0209430, IMG submission 184504) | Arctic peat soil microbial communities from Barrow, Alaska - Barrow Graham LP Incubations 11-33A (SPAdes) (version 2) | ecosystem: Environmental > Terrestrial > Soil > Wetlands > Peat... | reverse complement strand
AGGGCACCACGAGATGGTAAATTTATTGAGAGATTAGGTTCGTACAACCCGAACACAAATCCTGCTACAATAGATTTGAATTTCGAACGCGCCTTGTATTGGGTATCAACCGGTGCACAACCCACCGACACCGCTCGTTCAGTACTTTCCTCCGAAGGCGTACTGATGATGAAACACCTTCTCGAAGGCGTCAAAAAAGGTGCTTTCACCACCGAACAGGCTGAAGTAAAATTCAATACCTGGAAACAAGGCAAAGAAGCCTCTATCAACGCTACCAAAGTATCCCTCAAGGATGCTGTCCGTGCCGACCTCAAGAGCCGCATGGAAGCTGAAGTAGAAGCAAACAAATCCAAAGCAGCAGAAATAGCTCAAAAATTGGCTACCGCCCGCGCAGAAGAAGCTGCCGCTATCGCAGCCGCTGCTCCCAAAGTCGAAAACGTTCCTGCCACTGTAGAAACTCCCGAAGCCGAAGAAGCGGAAGAAGAAGTAAAAGTAGCTCACGTAGCGCCCGACTTCGAAGAAGCTCCTGCGCCCAAAGCGCCTGTTGCAGAAGTAGTTGCAGAAGAAGCTCCCGTAGTTGAAGAAGCTCCCGTAGTTGAAGAAGCTGCACCGGTTGCTGAAGTAGAAGTTCCCGCAGTTGAAGAAGCTGCACCTATTGCTGAAGAAGCTCCAGTTGCTGAAGTAGAAGCCCCCGCAGTTGTAGAAGCGCCAGTTGCTGAAGTAGTTGCTGAAGAAGCTCCTGTAGCTGAAGCTCCTGCAGAAGAAAAGCCTGCTGCTGAATAATTTTCGGAGTCCCTTTCGGGCTCCACCTTGGAGAGATGGCAGAGTGGTCGATTGCGGCGGTCTTGAAAACCGTTGAACAGCAATGTTCCTGGGGTTCGAATCCCTATCTCTCCGCTTCGTAGGCTGATTTACAGCCGTTTACAATATCAAGGGACTAAATTGGGGACTACCTCCTACAATTTGGTCCCTTTTTCATTAGATGTTGATAAAATCCAAATAATTGCGAAAAAAGACTATTTTTTTGTGTTTTTTGGTGTTTTTTATGCAAAAAAGGTGCAAAACATGAATTATTGAATTACATTTGTGAACGACTTTGAAGGGAAAGTAATCACGCCTCCTTTGTGTGACTCAACAACCCTCTGATAAAACCCAGTTTCCTACGACTGGGTTTTCTTGTATCACGGTAGGACGTGGTTCAAGAAAATTAGCCGAAAGGCAACCAAGAAAGGAGGTGTAAATTTATGAGTAACTTCAAAGTCGTAAACGGGGTAACCTATAAGTTGGTTTATTGCAGATCAATTCGTAGAAATGGTAGAATCATTTACCCAAAACGTTCGAAATGTTTTAGGTTCTGGGTTCAAGCATAACCGTTAGGTTGCATTGTTTGGGGAGCGCGGTGGTAGGAAGCCGCGCTTCTGTTTTTCTGGATACCAAAGAATCTGTACACAACTAACCTCATTCTAAAATAGTTGTGATGAACCGAATAATCAAAAAGGTTGCTATATTTACGTTCTATACTTGATTTCCTGAGTGTTGACTATAAATTGATGGCAATGAAAAAACTTACCTTTCTTTTTTCAATCTTGGTTCTTACGGGTGTTTGTACATGCTGCAGTGATTCAGCAATGAACAACGATCCCACTGTATTCCTGGCTTTCACGTATATGAATGAAACCAGATCCACCGGTGAGGTTGTTGCTAAGTCTATAAAGAGCTGGGTAATGCTTTACTTGATTCCGGATGGCGTGACACCAAAAGCCACTCAAAGCATCTTCGATCTCGGTGAAGGGTATTTTGTCGATACTCAAAACAAATCGCATGATAGAACGTACAACCTGGAAGACAACGGAGGCGGGACCTCTTGTGAAGTTGAACCCGGTAAATACTTTGTGTGTGTTATTGCCTATGATGATGGCGGTAAGTACACGTATAAAACCGTGGACATCAAGGAGCACGATGCATGTTCATTGTCAAAAACTTTCCGATCAGAATATCCGAACTATTCATTTGAAAGCTGGTAATTGGTTCTTGCCCCCCTATTGTGATACCAAAATAGGCTTCGCGGGGTGCAAAGTAGCTCTGATCAGCCAAAAAACACGTTTCAATCTCAAGTTTTATCAAGTTTTGCACATTCTGATTTCAGGTTTCTTCAGGTTTTCACCTAAAATTGTGCAGGGTTGTATAAGGTTTTCTAAGGTTTTGCACCTGATCACAAGCCATCAAACCACTGCAAGAACCGTAGAATACAGTCGATAAGCTTCAATAAAATGGTTAAAGAGTCAATTAAATCATGCTTTCTGGACTGCTTTGGAGTCGTTTTTCTACTTAGTTTCTTCATGTCGTTTTCTCATAAACGGCTTTAGTGTCCGACACTTATCGGATGGATCCGGTTAGCAGTGCAGCACCGATCATTTGCCCCTTTGTGACCCCCAGATAGGCTTCAGGGTGCATCTTTCGCGTATTTGACCACCAAGCATCCTTCAAAGCCTCATCATTGCTGTGATTCTCATGCGTATGTGACCGTAGAAAAACCTTCAAGGCCCTATTAAATCAACAAATCCCGCGCGTATGTGATACCAAAATAGGCTTCATCAATAAAAAGCCCCCAGGGGTGTCCTGGAGGCTCGTTCATGTGGGTGAGATATAAATACTTTTTCTGCTGGGATACGCTTGATTTTAACCGGCTCAATTGAGTACAGTAAAAGCCTTGTTTGTGACGGTGGTTCCCACGATTCCGGAGATTGATTTGCGGGTAAGCTTGTCAGCCTCCTCCTGCGTGTTAGGTTGCGGGTTGATGGAGTTCCGGATATACCGGTCAAGTTTCAGCGCCATTTCAGCGGCGTCGTACATGAGCTGTCTTAGCTCCTCTTCGGTAACGGTTCTTGATCTCATGATGTTTGGGTTTGATTTGAATGTTGTGTTACAAATTATTTTCGATGAGGCTATGAGTCGTTAATGAACCGACCGCAGATCCTACACTTGCGATGATATCATTCATATCTGAATCTTTTTTAAGGAGTATGTCGGTGAAATCATATTCAATCCATGAATCAATTTCTCCAAGTGGTTTTGCCATGTCGATGAGTAAGCTCATTTCTTTTAGTGCCTGAGAAAGCAGGTCGAGTAAACGAATGGAGCCTTCAAGAAGTGGCCTGCAGCCTTCTTTGGTCAGGTTGAGAACTGCGTTTAGGTAGTTGGTGTTTACGCTTGAAAGGACCGGGGTTGTGTTGTTTGTTTTTGTTTCCATTGTATTGTGGGTTTTATTGAACGATTAAAATTTAGATATTTGAGGGAACATGCTGATCATCATTCCATGGGGGGCACCGTGTAACTGGTTCGGAATCCTGATTGCCAGATTTGTGATATTACGTCGTTTTTTGTCAAGCCGTAGCGACTTCCAGATAAGTAGAGAATATTTTTCTGAATAAGACTTGTACGTTTTGTATTCGTTTTTTGTTGCTCTACCTTCACTGATAGCCTTAGCAGGCACTTCCATTTTGGCATAAATTGCCTTCACCTCGGCATTTATTTTGCAAATTTTTTCGTCAATTATTTTTAACTCGACTTCCTGTTCACTGAAAAGACATTTAACCTTTCCGGCCGCTGTGTTGTTTTCCACTGTATTTGATTTTAATAGTTTACAATTTGCGGAATCCCTTCTTTGTTTGAACAGCTAAAGGCCCTAACATTTCCATCTACATAATGGAAGTTTATCACATTTTCGGCATCGAAATTTAGGAGAGAATTTATTAATTCATTTGTCAATTTTGCGATTTTAAACAATGGGTCCTTAGTATTTGTAAAACCACCCACCTCAATTTTTTCACAAGTAAGTCCTCGAAGGGTCCAAAGAGTTTTCATATACTCAACATAGGTAGCCTCATCCTTGAACATTCTTTTGAGTAATAAGATGTTACTTTCACTCAAGTAGGTATCACTACCATCGCATTCAATCGGTTGAATGATTGACGGCACTAAGGAAATTTTGGATTTTTTCATAATCAATTATTTAAAGGGTTAAAGACTAAAGTCATCATAAGGAATGTTTTCAGGTTATTTGTGGCTTCCAGTGTTTTGCTGTCACCCTTCAGGTCTGAGATAAGCTGAAGTCCATCAAGTTCCTGGATCTGGCCGCAAAGCATCCGGTTGAGTTGACTGTCAAATCCGGATTGTAAAGTGGTGTCGATTGCTTTCATTGTCGTGGCGTTTTATATTGTTCTCAACATGAACAACGGCACAAATATACTGCAAGCAATATAAGAAAGCAAGAGAAAAGCAAAATATTTTATCGTTCTAAGTATATTTTTTATAATTATATACCGTTTGAAGAATATTATAGTATATTTGTGCCATATTTAATACAGTATATCATGGAACTACGAATCAAGGAAATTCTAAAACAACGCGGTTTAAACACTACACAGATCGCCGCAATGGTAGGACTTACACAGCCAAATATGAGTCTTATATTGAATGGAAAATCAATTCCTCAACTTCTTACATTGGAAAGAATAGCAAATGCTCTTGAAATTCCTATTCAGGAACTCTTTGCAGCCCCAAATTCGGAACTTTACGGCTTGGTGGTCTACAAGGGCGTCACATACCGGATTAACTGCATGGAGGCCTTACAAGAACTTTGCAGGATAGCAGGAAAAGAGGTCAGCGTTTAAAGATCATTTGTTTCACTCCAATGTACCCCCACCTGGAAGCGGTTAAATGCTTTTTAGTGGGGGTATTTGGATTGATGGCTCTTGATCACATGATACTTTGAGGATCTGACAGGTTCACCTGTTACCTTTTTACGAATCTTTGGAAAACTTCCCCGTATGCTTCAACCGTTACTGAGTCGTATTTATTTTTTGATCCGGATGGCTCTCTATCAATTAGATCCAGTTCAATCCTTTTTGCCTCATCCAAAGGGATAAAACAAGCGTCACCCACCCCATTGTAAAAAGTATATGCGACGTATTCTTTGTAAATGTCGCTGAAGGTCACGCCGCTTATTGGTAGCTCTTTAATACCAAGGGCATAGATACCGTCAAGAATGGGATAACGGTCCATTTCCCCGTCAATATAAACGCGCTGCCTGGTATATTTTATTTGCACACAAAGACCGACGCTTCGAAGTGATGGAGGTACACGGGAAAGGTATTCTGCTTTTGTTTCAGTCGGATTTCCATAGATATCAACCAAAACCAAATTAGAATTTTGAGTAGCCGAAACATTGTTTGTCGTGGTTGTTTTTGTGTTGAAGGACGAAACGGCCAGTTCTTTCACCTTCTGCTCCAAATCCTTGATCTTGGAATAGTTGGAACTGTCGCCTATCAGGTAGGTGGCCTTCCCTTGAGTATCCAGAGCTTTCTCGAATGAATAAACCCTGCTGTCACGGTAAGTGTCAAAAACAGCACCATACAGCCGGACCTTACGTCCTATCTGTAGGTCGATGGCATTCTGGGCACAATAAGGCGCATTTGTGGGGCACAAATAGTTTTTCTTATTGGTCAACTTGTAAGCCAGATACTCTTCGGCTGCTGCCTGCAGTTCGGCTTCTGCTACCGGAATATACTGATCAGACACAAGGGAAATATTGAAATTAAACAGGATGAACTCGTCTCCAACCTGGGGGCACAGTGTCGCATTAGGCAAATAGATCGAACTATTCAAATCCTGTTTCACGATGTCGAAAGCTGAAGCGGCAAGATTAAAAACAGTTTCAGCCTGGGAACACATATCATCGTAATCGTTTTCCGACTTGATGAACGGCCAGTTTATTGAATGATTCCAGTCGTATGCATTGCAATACTGAAAAAGTGATTTCCAACATGCAAATGCACTTCGGGCATAGAAATCATATTCTCCGGATCCGGTGGTGTAATTAAAAATGGTGGCCAAGGGATCATTGTCACCCCACGCTTCTCTGGCAATGCTTGACCAATACTGGAACAGCTCATAGACAAACTGCTCATCCGTTCCGGACCATGACTTCACGTTGTTTCTGTAGACGGTCGCATTTGCTGCTAACAGGGCATGCCTTGCCGTTAACCATGCCTCAAAGGTCTGAGGTTTATCTACAGAGTGAACGTCTTCCCATGCAAGTATATTGGCCTTCCAAACATCAAGGGCGTTGGCGTTCCATAGGGTGATGGCATTCGAATCTGTCAGGGTGTCCGATGAATTCACATCAAAGGTCCGTCCGGCCAGCCTGCCTGTCTGGAAGGTAATGGACGGGTTAAGCCCGTATAACTTGTAGGAATCATTCCAGGCTACCTGATTCTGTCGAATATGGAACTGCTGGTACTGAATTTGTACACCGTCAACTGTTTCCTGTAAATCATTGGTTGCAACTTCCAATACTGTGAAAATCATTTTCGGGTAAACATCATCAAAAAGCTTCACGGACTCCACTATCTCAGCATCCATCAACCCTTCCTTGGAATCAATGTAAGGCGTTCCTTCTGGCAGTCTTAGACGTTTGGAAACAATGGCATAGAGTGGATCCTGTGACCCTGCCCTATATGTGGTTGGTATATTCCTTGTAGAACCGAAAGCATAAAGACGGGTGAACTCTTCGTCTGAGTCTGATTTCTGAGGCTCCATGCGTTGCACGGCATTTCCTTCCACGAAATCCACTCGTGTACCAACTTCACAACGTGTCAGGTTGAGCGTAAGCCCGTCAAACCACCATTCAGCTTGTGAGGTATAACTTTCGGCCTCTGAACAGGCCCTTGCAACTTGCGTGAGGGCATCAAGTATGTTGGTTGAGGAAAAGGATACGGTTATAGAGGTAGTTGGTGTTACGGTACCCAGAACATAGTTTATGCCGGTTATCAGTTTGGCATAATCAACGATCAACTGCATGAATGCGGCAGGATTTCCGGTCAACGACCATTCGGCCTCATTAATGCCTGTCTTATTATAAAACAAAATCAGGTCACCAAGACGCATCCACTGCGCCTGCATAACAATTTCATAAACGAACAGCCCTTCGGCATTTCTGTCTGGTTCATAGGAACCTCTAAGAATGTATTTGTTTCCTTCATACATCACATAACAACCTATCCCAAACGGGTAGAAAGCTTCATGAATGAACTTGGTGGTTAGGAAATCGGCTTTCATCAGTTCAGCCTTATGGACGGAACCGGCAGAGAATGGCGCTACGGTGATAACCTCTCCGGATACGTCATAAATGGTTATATCTGATCCTGTGTTTCGCATGATTCTGTGGTTTTTGGGTGAATATTTTTTTCATTTTCCTGTCCTCCTATTATTTGAATATTTTGGCAGCATGTCCAGCATAGTATTTTATTTAAGGTTATTTTTCATTATCAAGTTTTTGCAACTCCTCTGTAACAAATCGTTCGGTTGCCAACTGGGCGCTTGATACTACATCAAAACCTTTTGCCTCCACGAATGAGGCGTATTCCATACCGTCTCCGCATGTCAAAGATAAATCGGCATCCGACGGGTCCTCACTGATAAGTCTTGCTGTTTCAGGCCTCCCAATAACTTCCCTAACCGTCTGCCCTTTCTTTTTGACCACGTATGAGTTAGCATTGCGCAAATTGCCGGTCCGGTCTTCATAGGTTTTAACCTTGGCTCCATTTTGTCTGGCCTCTGAAATATATTTCTCTCCGGCCAGTTCCAACATTGTTTGCAGCTTGTCTTCGAGCTTTTTTATTTCCTTATCAAGCTCTTCGGTGGGGTCGTCAAATTCAACTGTGATCATGGTTTTTGTAGGGTTATAGAGGCTTGTGCTCTGGTTTTTTGAAAGTTATTTAGTTGATATACTGATATATGAGTTTGTTTAAGTCAAATCAGGGACTAAAACGGGTACCGAATCCTCTTGTTTTGGCTTGTCATCGTCAAAATATGGCACCCCATTTTTGGCGGCCTCTTGCCTCTCGGCTTCTACCTGTTTTGTAGACTTCTTTTGAGGTTGACATCGGAGTTGGTCCAGCCCGATCTGATCCTCAAAAGTGTTTTTTCTACGTCTGCCAACTTTGTCAGTCATTGAGCGAAATGGGGTTAAACCCGCCTGTGACTCACCTTCAACCTCATATTTTACCGGAGCATTGAATCCAAGCATTTCGGAAATTTTATCAAGTGATTTCTGCTTGTCGTAAAGCTTTAACTTGATATACTCAACATCAACAATGACAGGCTCATCATTCGAGCCTATATTTTGTTTAACAACCTTTGTCGATATCTCTTGGATGCACGCCTTTTGGGCAGGCGTCAAGCTGTTAAAATCCTTCATCGTGATCCAACTTGAGCGAAATTGGCCGGCATCGCTAAATGCAATCTTGGCGTGTTCTTGAACTATTTTCAATGCTGACATTTCGGACGCCTTGGCCAAATCCATTTTTATTGTGTTAATTGTGGTTTCAATGTTAGGTTTTATTAAGTTCTGCCTCCCGATCACAGCCGCGCTCCTAACCGAATAACCGGCCACAATAGCCGCCCTCGTAGCATTGAAGTCAAGGCAGTACTCAGTGCAAAAAAGAGTTTGGTTTGCAGTCAAGCTGGTTTGAAGGGCAGTATTTTTGGGTCTCATATCGGTATAATCGGTTTTAGAACTCAACTTTTATTAAGTTTTTAAATTCGTCTAAACATTGTAAATCTTACTTCCGCCCAGCTCTATTGGAAAGTTTGTTTTGTTCAACTTGTGGGGTTGGCCGCCATCTTTTGCCTACATATGGGCCATCAATTCGCAGATCAGGAAATATTACGTGGTCCACCTCAAGCGTTTTGGGTCCAATTATGCCGGGACCTATTCCGTCAAGAGCGTAAACACCGAAAGCAAACAGTTTATTATCAAGAGTTTTCAGCGCATTGGATACAGCAACAGCTTCTTGATAAATTTCATACTGTGCTTGGCTGACACAGACGTCATACCTTTCAAGAAGAGCCTCTCTTCCCTCCATGGTCAGCCTGATCTCACCATCCACAACTTCAATTTCACTTGATTTAATGGGTGAAATGGATTCTCTTATATCCTGAAAATCTCGAATGGCCTTTTCGTTTCGTTTATGCCTGAAATTGGACATTTCGCCCACTCTTCCCGGAATTCCGGCCTCTTCGCGGATATTTTTCAATACAGTCCTTGCGCTATCAAATAAAAAACGGATATGGTCATTGGTCGAATCATACCCAATCATATCTGGTAGCAATTCGGTGAGCTTTCTTAGCGCACTCTCTGTAGTATACAATCCTACTTGGGCCGCAAGTTCGTTACGGCCAATTTTAATTTTTTCCATCTTTCTCAGCCTTAATGATGTCTTTGGTACCCTGCCGGATCTGGTCGGCCATATTTTGACTTTCTCTTTCGACGGCATTTTCATCAAGTAAATTATTTCGCTGTTCGTATACAGCGATTTTGATAAGCAAATCATTGTACTTATCGGATTCTTCTTTAGTCATTTTTGTTTGAGTTTAAATTGAGTATTTGGGTTTTAAATATTTTTTACCGCGGATCCTGACTGATTCAAGCCAAGTGATCCATGGCGGGATGTTATTGTTTGTCAGGCAAACCACGAACCGATGCCTCCACAGCGGAATTCATTTGTTGATCTTTCACATGCGACCACTCTTCATCCGTCAACGGAGTTAGACAGTCAGTTTTTTTAAGGAAGTAATTTAACCGGCGACGATCAAGGATGTCATCCCGCTTATCGTTTAAAATATACTTCAACTCTTCTTCGGGTCCGGCTACTGCTTCCGAATCTACAAACATTCTGGCTACGGGCTGGAGTTGGTTCATTTTGGCAATTTCAGCATTTGCTTTTTTGACTAATTCGTCTAAGTTGGTTCTGGTGCTCATTGTTCTTTGTTTTTGAGGTGGATAAAATTTTCTGGAAATATTTTCAAATTATTGTCTGCATCAACCCCGGCAAGCGCGCCGGATGCCAGTTTGATTTTTATAAAATCATTCCTTTGTGAGTTAAAGCACTCATTATTCAATTCATGTAGGCTCTGTTTCTCCACTGGGAGAAAGGCGAAAACCTCATCACGGCAACCTTCAGAGTGGCAATAATCTTGTAGTTCCGAAAGTACGTCACTTGTAATGGGTGCAAATGCGAAACCATTGGTGGCTCCATTGGCCAGCGCAAACTCATTAAGGTCGTTGATTGCTTTCTCAACCCTACGGCATAGGGCCATGGCTTTCTTAGTTGTGGCATTGGCCGGCACACTGTTTGTTTCCATCAACGACTGCTCAAATTCGGGTTTTAGGAAAATTTGAATCCCGGTCATGCTAAATGCTTCCTCAATTTTCAACGGATCACTGTGAAAAACATTTTCAGATTTTCGAAATTCCATAATAGCGTTGCCACTTCTAAGCATGTCATCGTACTGTATGCGCTGTATTTGAATACTCCGGGCATCAGCTGCATCTTTTAAATGGAGCGTGGCCTTCAGTGCTTTATGAGCGATTTGATCTTGGATGAGTGTGGTGTCACCATTCACAAGGTTTGAAAGAGTGGAAATGTCCGGGTTCAGCTTCATATCAACCAGTGTATTGATCAAGGCTTGTAAAGGTTTGATAGCAGCCCGATATCGGGTTAATTGCTTTGAGAATCCGGGCAGGGTGTAAAGAATTTTATTCATTGTGATTATATTATTTTCTAAATGATGTGCCTTTGAATTCTATCCTCTTGGTGAGAGCAATGATTCTATCCATGGTGCGATTTTGGTATTTGGTAATCAAATCCTCGCCGCTCAGATTTGTTGTAAGAAGTAATAACTTGCCCTGTTTCTCTGCCAGGTCGATAATTTCAGAGAAGACAGCCCGCTTTTGGCCATAATTTACAGAAACGGTTTCCTCGGTACCTATGTCATCCAGAGCGATAATGTGTTTTTGCATAATTTCATCCGCCTTTTTCTGCAGATCAACCATATTATAGGATGAGACGACTTTTCCGCAGCAATTCAGTAATACAGCTGTAATTGCATATGGTGTCATGAAGGTTTTTCCAAGTCCACACGTTCCGTAAAGAAGCAAGCCCCTCCCATCATTGTCTTCCAACCAAGCGGCTACCTCGTCGTACTGAGGTAGCCAAACCAACTGTTTTCCTTCAAGCGATAGAAAGTATTTCATGGCCGCGATAAGTTCATCTTTGGCATTTAGGATTCTTATATGGACTGTATTTGCTGGCAGTTGAAAACCGTGTGTTTTCATTTGCTCGTATACTGATCTGTAGTCGGTACTCATGCTTTAAATCGATCTAATTGCGTTTTTGTATTTTCATCAGAAATATGGATTACTGCCGGGTGACTGGCTTGTCCTTTGTTTTGATTGAAATCCTTACCGGACCAAGTCACCAGTCTACGACTGATATCAAACGTTGGCTGCAGTTCATATCTCATTTTATTTCCGTTGGTCTTAGATTCCGTCCAGTAGCGAATGAAGTCATTTAGCATCTTTTCAGGATATTCAGTAAATTCAAGCGTTGAGGCTTTGAAATTGGATTCACGTTCAACCTTTGATTTAATTGGAAGCGGCGATTTTATCAAATCGCTCTTATTAATAATATCTTTTTCTTTTCCTTCCTCTTCAACATCATCTTCATCGGCATGTTTCGCATCGGGTTTTTTGCGTTCGCATGCGTTCGCATCCCATCGTATGTGAGCGTTCTCTTTGTTCTTTGCGCATTTGTCAATCCATTTGATAAGATCACGCTGAAGTTGTTTTTTTATTGGTTCGAAAAGCAAGTCCGTCAACTTGTCCGGGGCCTCTGGGTGTTGGTCCGTCACATAGCGAAAGAAATGCTTAATAAGGCGGCCCGCCTCATCGTCGTTTAATTTTTCAAACAGGTCTCCCCACTCGACATATACGCTAACTATTTTCTTCCCTTCAGCCATAACAAACTACCTTCTGCCACCTTGTTTTGTACCGATCAACTCGAGAGCCTTCTCCGAGTCAATAATCAATTTACGGCCAATTTGCCGGACCGCTGGGGCAATACGCTGAGACTTTAGAATACGGTAAAATGTAGGACGCGAACAATTGAAAAGTTTCATACCGCCTTTATAACCGTACACATACTTCTCATTTGTTTCACCGGTTGGTTTTTGTTCGGCCACATTGGCACCAGTTTTTTGGAGTTCAAGGAACTCGCCTATTGTCAAGCTGAATAATGGTTTCCCTAAATCTGATTGTGTCATATTGATTTATTTTTGTACATCAAAATTATGACAGGAGAACACTGCAATCTAATTATTTCGTTATGAATTTTGTTAAATATAAAAGGCTAACGCGCAACGCATTAGCCTTTATTTTATGATGTGAAATATGTAAAATGTTATTTACACATGGTTATCATGTTTTGATAGTGAATTTCTAAGAGGTCCTATTTTAATCATTTTACCTTTTACAGTAAAGTTTCTAATAATGAAGTTTGACTCTGTTTCACCTTCAGGCAGAATGAATATGCCTCTTTTTATCCAAACACGAACAGTTTTTACCAAAGCATCTTTATCCCTCAGCCAATTGATACGATCGGGTGTAATTTTCGTCGTTAAAAACCCAAGGAGATTTTTACTTTGTAGTTGGTTTATGTAGTCTGGAACAAGCCTCTTTATTTCATTATCAATATATCCCTTGTCATTATCCTTGATTTCGGTTTGTGTTTCTACGACTTGAGGCATCTCAATTGGAATCAACCACTTATTATAGTTTCCATATTCCTTTTCAAAATCACTGTTGTTTTTGAGAAGTGAAATAAAATCAATATCAAAATATGAAAAAGCTTGTACAATTTCGCTGGCAAAATCACCAATGTCACAATTTAAGGATTTGAATATATATCCATCATCCTCATACTCACTCATTGATTCATATAAAACAGCCAAACAAGAATCAAGCTTTCTTGCCTCTGCCCTTGCAAATGACATTCTTACTTCAATTGAGTTCATTTGGTATAGTTTTCCGAGCATAGCCTCTCTGTACTTGCCAAAACTCGTATCAACCGTTGATACTGCCTTTGTTTTTAATTTGAATATATAATAAATATCGTGTGGAATACCTTTCATTTTACTGCCCCTAAAGAAAAGTGTTTTTGAAATTGAAGTTCTTTCATGGAGAAACATTGCCAGTTTGTCTTTGGAAATTTCCAGAAACTCGCTAACTATTTCTTTAGTAACTACTTCTTCCCCATTAGCCGCACCAACTAATTCTTGAATGGTATCTTTTGCCACATACTCATCAATCATACACATTTCTGAAATTAATTTATTGAACCTTTTCAGAATATTCTTTTTCCAAAACGATAAGCCCTGTAGCTTGTTTTGATTAAGCGCTATACAACTAATAACATTAGAGGCTTCATTAAAAAAGTCGTTAATCACATCCATATCACTTCAAATTGAATTTGTTCATTTCCTTCTCCTTTAGCTCATCCACAATCTTGATATACGGCTTCATGGCCGAGTAGTCAGAGTGTCCGGTCCAACGCATCACAACCTCTGCAGGTATACCCAAATACAGAGCGTTCACGATAAATGTACGGCGTCCGCAATGAGTCGTAAGGAGATCATATTTTGGGTGTACCTCTTCAACTCTCTTGTTTCCTAAAAAATAAGTGATACGCTGCATCTCATTGATACCGGCCAGCTCTCCCAACTCTTTCAGATATTCATTCATTTTTACATTGCTGATCACCGGCAGAGCCTTTCCATCAGGAAAAGGAAATTCTTTATACTTGTCAAGTATTGCCTTGCTATAATTGTTCAGCTCGATTTTCAGCCCGTCACCGGTCTTTTGTGTGATAATACTTATAAAGGTGCCTCGAACGTCCGATCTGCTCAACTTGGCCACGTCTGAATATCTCAGACTTGTAAAGCATTGGAAACAGAACACATCCTTTACGCGTTCCAGATATTGCTTAGACTCAGGAACCTTGTAGTTGTATAAATCGATTAATTCAGTCCAGGTCAAATGTATCACCTCTTTATCTGTTCCCTTAAATTTGGGCCTCCATGTCAAATGGAGCTTACCTTCGTAGTATCCACGGTTATAGGCCCAGCGTAGGAACCAGCGTACAAATGCAAGTGTTTTGGCAATGGTGGTGTTTCTTAAACCAACCTGGTACTGTTTCTTTCCATCCTTTTCAGGAGCTTTTGGGACATGGATGTTATGCATGTAGGTAACGAATCCCTGCAGGTCGTTTTCGGATAGGTTTGTCAGTGACAGGTTTGGATTGAAAGCATGAAGGTGGGCTCTGATGGATGCAAATTTTGTAAAGGTAGCGGCCGTCCATTCGTTTTGTACG
>Ga0209430_1001920_pt1 | contig 14271 bp, 13 predicted proteins | sample BarGraIncub1133A_FD_184504 | JGI IMG/M metagenome (GOLD analysis project Ga0209430, IMG submission 184504) | Arctic peat soil microbial communities from Barrow, Alaska - Barrow Graham LP Incubations 11-33A (SPAdes) (version 2) | ecosystem: Environmental > Terrestrial > Soil > Wetlands > Peat... | reverse complement strand
TTATTATAAACTCTTCGTTGAAGATTGAGCCATTGTTTGTATCTCTCGCTGTATTTAAGATTAAACGCTGGGTATATGCTTTTAAATACACCGTTCCGATTCATATCACTATAAACTCTATTTTCTTTTATGTAAAATATATTATTTTCATCATTATTCACAAAAATACTTGTATTAAGTTTAAAAAGATTAATATAATGCCAAGTAGTTTCATGAGATATAGGCACTCTCATAGCTCCAAGGTCTCCATAATATTTCTTGCTACTGTCAAAATAATGGGTGTAAATTCTTCCTCCGATTCTATTACTTGCCTCAAATAATGTGATATTACAACCTGTTTTCTTAGCTCATAAGCTGCAGCTAGCCCTGCTTCACCAGCACCTATTACAGCTACTTTAACATTCTTGCCGTGTCCTAAAGGGACAAATTGTCGTAATATCCTTAGGAGGGCTGAGGATATTAATAATGTTATTGATATCCTCAACTCTTTTCTCTTTCTTAAGCATATATTTAAGCATTTCATGCCTTGCCTCATCCGTTGGATTATCGACTCTAAATGGAATCCTTAAACTTTTATAGTAATGCATATATCTCACGTCCATTATATTTTTATATTTATATATGCATTACATAAAAATGATATTCCTAGGATAAAGTAATTGATAAATTCAAAAAAAATAAAAGGGTCACAAATTGCATGTGTTCCCTTTAAAATAATTTCCTTTTGTTTATTTTTTTGTTTTTGTAAGCTGATTTCTATCTTCCATTTGAGGAGGCTCTTCCATCCATTTATGTGTAATCATTAATTTACCACCTTTTTTTGCATAATCAAAGGTATCTTTACCAATAAGTGTGAGTTTGGTATGGAGATCACTTCGCATACTAAAGGATGTACCTAGAGCATTGTAACCAATTGCCGAGCTGGATATTAAGCTTGTCATATACATCATAAGTTTATCTGAAAAGGGCGACTTTGTGGAATCTGTAGCTTTTCCTGCCCAGGTGCTTGGTGGCTGGATATCACTTTGTAATAGAACATCACTTAATTTAGTAATAATTTTTTTTGATAATTCTTTACCCTCTATGAAATATTCTTTAACATTACTCTCATTTGCAACTTGTGCAAAGCCTGTCATCAACTGCATACCAAAAATGTTATCTTCGATAGCTTCATTAAGAAAACCAACCTCAATTGTATTTAATGAGCGCGTCTCAGAAAAAGAATTATGCCCACTCATGTAATTTTTGTCTTGAACAAATTCTATTTTATTTGGCATAGATACAGAAGGTGGTTTTGCAAGCACTCCTTTATCTAATAGATAGTTTGTTGTCAGAACATAATATTTATCAGCAATATCATAGTTGTGTTTAAATATATCATGAGCTTCTTTCTTATAAGACATTGCGGAAAATATAGCAGAATGACCAAAATTTAATTTCATAGTTTGGCGTAGAAACATTACATGAAAAAAATCATCAAAAAGTGTAGCTGAATCTTTCATCATGACGTGCTCATCAAAGCCTATTGGGATAACTGCAATTTCATTATTAAATATAGTAACAATTTTATCTATAATAATTTGTGATTCAATAGCAGAAGAACTTAATATATCTTGAGCCTCTTTGTCTAAAGTTTTATCTCTAAAGAAATCATACATTATGAGTCTTGCTGAGGTTGATATATAGGTCATCCATAAGGTACCCAATTCTGATTAAGTCAATTGTATTTTTGCTTCTGTTGTCATTTGAACCCTTCTTTCTTTTTTAGCCTATAATATGCATTAATATTATGCTTTAATTTGCTCGATTTTATACTTATATTTAGAAATAGTATTTAAATTTCCTTTAAAATTATTAGTATGATTTAATAAATTGGGTATTACTATTATTGTGACTTTGTTACTGAAAATATCATTAATCTTCAATTTGGGTAGGTGATTTTATGTATCATGTACTTCTTGGCATTGCATCTATTTTAATATGTTATAAATATGGAGACTGGAAGAATTGGAAGAAGTATTATCCAACTATATTATTTTTTATTTTGAGTAATGTAGTTTGTATTCTCTTAGTATATAATCATCCTCTGTGGCAATATCAACCAGGAATAATAAATCATACCTTCACGGATTTGTTTGTTTGTATAACAGTATATCCAAGTACAGTAATGTTGTTTATTCCTAACTTTCCAAAGAAGAAAACGAAAATTATTACTCATATTTCTTATTATGTTGCTATATACACTATTGTAGAGCTTGTAGCTACAAAGCTAGGGTATTTTACATACAGTAATGGTTGGAATATAGGGTGTTCACTTATATTTAATTATATATTGTTTTCAATATTGTATCTTCATTACAAAAAGCCAATATATGCTTGGATTTTTGCTCTTACAAGTCCTCATATTTTATTTTTTATTATGAAGATACCATATAGTGATATAAGATAAAAAAGGTGCTAATTTATAATTAAATTAGCACCTTAATAATAAGCTGTTTCTATCTATAGAGCATTTAATCTCCAAGTTATACTTTGAAAATCTCCACTTAATTTACCTATATCTATACCTATGTTCATAAGCTCATCTCCACCTACTATCATATCTAGTCCTTGCACTTTATAAGTAAAATCCGGGTTAAGTCCTTGAAATTTGATTCTCCTAGATATAGTGTTAGGCTCTGCCAAAACTTTAAAGTAAGCTGCAAAGGCTTCCTTTTTATCGGTAGTAACTAAAAGCCAAGCTGTTTCATTGCCTTCAAAAGGGCTTAAGAGTCTATAAAAGTCCCCAAACTGAACTATATGGCGGATTTCCTTATACTGTTCAATCTGCTTTTTAGCTAATTGTTTTTCCTCCACCGTGAATTTAGTCAAGTCCATTTCATAACCAAAGTTACCTGACATAGCCACGTTTCCTCTTATTTCTAAACCTGTATCTCTACCCAACTGATGATTTGGAGCACTTGATACATGAGCTCCCATAGAGCAAGTTGGATAAACTATACTGGTGCCATACTGTATTTTAAGTCTTTCTATGGCATCGGTGTCATCGCTGGTCCAGGTCTGAGGCATATAGTAAAGTATACCCGGATCAAATCTACCTCCACCAGAACTACAACTTTCAAACAGAACTTCTGGAAAAGAAGAGGTTATAGTTTCCATAACTCTATACAAGCCTAGCACATATCTATGAGCTAATTCTCTTTGTCTCTCCGCAGGTAATGAAGGTGAACCCATGTCAGAAATAGCTCTATTCATATCCCATTTCACATAAGAGATAGGCGCACTCTTTAATATATTTGATACCATTTTAATTATTTCATCACAAACTTCTTTTCTGGACAAGTCTAGTACTAACTGGGTTCGCTGGTATCTACCTTGCGCTGGTGTTCTGTCCGGAACATGTATACACCAATCTGGATGAGCTCTATATAAATCGCTGTTTGGTGATACCATTTCTGGCTCAAACCAAAGTCCAAATTTTAAGCCTATGTCATTAGTACGTTTAACTAAATCCTCTAAACCATTAGGGAGTTTATTCTTATCTACTACCCAATCTCCTAAAGAACTGTTGTCTGAATCCCTTTTACCAAACCAACCATCATCCAATACGAATAATTCTATGCCAAGTTCCTTTGCTTCCCGAGCTATGCTTTCGATTTTTTCTGCATTAAAATTAAAATATGTAGCTTCCCAATTGTTAACAAGTATTGGCCTTACCTTGTCTCTGTAAATTCCTCTACAAAGTCTTGTTCTATAAAGTCTATGGTAGGTTCTAGACATCTCTCCTAAACCTTCTGCGGAGTAAACCATAACCACTTCAGGTGTTTGGAAAGACTCACCAGCTTTGAGTAGCCAAGTGAAATTAAAAGGATTTATACCTAAAGATACCCTTGTAGTGTTAAGTTGATCCACTTCTACTTGGGCTAAAAAATTTCCACTGTAAACTAAATTGAAGCCATAGACCTCTCCATGAACTTCCGTTGCATCCTTACTCATTAAAGCTATGAAAGGATTATGCTGATGGCTGCTTATGCCTCTTTTACTTTCCACTGATTGGAAACCTGGAACTAAAGCTCTTTTGTATACATGCTTTTCTCTGCCCCAAGCTCCAGAAAGTTGAAGCATGTCATAATTATCATTGTCAAAATCTACGCTCATACTTAGCGCTCTTAAAAGTGTTAACTCATGATTTCCCTTGTTAATAATTTTAGTAGACCTTGTTATAACATCTAATGCTTCAAAAACTGTATAACTTAAAATAACCTCTAAGGCTGTAACCTCATCAAATAAAGTTAATTCTAAGGTTTCTGCTTCTTCATCGTTTTCCACATATGTGGCAGGAAGATCTATAAGCCCTGGTTTCCCTTTTATTAGTCTATAACTAACATACCGTAAATCTGTCAGAATACTACCATTTGCTTGTAATACCTGATAGGAGGGACTTCTAAAATCACCATTACCATAACCAGGATACTCTTGAAAGATATTATCTATAGGTAGTGATGCATCTTCCGCATCAAAATTGCTTTGGCTAGTAATTGGTTTTGAATCAAAGCTTAAACTTTTTATCTTTTTACCCCAAAACAAATTTACAACATGTCCAGTTTTGTACACTTGGATTATATAACTAGTATTTAGTGATTTAATGTGAAATATTCGTTTTTTTTCATTATAAATAATAGGCATAATTAACACTCCTTAATTAATGTGATAATCCCACTATATGGAATAATGTAAACTACATAGAGGGTCTAAACCCTTTTCCTTGAACTTCAGATGCATCAGAAATACTCAAAAATGCTTTATCATCTACATGCATAATTATTTCTTTCAATTCGGGTAATTGTGCTAAAGGTAATATACAGTAAATTATCGTCTTTTTCTCTTTGGTAAACCCTCCCTCACCGTATAAACAAGTAACCCCTCTGTGTAATCTTTTCATAATAATATTAGCAACTTCTTCTTCTTTTTCAGTTATAATAATCACGGATTTCGATTGGTTCAAGCCCTTTACAACATTATCAAGCACAAAGGAAGTAACAAACATTGCAATTAAAGTGTATAGTGCGTTTGGCAATCCAAATATAAAGGCACAGATTGTTACGATAACCAAGTTAATTGAAAATGAGATTTTACCAATATTAAAGTTCGTGTATTTTCTTCTAATTAGCATTGATATTATATCTAAACCGCCAGTTGAACCGCTATGCGCGAAAACTAGTCCAAAGCCAAGACCATTAATAGCCCCTCCATAAATACAGTATAATAACTTATCATTTATATTTAAGATATTAGAAATAGGATGGGTCAATATAAGTGAGATTGAGAAAGTTAACATTCCAACCAATGAGTATATAGTAAATCTTTTATGTAGTTTCATTGAACTCAATATAAATAGCGGAATATTAAGTATTAGAATAACATATCCAGCTTGAAAGTTAAAAACATATTGAAGTATGAGGGCTAAACCTGTAACTCCCCCGCTTAAAAGCTTTGCATGTATTAAAAACATATTTATACCTATGGAACCTAAGAAACTTCCTAACATAATGAAGATTATATCAGTTGAATTGGCTTTGTTAATAAATTTTATACTCATATAAATGCCTTCTTATAAATAATTTTTTTTGCTGACTACTCTACAGTTTTTAAAGCTTCTACCATATCAATATCTTTAAGTCTTTTCATCATAACAGAATTAACAACTAAGGCAAAGATTATTGTTAAAATCGCAGAAATAAAATAGCTTGAGGGATAAATGATGCGACCAAACATAACCATATCCACCTCCGCAGTTCCAATTACATAGCCTGCTATTATTTTACCTATAAAGAGACCGAAGCAAGTACCGAAGAAGGTGAGGATAATATTCTCCCTAAATACGTAGTGGGACACCTCCTTATCATAAAAGCCAAGAACTTTTATTGTGGCTATCTCCCTCATTCTTTCATTGATATTAATATTTGTAAGAGTAAAGAGAACTATAAAGGAAAGCAATGCAGCAGATACAATAAGGACTAGAACAATATTATATATGCTTTTTATAGTATCCTTAAAGTTACGAATATTATCACTTATAAGGTTTACTGAGGAGGCACCCTTTAAGGAGGCAATTTTCCCACCCACCTTTACTTGCGAACTAGAATCCTTTTGATTAAGATTTATATCTATCTGGTTAAAGTCGGGCTTTGCAGTATATAGCTTTTCATATAAAGTAGAGGACATATATATATAATGCTGGAGATAAGTTTCACATATACCAGTAACTTTAACAAAAAACTTTTCTGTTTCACCATTTTTTATATATATTTCATCACCTATTTTTACACCAAGAGTTTTAGCAACCTTTTCAGTAGGATTACCCCATCATCTTTAAGAGGTACACTTTTATTTGTTATACGATCTCTCAAGTTGATATAATTAACTAAATCCATAATGTTTTCTGGGACCATAAGGTTACAGCTTTTCTCCGTGTTTTTAAAGCCAATATCAAGACTCTTAGACAGGAAGTTTTCCATGGAGGAGTATTCAGACTGACTTTTTAGAGCATTTTCAATTTCATTTTTTTCATCTAATGAGATATTATCTTTTAGGTTTACACTCATCTGATATGTATAAATTTCTCCAAATTGCTTATCACCGATAGTTCTGATAGCATCATTTAAACCGAAACCAACAAGTAATAAGGCAGTGCAACCACCAATACCAATCATTGTCATGAAAAATCTGATTTTATATCTGAACAAATTTCTCATGGTAACTTTTGGGGTAAATTTTAGTCTTTTCCAGATGAACTTAATTTTTTCAAGCAGGATTACTTTCCCCGGTTTGGGCGACCTTGGACGCATTAAGTATGCTGCATTTGAATTAAGCTCTTCTATACATACTAATAAAGCAGATAGAGTTGTTACAAGAAGGCCTACGACTAAGGATATGATTGCAAAGGGAACATCAAAAATTAGCTCTAATTTAGGTAGCGTGTATAATATTGAATATGCTTTATTCAATATACTCGGGAATACAGTAAAACCTATGGATAATCCTAGCATACCACCTAAAATACTGGCAAAAGCTGCATAAGTAATGAACTTACTAGCTATGGATAAACTATTATAACCAAGGGCCTTAAGGGTACCCATATATTGTCTTTGCTCTTCAACCATACGGCTCATAGAGGTAAAGCAAATTAGTATTGCAACTAATATAAATAATACAGGGAACACCTGAGCTATGGCATCCATTCTATCTGCTGCATTTCCATATTCCACATAGCCTGAATTAGTAGTTCTATCGAAGACATACCATTTTACAGAAGGAATATTGCCTATTTGATTTTTTACATTAATCTGCTTGTTCAGATCTATAGCTTTTTTGTCTGCAAAAGCTTGAAGAGAAGACATTATAGGAGAGGTTATATTATCATACCTTTTGCTATAAGCCTTTATTGATGTATCAATATTTACAGTTAAAGAAATATTGTTATAATACTTAAGGTTAAAATCTGATTCGGGAATTTCCATGAAAGCGGCCACTTGACCACTTCCTATTGAGGTAGTACCTCTATCCTTTGATATATAAAGAGGAGATCGAACTATACCTACAACGGTAAATTCGTCTTTAATTAATTTATCGGATAAAGTGCTATCATCCCCAAGGGTGAGCTTGATTTTCGAGCCTAGAGTTAGATTAATGATAGAGCTAGTTTCAATGACGCATTCACCACTTTTTTGTGGTAATCTCCCTTTAATAAGCTCAGGCCTATTTATGTAATCTTTATTATTATTTGATGAGTTTTCAGGCAAAGATATAACCCTGATTGCCTTTTGCCTCGTTCCAAAGCTAGTAAAGGCATCAAGGTAATAAGAGGGCATCACACCTTTAATTCCTTTAATATTTCTAATTGAAGCTACATCAGCGGATGTAAAGCCAGTAGTTGAAGCCAAGCGAAAATCCATGAAGTTTTGATTCTTATAATATTTATCCCCTGTTAGCTTCATATCTGGACAAGTAGTCTTTATTCCAACAAAAAACGCAGTTCCTAAGGCTACTATTAAAAGAATTCCCAAAAAACGACTGAGAGTATTTTTTATCTCCTTGAAGGTATCTTTAAGTAAAGTCTTTTTCATTACCACTCAATCCTTTCAACGGGAGTTGGATTTTCATTTATAATAACGCTCTCAACTAATCCGTTTTTCATTTTTATCAACTTATCTCCCATTGGAGCTATTGCAAGATTGTGGGTTATTACTATCACTGTCATCCCAAGATTCCGACAGGTATCCTGAATGAGCTTGAGTATAGTTTTACCTGTATTATAATCTAAGGCTCCAGTTGGTTCATCGCACAATAGAAGCTTTGGGTTTTTTGCTAAAGCCCTTGCTATGGCAACCCTTTGTTGCTCACCCCCTGATAGCTGAGAGGGAAAGTTATATAGTCTATCCCCCAAGCCAACCTGTTTTAGGGTAGCTTCTGGGTCAAGGTGATCCTTACATATTTCCGTTGCCAGTTCCACGTTTTCAAGAGAATTTAGATTTGGAACCAGATTGTAAAATTGGAATACGAATCCAATATCGCGTCTTCGATAGGTAGTAAGCTCAACTCTCCCGTACCTACTAATTTCTTTTCCTTCTGCAAAAAAGCTTCCAGAGGTAACCTTATCTATTCCACCTAGAATATTTAACACGGTGCTTTTCCCAGCGCCGCTGGGGCCTGCAATAATTACAAAATCCCCTTTATTAATGGAAAAGGAAACGCCATTTAAGGCATTAATCTCTACATCGCCTACCTTATAAATTTTTTTAACATCTTTTAGCAAGATAAAATCCTTCATAAAATATTCTCCTAATCCTTTATATTTAACAAATTCACAAGTGATATATAAAACCCATTTTATTAAGCCTAGCATTTCTTGCACCAAATTGCTAGGCTTAAATTGTTTTAAGCTATTGACATAGCAAAGGCAGAGGAGTATCTCATGGATCGGTATTTTTCCATTTTATAACCCAGGAGGAATTGGTGAGAGCAGCAAAAGTTATGATGGATAACCTTCCGGCATGGAAGAAATAGCTTTGGATAGTATTGAGAAGAGCGGTTACTGAGGGCTTAAGAATTTGGACAAATAGAGATTACTTTATACAAAATTAAGGGAACTAAGAAAAGTTCCCTCAAAAAAGGTTAGATTACATTTAAAGATAAATTCTGATTACTTATCCTCCCACCAGCCATAGGCAACTCGTACACTAGCAGGGGTCTTATCCTCTTCATAATTTGATAAAAATATTGTAAAATTACCGCCTGGAGGGATGATGAATTTACCTTCCTCATCTGCTACAACGGTTTCCCCAGGTATGGTTCTTCTAACAAAACCCTTTGTTCCGTCAGTGGGATTTCCCACAACATTTGAGGCCTGTAATAACTTTATTTTTGGTCGGACTTGAGGGAAAATCGCAGTATTAGAGGGAGTAACCAAGTCGGAAATAGTGGGACTCCCTGGAAGATTCGCATTAAGCCAAATTTGAATTCTTATGGGTGGTTCATGCAAATCGGTAACCGTCCACACATTAACATATAGATTTATTCCTGAGTTGATGGGATTGACCAGAGCAGCCCAGGCATTTTTATCTTTCTCAAAAAACATATTGTCAGCATAGCCCACAAAATATTGTCCAGCTATGGAGTGGTATAGGGAAATTGGCATAGTTGCAACTTGAGGGGGAAGGTGAATAGCATATATATATTTTGAATCTGATTCAAGGCTCATTTATGTTACCTCCTATTTTCATAGTACCTCCAAATATAATATGAGCATAAAATGAATTTGTTCTATATTTGTTTTAAGATATTTTGTAGGTATCAAAAGAAGATTAATATTCCTCAAAATATAAGCATACAATTTAATTGTGTTACAATATATGGAGATAAATTAGAAACTGTAATCATTTTGCAATCAATTTTAACACTTTTGTAACAACATATATTCTTCTGCATTATATAATTATTGTATAGCAGTTTAGGGGTGTTAAAATGCAATATTTTGATAGAAATAACCAAGTTAAAAGATTGAAATTAATACTTATTTTCATGCCACTAATAATTTTGTCGTATACCTTTTTTAGCTATATATCAGCTAAAGAAGTAGAAAAAGTAGCTCCTAAAAATACAGCGAATATCCTTCATGAAAGAATAAATATGCTATCGATTAAATCAAAGGGAATTGGATCAAATTTCATAGATGGACAGGTTAATCAAGATGATTCCTTCACAGACTGCTCTCTTGTAAATGTATTCAATCCGGATGGACATAAAATGGCATATTTAACCTTTGACGATGGTCCTTCTCCAAATATAACTCCTGGAATATTGGATATATTAGATAAATATAAAATTCGAGCTACGTTTTTTGTTATAGGTAGCATGGCAGAAAAATACCCGGATTTATTAAAGAAGGAGTATGAGGTAGGGCATGCTATAGGCAATCATACTTATTCTCATAATTATAGATATATTTATTCAGGTACAGATAATTTTATGGCGGATGTATATAAAGAGGATAAAGTATTAAAGTCGGTTTTGGGGGATGGCTTTGATTGTAAGCTTGTAAGGTTCCCTGGAGGCTCCTTTGGTACATTTTTTAATCCTTATAAAGTAGCTTTAACAAATGCAGGATATCACTCTATAGATTGGAATGACCTAACTGGTGATGCGGAGGGACAAAATGTTCCAGTAGACCGGTTACTAAATGAATTAGCCAAGTATACAACGCAGGAACATGTGGTTATTTTAATGCATGATGCTCCGGCTAAAAGTACCACCTTAGAAGCTCTACCCAAAGTAATTGATTTCTTGATTAATAGTGGCTACTCCTTCGGAATCCTTAGGTAGGTAACTAAGTAACCAATGCTCGCTAAAACCATTGACCAGTAGTTTTACTGGGTGTATAATATCAACAATATTAGAAAATACGAGGTAATAGTGTAAATGCGAATTTAATTCACCTATGGTTAAAGAATATTGATTTGGCTTCTTTAGGAGGTTTATTTCATGTTCTTAAAAATAACCTAGAGTGGATTTTCATTTTTTTGGATCCTTTCTAGGTATGATAGGAGGACTTTTTTATGCTGTTAATAGAGGTTAATAATCTTATAAAAAATTATGGAGATAGACTCATATTAGATATAAAAGCTTTAAAGGTTAATTCTGAGGATAAAATAGGAATTGTGGGGCTAAATGGTTCTGGAAAAACTACCCTAATTGATATATTAAGAGGGAAGGTTAAGGAAGATTCAGGTGAAGTTAGGATACATTGTAACTATGCCTATATAAGTCAACTAGAAAAGGCTGAACCTGAAAACCTGGATAAGGCTATAGCTAGAAGATATAGGATAGAGGAATTATGGAAGGATACCTTTAGTGGAGGGGAAAAAACTAGGTTTAAGATAGGGTCGTGCATGAGCAAGGATAGTCCTTTAATATTTGCTGATGAACCCACCAGCAATTTAGATATTGCGTCTCGGGAGGCTCTACAAAAAAGCTTTAAGGAATTTAAAGGAGCTATTATGCTAATATCCCATGATAGAAGGTTTTTAGATTCTATATGTAATAAGATTATACATATAGAATTAGGAAAGGTTCAGCTATACGATGGTAATTACACGGAGTATAGTCTTTTAAGGAAAGAGGAAGAGGAAAGAAATATATTTTTATATAATAGTTACCAGAGGGAGAAGAAGAAGCTTCAGGGAGCTATTGACGATACTAAAGATAAAGTAAAATCAATAAGAAAAACACCTAAGAGAATGGGAAATTCAGAGGCTCGTCTTCATAAAATGGGAGGGCAAAATGCACAGGCAAAACTTTCTAGTAGCGTGGATAATCTTAAGAAGAGATTAGCAAGACTAGAGGTTATGGAAAAGCTAAGAGAAATGGATAAAATAAAGATAGATATTAATATAGGCAGCCACCTTTATAGCAAGGAGCTAATTAAAGGTGGAAATATAAACTTATCCTTTCAAGATAAAAAAGTATTTGAGAGGGCTGAATTTACTATATATAATGGGTCGAAAACTGCTCTCTTAGGAGCTAATGGCAGCGGCAAGAGTAGCCTCATAAAAATGATAATGGAGAAAAATTCAAATATAAAGACCTGCAGTGGACTAAAGATAGGATATTTCAGTCAATCCCTAGACATATTAGAGGAGGAACTAAGCATATTTGATAATGTTTTTCAGGCTGGATTAGATGAAACCTTGGTGAGAACAGTATTATCAAGACTGCTATTTAAAAAAGAAGAAGTATATAAAAAGGTAAAATTCTTAAGTGGTGGGGAAAAGGTTAAAGCATCCTTAGCAAAAATACTGCTAAAGGATAATAATATGTTAATTTTAGATGAGGTGACAAATTACCTAGATATATATTCTATGGAAGCAGTACAGTGGCTTTTGAAGGAGTTTGATAGGACAATATTATTTGTTTCTCATGATAGGGAATTTATTTCCGCAGTAGCAAATTCCTTTCTCGAAATAAAAGACAAAAAGCTTATTTATTATAAGGGAACTTATAAAGATTATATAGAGGATGGCTTTAAGAATAATAGAGATAATATAGCTCTTTTAGAAAACAGATTGGCCTTATTAGTTGGTAAACTATCTATGCCTACTAAAAAGGATAATATTGAAGAGCTTAATAAAGAATACTATAGAATTTTGGGTGAAATTAAAGCTAAAGGGGGTAATATATGAATCTTTATGTTACAGATCTAGATGGAACCTTACTTAATTCAAAGGAAGAGATTAGCCATGAATCAATAAATATAATAAATGAATTGATAGAAAAGGGCTTAAACTTTTCTATAGCTACCGCCAGGTCTATTTATTCTGCAAAAGAGATTATAAAGCCCCTTAATTTACAATATCCAATAATATTAAATAACGGAGCTTTTATATATGACGTAAATAATAAAACTAACCTTGTAGCTAACTTCTTAACTGAAGATTGCCTTAGGGAAGTAATAAATACTATTAATGAATATAATATGAGTCCTTTATTATTTCACATTAAAATGGATGGGAGCAATAGTATTTATTATAAAGGAATATTTAGAGAAGGGGAAAAAAGATTCGTAGAATGGAGATTAGCTAAAGGAGATAAAAGATTCAAAGAGGTTAATGAATTTCCGGAGGATATATATTCAGGAATAGCAAATATGGTAATTAGCGGTTTACATGAAGAGCTTGAAGAATCATATGAAGTGCTTAAAAAAAGAGTGGATATATCGATTCATTTTTACTACGATATATACATTAAGCTTTATAACTTAGAGATAACAAATATTATGGGGACAAAAAGAAAAGCCTTAGAATTTTTAAAAGGATATTTAAAGGTAGACAAGCTTCATTGCTTTGGAGACAATATGAACGATGCATCTATGTTTGAACTTGCAGATTATTCCTATGCAGTAGCTAATTCCAATCAGGAATTGAAAAAAATGGCTACAAAAATTATAGGAACCAATGAAGAAAATGGAGTTGCAAATTTCCTAAAGGGTCTTAAGGCATATTAAAAAAGTTTTTCTAAACAGTAAAAGGGAAGGCTTTTTCCAGGGAAATAAACTTGTCCACGGATTTTATACCCTAAATGATCATAAAGACCTAAAGAAATAGGATTTTCGGTAAAAGCATCAAGACGGATGGAGGAGCAACCTTTGTCTTTAGCATAATCCTCAGCAAAGGTCATAAGACTTTTTGCAAGACCCTGTTTTTGATTGTTAGGGTGGACAGCAAGGCGATGTATCACCAAGACAGGTTCTAAACCAATCCAAGTTATATCCTTATATTCAGGAGATTGCTCCTGGTTTAGAGTTATGGTTGCTACCTCACTGCTATTAATAATTATTGAAAAGGCTTGCTCTTTATAAATATCTTGGTTTATTATTTCAAGATTGGGGTAGAGATTATCCCACTGATAAATCCCCTTAATTCTCATATTTTCAACGCAAGAGTTAAATAATTCCATTATGGATGGTATATCTTCCACCTTAGATTTTTGTATGTCCATAATACCCTCCATTTACAATTTGTTAATGTATATATTATCATATAAAGCTATAATAAAAATAGGTTTATCTTTAATTTAGATTGTGTAAAGTGAGCTATGAAAAAACTGAATAAAAAAGTTAAGCCAAAACACTCTAGAATTATTACAAAAATAACCTAAGTTTATTCCAATGATGACATTCATTTATTACCAGCAAACTAAATTTGGATATGCCAAAAA
>Ga0209430_1001918_pt1 | contig 14280 bp, 13 predicted proteins | sample BarGraIncub1133A_FD_184504 | JGI IMG/M metagenome (GOLD analysis project Ga0209430, IMG submission 184504) | Arctic peat soil microbial communities from Barrow, Alaska - Barrow Graham LP Incubations 11-33A (SPAdes) (version 2) | ecosystem: Environmental > Terrestrial > Soil > Wetlands > Peat... | reverse complement strand
ATAATATATCTTTCCTGCCTAATGAATGATATAAATGGACAGAAAAAAATCTCACATGTAATTTCTTAAAATATTAATGCTGAAATGGTATTAATTTAAAAAACTCTTAAAAAAGGGTTGGGGAAGATATTGCTTCATGAATTTGCCGTGTTTATATAATGTAGGATAAACGCATCAATTTTTCAGAAAAACCTATTGACTTTTAATTTTTTATGAGAAATCAATCATATCTTACTATTTTTGTGCTATAATTGTATTACATAATATGTAATACAATTGGAGGCGATAATATGGCCAACTACCCTGAATGGGTTATGAAATTCAAAGAAAAAGGAACCTACATAAACTATGCAAATGGCAAGTACTATCTCTATGCTGCACATTCTGAACGTGTCCCTGGCACCAAAAAAGTTAATCGTATTTCTGACGGCTATTTAGGCAGAATAACACAAGAAATGGGCTTTGTCCCTCCAAAAGATAAGGTTACTGGAACTATAGAAGTCTTCGAATACGGACTTTCCAGTACTATTCTTTTTCTATGCAAACACATTCATTTGGGTTTTCGTAGGAATTTCAAGGCAAATGCTGACTTTATTATGGTTTCATCCATTCTTTTCTATATTTATGGACAGGCTAATCACGAGTTGTTTCATCAGTCATTTTTGTTCTTACGTTATACTGATTTAGATTTAAGCAAGACCCCAACCCCTAAGCAATCCACTGCAATTGAACGCGGAGTTCTTATGATAAAGGATAATTTAACATCTCTTTTTGGTGATGATACTGGTGATATAGTCCTTCACTTTCCCCATGTTTATAAAGTAAGAGTCAACAAACGCCTGTATGAGTCAGAGATATCTGATAAGGTAAACTACTTTAAACAAAAGTACCATATAGAATGGGAGGATTAACCCATGGCAATAATATCGAGACCAATCGTGGAGTATAAAGAAATCATCACTTCCACCGGCATTTCGGTAGATGACTATACTCCACCAAAAAAGACAATGAAGCGCTTTATACGTCTTCTTAAGGAAATGGAAGATACAAGAGTTAAAACAATGATTGATTATCCGCTGTACGAGATCGTAATTATTGCTTTTCTTGCTGTGCTTTCAGGTGCATCAACCTGGGACGAAATTTCATTCTTTGGTAATGCAAGAATAAAGTGGCTCTGCAAGTTTCTAAAACTAAAAAACGGAGTTCCTTCTCATGATACTTTCCGACGAGTATTTAGTTTAATTAATCCAGAACAATTGCAGAAAGCTACAGTACTATTCTTGATGGAAAACATGGAGAAAATCAGAAAGTCTTTAAAGATAAACAACAACTCAAAACGGCATATTTGTGTTGATGGAAAAGAGCAGAAAGGCACTGGCAGAAAATATGGTTCTGACAGTGAAATCCGCAATCTTCAAACACTACATATCTATGACGCATCCAATGGTATTTGCCTGTTTTCACAACCGATTGACGAGAAAACTAATGAAATTCCTACGGCGCAGGAAATATTAAAGAATATGCAGCTAAAAGATTCCATTGTGACCTTTGATGCCTTACATACTCAGAAAAAGACAATTGAAATCATAACAGAACAAAAAGGTGATTATGTGGGTGCATTAAAAGGAAATCATGAGGTATTCGCCCGTGAAGTTGCTGATTATTTTACAGAAGAACATCTTAGAAAAACCAAAGAGGACGGAACATACTATTACAAATCAATAGACAAGGCACATAGTCAGATAGAGACAAGACGCTTCTACTTAAGCACTACCACCGACTGGTTTGCAGATAAAAAATACTGGAAAAGATTAAAAGGATTCGTTTGCTACGAAAAAACTGTTTACAATACAATAACAGGAAAGCAAACCAAAGAAACACGTTATTACATCACCAGCCTAAATGACGTAGAATTGTGTGCAGAGGCTATCCGTGGACACTGGAGTGTTGAAAATCAGTTACACTGGCATCTAGATGCCAATTTCAATGAAGATGATAATACGACAACAGACAAGAATGCATTCAATAATTTAAGTATGCTCAACAAGCTTTCTTTGTCGTTGTTGAAACTTGCACAACCTTTGATGAAAAAGAAAAATAGCATTCGACTTATGAGAAAATGTTTTGGGTGGGATACTGAGGATCATGTTGCAATGATTCTGAATACCTTTGATGATGAAACATTACGCAATGCATTAGAAAATGCGAAAAAATAGATAGAGAATCCCAATTATTAAAAGCAAGGGAGCATTCTACCCCAAAAACAAGGGAAAGTAATAAAAATACAGATGCTTATATTTGATAACAAAACCAGATATACTCCTGCATTTTTATACTGTAATTTCATATTTGATGCGTTTGTCCTATTTCGTAATTGAAACCCTTCGCTTTTCATCTTAATACTTCCTACTTATTAAAAGCTTACTCACTAACTAGTCAGACACAACCTTTATGGCGTCGAAAGCTCCGCCTGAGCCCCAAGATCTTACCCCTATTTTACCTGATGTATACCTTGTATCCTGTCCTGAACCGAGAGTTGAGAAAGAAGAGCCATAATCGGTTGAAACCGATGCAGTTAAGGTACTCCCATTCATATCAAGTCTCATTAAGTAATAAGTATTTGCTACATAAGCGTAATTGCCTGATGAAACCAGGGTCCAAGCACCGCCGTCATTCTTCCATATCCACCATTTTTTAACTCCGGATGCATCCTTTTTAAACTCCAATTGGTAGTAGTGACTATTATCCTGTACTCTTCCAAGCAGACATACTCCTCCATTTGTATCATCTGCAAGATTCAAATAGCTCTGTACATAATAATTTGACCAGGTTGAGCCTGCTAATGAACTGTTATCGCCAGTACTAGTCTTCTGATATTCCTTAGTGTTTCCAGCAGGTTGGAATACTTGCCAAGTTCCACCGTCCTGTGTCCAACCTGTTGCATTCTGTCCTATAGTATCACTTTCAAAATCATCAAAGTATAATTGCTGCCCACTGCTACCACTTGCCGATCCTGTCCCAACAAAGGTAGTTACACTGTTTGCATCAAGTGTAGTACTTAGTGCATTACCATTTGTAACACTAATATTTGATAATTGCGCTAAATTCTCACTTGATGAAGTCCTGTATGATGTAACTGATGTGGCAGTAAACCCATTAAGTGAAAAATTTATACTTTTGTTGGATCCACCATTATTAATTGCTACAATAACAAATTTTCCATCACTTGGATTCTTATATGCTGTCAAATATACATTGCTGGTTGGATTTGAATCAGCAGATACTCTCACATATCCCGGCCTTATAAACCTGCTGTAATTACCAAGGGTATATAACCTCTTATTAACAGTATATGTATTATTGGTTGAATTCAAATTATTAATTAACCCCTCGCCATCACTTTTTACTGTAGCTCCCCACCAATATAACCAAGCACTTGCATTGCTATTCATCTGGTCATTAATCATTTTTGCCCAATACAATCCATCAGTAATTGTGCTGTCATTTGTCCCCATATTTGAAACTTCTGTCATCCATATTTTTTTATTTTTACTTTGAGTAACTGGTAAGATGGCATTATTACCACCATATGAATGTGTACCTGTTATATCCACTCTAGCACAAGCAGTGGAATCATTTAAGGAGTCTGTTGTATAACCTTCACCCCATGCACATGTCTCACCGACAACTACTTTGGAAGCTATATTATTCGCAGAAAATGTTGATATAAGATTGTTCTTAATAAAATCCCGGAATTGAGTCCCCGTCCACCTAGTTGATGAATAAGACGTAGTAATATCTGGTTCATTAGCTAATGATATTGCGTATATATCTATTCCGAATTTTGACTTATATTCTTTAATATATCTTGCAAGATAATCAGCATATGCCTGATACATATCTGTTCTCAATTCTCCGCCATTCTCTACAGTACCGCTTGTCTTCATCCATGACGGAGGACTCCATACAGAACTGAAAAACCTGCTAACTCCACGCGTTTTGGCCTGATTCATGAACCACAACTGGTCATCATTCAAAGCATCAGTATTCCAAGTGCCTTGTGTAGGTTCAATAGTAGGATGAGCCCAGCTTGCTACGTCATTCCATACGCCACCGTCACCAACATCGTTCCTGACAATGGACAATCCTGCACCATTTGTTGTAGAAAACAATAAATCCAATACTTGAGTTTGAACTGTTGAATTACACTGCTGTAATCGATATGCTTGATTAAAAGCCCCAGAACATCCAAAGCCATCAATCTCTTGCTGTACTCCTGACCAGTTAATTGTAGACGTTCCGTCTGCAGCACTTACTGTCAATACATTCGTTGACATGCTGGAAATAACCAACATAATCACTACGATGAACAACAGAAACTTTTTTAAACTACTCTTTTTAATCATTTCTTTTCCCTCACTTTTTTATTTTTTAAACGACTTTCTGTCGCATAAATTCTAAAATAATATTAAGTTTAACCTCACAAAGTTGAATAATAACGTATATAGAATAAAGAGATATACTTAGAACAAAGTCATTGTATTAATACAATACTGCTTTATTCGACAAATTTCATGATTAAAATTAATTATCTTTAAGAATAATTATCTTTTTTCTGTCATGAATATTTAATTTCTCCATAATGCTACTTACATGGTTTTGAGCCGTTGTTACAGAAATATTTAATTCTTCTGCAATCTCATTATTTGACATACCTCTTTTCAAAAGAATAATAACTTCTTCTTCTCTTTTGGTTAAATTACCTTTTTCATTATTCATGTTGTGACACCCTCACTTCTTACAATGATATTCTGCTATGAGAAGCAGTCTCTATTTTTCTAGTAATCACTTCCGTACAAGGATTACTTCGTAAGGTTTAAAATTGATTTCCCCTTCCAACTTATTTCCTGATAAAAGATCTGTTGCCATTTCTCTAAAATTGACTTGAATAGGTTTATTCATGTAATTCAAAAACAGGTATATATTTCCTGTATCGCTTTTTCTTTTTACAACTTCAATTTCTTTTGGCACATCAACCCAACTCTGAAGCGGGTCGTTCCTATCAAGATTGTCCAAAATAAGTCTAGTATTTTCATTTGTTAGAAAGGTTCCGCAATAAACCACCTGCCCTTTTCCAACCGATACTTTTGTAATCGCAGCCTCATCAACATAGTAATCTGAATTATATTTTGCAATAACCTCACCCTTTTCAGCATTTAATTTAAGGATCTCGTTAAATACTTGTGTTTTGGCATATTTACCCGGATCCTTAAATAAAATTTCCACTGATTCTGCACTTGTTTTGCCTATCCTTCTACCCGCTCCTTGGACCAAATACAATAGTACCTCCCTGTTCAACATAGGATTTAAGTCCTGTTACATCCTTCTCATCAAGCAGCTGAGCATTTACATAAAATATCACTTTGTATTTTTCGAGGTCTTCCGTGCACTTTAAATTTTCATGTGAAATCACATTAGTCATGATATGCCTCTCATTTAAAGCTTGAAATACAGCTTCTTCACTCTTCCATTCTTCTAGACCAATATAACCCTCTATCTTGCAATTGCTATCATTATCATAGTCATAAATAATTGCAGTATCTGCGTCACAAGTACTATCCAATAATATCTACCCTACAGTTTTAAGTTTTTCTCCCAAAAGTCGTGCTTCTTCTAATTGTCTGATACCTTGATTGCCATAGTAATTAAGTCCGTGCCATAATGGTTTCAACACCGAAAGGACATGTCCTCCAACGAAAAAATAGTAACCCATTTGCACCATGTGCAATGGATTGCCATGACCATAAACGCATTTGACCCGGCTTAGGTGTTTTCTGCAGATAGTCCTTTACCTTTTCCAATAAAACTGAACCTGATTGTCCACCTGCCCCAGACTACTGCTCCAAAATCATAAATTTTGATGACAGTCCCCTCACCTTGCTGAGTCGCATGCTAAAAATTCGGTCCCTAAAATGTTCCGGCATTTCTTTTCGCAACATCACTGCAAAAGCAGGGTAAGAATCAAACGACATAAAGTCGATTGCCTGTTCAGTCAATTTGTAATTGTTTATATTATCAAAAAGACCGTTATGTGTTATAAATTTATTTGGGTTTACTTTTTTCAGAATTTCATATTGTGCTTTTGCAAATTCAATGGTAGCATCAGATGTAAATTTGTAAAAATCCAACAGGTGTCCAGGATTGTGGTAGGTAACTGTTGGACGCGGTAAAAACACCTGATTCCAATCCGTATAGGTTTGAGCCCAAAATACAGTTCCCCATGACTTATTTAAGTCTTTCAATGTGCCGTAACTCTCTTTGCACCATTTACGAAATGCAATGTGGTCACATTCAGCAAATCTAACCTCCATGTGGCAATTTAGTTCGTTATCTATCTGCCAGCCTATAACAGAGGTGTTATCCTTATAGTGTTCTGCAAGAACAGTTACAATTTTTTTACATAATATTATATATTTCTTGCTTGTATAGTTGTAATGCCTGCGTGACCCATGCTGCATGACGTTTCCATAAAAATCTGCGCGTAGCACCTCCGAATATTTTGTGGTAAGCCATGCTGGAGGAGCATAAGTCGGAGTTCCCAAAATAACCTTCAATCCTTGACTATGGCACATTTTTATAGCTTTATCAAAAAATTTAAAGGAATACACTCCATCCACATACTTTCATCCCAATGCTCCGGATAATAACAAACCCCATATAAAAACTCTTTTGTTTTAAAAGTTTTGTTTTCATTTTGCATAGTATTATCCACCTTTCAACCTATCCTTTAACCGCCCCAACAATAAGACTCTTCTGAACCTGGCTACTCATGAAGGAATATATAATAATTGTTGGTAATGTAGCAACCACAAGTCCAGCCCCAATTGGTCCCCAAGATGTTGAATATTGTCCAACCATTGTTTGAATGCCTACTGTGATGGTTTTAAATTTTTTATCGCTGATAAATGTAACTGCAAACATAAGTTCATTCCATGAAGATAGGTATGTAAATATGGCTATTGTGGCAATTGCAGGCTTTATAAGCGGAAGAACTATATTGAATAAAATCTGATATATATTACACCCATCAATGCATGCAGATTCTTCAAGTTCCCTAGGGATTCCTTTTAAAAATCCGGAAAATATAAAGACCACCATAGGTATTGCAAATACGGTATATGGGATAATTAATGCCCAATAGGTGTTGAGCATTTTCAAATTCTTAAGTATCACAAAAATAGGCAACAAAGCTGAATGAAGGGGTACCATTAAACCAAGTAATATCAAGTTCAAAACTGCTTTGCTTAGTTTCCACTTCATCCTAGTAATTGCATAGGAAGTGGTCAGTGATAAAAAGGATGTAGCTGCAATTGTCACCGCTGTTACTAGAACACTGTTTAAAAAGTAGCCAGATACCTTCGCATTAATCAATGCTTCCTTATAATTTTCCCAGAGGAATTTTTCGGGTAAGCCTGCAACATTCCCTCCAAAAATTTCGTTGTTACCTTTTAGGGAGAATAGCACCAGCCAGATTAATGGATATAAACATGTAATTAAACCAGCAACTAAAAGAGTATTTAAAATTATAGTTTTTACATTCCATTCGCTATTTTTATTGTATTGCTTTTTCATCATTTCACTCCACCCACTTTAAGTTTATAACATCCACTTTTCCGAAACACAAATTACTATATTAAAATATTTTCCCTACAATAAATTAGCAATTTGGGAATATTATTATGATTTACTTTTGAAAACCCTTTGTAAAATCAATGTAAATATCAAGCACTCTGCTATAATAAATATTGAAATTGAACTGCCGTAACCATATTGGTACTGATTAAATATCGTATTGTACATCAAGGTACTGGGTACTTCTGTAGCATGCAGCGGCCCACCCCTTGTTAAAATCCACACTAAATCAAATATTTTCAGTGATCCAATCACTGCGAAGGTAATACAGACCTCAATCATCGGCATGATCATAGGAATAGTAATCCTAACTGCGGTTGTAAAGCTTGATGCCCCATCAATCCTTGCTGCTTCATATATCTCTTCAGAAACAGATTTAGCTGAAGCATACATCAGCAGCATGTGGTAGCCTGTATACTGCCAGATAATAGGAATAAATACTGAAATAAGTGCTTTATTGGTATCCCCAAGCCAATCTGAGGCAAGTGATTTTAACCCAATACCTTTTAAAAGAGAATTTAATAGTCCATAGTCAGGATTATAAATTTTTAGCCAAAGCTGTCCTATAACTACAGTGGACATGATAACTGGAATAAAATAAACCGTTCTGTAAAAGCCTTCACCCTTCATACCTCTTGCAAGAACTAAGGCCAGTATTAAAGCCACTGGCAGTTGGATGAAGATTGAAAGAAGCGCGAGTATAATAGAATTACCAACTGACTTGCCAAATCCATCACTATTATTTATAAAAAGGTCTCGATAGTTTTTAATGCCAATAAATACTCCCTTACCTATGCCATCCCATTTTAATAAGCTATAGTAGCCTGATAAAAAAATGGGGGCTATAATGATTGCTACAAATAATATCAGTGTCGGCAAAACAAACAAACTGATTGCCTTCTTGTCTCCAAATACTCTGTCCATTTTTCCCCCTCCTTGCACAATGACGGTCAAGATTGCTCTAGACCGTCATCGAAGGAATTCAATTGCTAAATTTGTTGGTTGATTCTATTATTGCTTTACATTGAGCTTCTGCATTTCTTTTGCATAAGCATCAGGTGTAATTTTGCCTGCGAACAACTGTGCTACCAAGTTTTTGTGTGTGTCTGCATCTTTTCCTTCAAGGAATATGTCCCACCACATTACATAACCTTTAGAGTTTTTTATCATGTCTACAGTCTGCTTAGTAAGGGGACTAATCTTGGATTCATCCACTCCTGTTACCTTCCAGCATGGAAGTCCTGCGCCTGCTTCGTATAATTTGTTTGACATATTTTCAGTTAAAAACTTAACTGCTGCAACAGCTTGATCCTTGTTCTCTGTTTTTGCGCTTACCCATAAAGCATCAATAGCACCGCCAAAGAATTCATCCGCACTTCCCTTGTCATCATTCAAGGTTGGAAAAGGTACAACTACAACTTTACCTTTAACCAATGATTTATCATCTTCACATGAACCACCAAGCCAATTACCCTGGTAACACATAGCTGCCTTGCCCAGAGTAAAGTCTGCAATCATCTCATTGTAACCGTTTGAGAATAAGCTATCATTAAACGCTTTTGCATTAACAAGATCCTGTAACTTTGCTGCTGCATCCTTGAAAGGCTGTGCATCAAAAGATGCTGTTTTGTTTAATGCGTCTTGACAACCTTGAGCACCTGCAGTACGGAGTGCAAGAATATCATACCAGTACATACCAGGCCATAAATCTTTTTCTCCAACATCAATTGGAATAATACCTTTTGCACTGAATGCCTTAGCTGCATCTATCAATTCATCAAATGTAGTCGGAATTTTGATTCCGTTTTTGTCAAAAAGCTCTTTATTACAGTATAGTGAAGCCACAGACAGGCTTGTAGGCAAACCATACACCTTGCCATTATATGTTACATTTGCCAGAGCTCCGCCAAGCAGCTTATCACTTGTTCCATCTTTTAAATATTCGTCCAAAGGTAGCACAGCATTTGCAGCAATAAAAGGTTTTGAGAAGCCTGCGCCCCAAGAATAGAAAATATCAGGAGCTTCATTTGCAGCTATTGCTGTTTTGATTTTTGTTTTGTATGACTCTCCATCAATACCATCGTCCTCAATATTGCTGCTTGGGTTTTTCTGATTCCAAGCGTCCAATACAGCCCTAAATGATTTTGTGTTTCCATCGTTTGGTGCTGCCCACTGATGCCACAGCGTAAGTGTTACGGGCTTTGGTGTTACTGTTGCAGTAACTGTTGCTTCAGAAGTTTCGGAAACTGTTGTAGCTGTTGAACTTGGGTTGCTAGTACCACATGCAGCTAGACTTAGTACAAATACCATAGCCACCGAAAGAGAGATTGCCTTCATTAAAAGCTTATTCATAAAAAATTGACCTCCTTTTATAATGTTTCTTTTACACCTTAATAGTAGCACCTTTGCAATATCTGTTCGATTCATTTTCTTGACATCAAAATTCATTTTCTTTGCATTTTTTCATTTTTATTAAAGCCTAAACTTATCCTTGGCGTGAAATTAAACCCAATTTATTTTTTTGACGAAAATATATAAATCGCTTTTGAATGTTTAGTCATAGAAAAAACTCAGATTTATTTAAGGTTAGAAAATATCATCGTAGCTTAAATTTATAAAGAAATGCTTTATAGATAATATAACAATACTTACTTTTTTCTAAAATCATTTATCGAGAGTCCGGTAAACTTTTTAAAAACAATACTAAAGTAGTGAGAATCACATATCCCAACCTTTTCACCTACTTGATATACCTTCATATCTGTCTTTCTAAGCAGTTCTATTGCTTTTTCTATTCTTACCTTTGTGATATATTCAACAATTGTCTGCCCCGTTTCCTGCTTAAATAAGCGGCTTAAGTGACTTTGATTTAAATAAAAGATTTTTGCTATCCCAGAGAGTGAAATATCAGAGTTTTCCAGATTGATCTCAATATACTCCTTTATTTGTTTTATAACTATATTGACCTTTTTTGAATTTAAACTGTTTATTTTTGAAATAATATTTAATGTCAAATCCTTTAAGCACATTTTAATTTCCGGCAAAGTATCCGCCTTAAAAATATAATCATAGGGCTGGATTTTATCTGTCCATACATCTGAAATATTTATACCCAATTCAGAAAGAACATGCAGACATGCTAATACAACATCAAAGGAAACCAATCTTATTCTATCGATTGTATAACTTTGAATGTTGCCAAACTCTTTAAATAAATCATCAATAAGCAGCTCTGTTTTATTTTCCAACCCTGCTTTTATATAAAATTTTAATTTTTCTGTGGTATTCGGTTGAATTATCCATTGCTTTTTAGCCGAAAAAGCCAATTCGTTGTAGCTAACTATTTGATTTTTGCCAACTATAATCTTATAATCCAATGCATCACAGGCTTCTTTATAAGAATATCTTATATTTCTTAAGCCCTTGACCATATTTCCAATGCCTATATTAATAAAACACTTTAATCGGTTAATAACCAAAACCTTTATGGCTTCACAGCATTCGGAGATATCAATTGATTCATCATTACTCAATATTGCTATTCTTTTGTCGTTTTCAGAAAAAATGAAAATAAAAATATCGTTCCTGAAATACTGAATCAATATATCTTTGCACTGCATTTCAAGCATTATTTTTTGCTCTTCTCCAAGATTTTTATTTGAATCTGAGCTACTTACCTCGATAATTACTGCCTGATAATAGTCATAGTCCATATTAAAATTCAATTTATAGTAGGATATAGTATCTTTAATTTCATCTAGTTCCAAATCCTTCTGAAGCAATTCATATAGGAACTTTTCCTTTAAGTATGGCAAATTTTCCTTAAGTTGCTTTTTTAATTTTTCAAATTCATAGCTATTATTTCTTTCAAATTCCAATTTTTGTTTCAAACTTAATACTACCTTCTTAATTTCCTGTCCGTTAATTGGCTTTAATAAAAAATCGGAAATTCCTACTTTAATACTCCTCTTTGCATATTCAAATTCATCATGCCCAGTCAATACTACGATTCTAATATTAGGATGCCTTTCAATAACTATTCGGCTAAACTCAATTCCATCCATTGCTGGCATACATATGTCCGTGAATATAATATCAGGCATAAATTCTTCGACCATATCTAAAGCTTCGTATGCACTGGATGCTTCGCAAACAATCTCCATTCCGAATTCATCCCAATTTATTCGTTTTTTCAACAACTCCCTTATCAAGTATTCATCATCTACTATCATTAATTTTAATTTATTGGTTGCCATGCTCATTTTCCTCCACTTTAGGGATTTTAATTGTTACTTTTGTACCTAAGCCAATTTTACTTTCTATTTTACAAATGTTTTCTATCCCATAAAAAATACGCAGTCTTTCAATAGTTCCTCTAAACCCAAAGCTTTTTGAGTTTAAATCTACATTTATATCCAAAAGCTTATTTAGAAATTCTTCGCTCATTCCCACTCCATCATCCTCAATCACCAAATATATATCAGAATTGCAATATTTTGCAGAAACTTTTATGGTGCCAGACTCACCTTTTGCCCTAATACCGTGGTACAATGCATTTTCCACCAGTGGTTGAATCACTAGTTTAAGAATTTTGTGGTTAAGTACACGTTCATCAACGTCGAAACTAGCCGAAAACATATTCCCATATCGGATCTTTTGAATGGTCAAATAATTCCTTACTCCTTCAATTTCTTCCTCTAAAGTTATTACTTCTTTTCCTTTACTGAGACTGACCCTGTAGTAATTTCCTAGGGCTTCAATAATTTCACTTACCTCCTCCGTCTTTCCTGAAATTGCGAGAGAATTTATCGAGTCAAGAGTATTATAAAGGAAGTGTGGCTTTATCTGGGCCTGAAGCACATTAAGCTCAGCCTTCCTCTTCACCTTTTGTTCTTCTATTACCCTTTTTATCAACTTCTGTATTTCGTAAATCATGATATTGTATCCATCTCGGAGCTGACCTATTTCATTTTTACCAGCCTTAATATCTACTTTTTTAAATTCGCCTAGTTCTATTCCTTTCATAGATTTTAACAATTTTCTAATTGGAATTGTTATCATTCTAGATATGAAAATCGAACCTATAAAAAGTAAAAAACTGTTTACTAGTATTACTATTAGACCTATAAAGCTAAATGTTTTAGATTCGCTAGAAAGCTCTCCAAATGGCATAACACTGACTATTTTCCAATTGAACCTACTATCTTTAAGGTATGAAAGTATAAACTCACTTCCATTTTTCCTTTCAATCCTTGAGCCATATTCCTTCATTCCATTAGAGTTAATGTAATCATTAAAGCTATATTTACTTGCATTACTCGATTTTACAATACTTTCATTGTTTTCATTAAGTAAAGTTATATCTGTTTTATAATTATTTACAATACTGTTATAAGATCCTTCAAAAGCTGATTCACGTACATTAATAACAAGAATCCCTATAGGTTTTATACTTTCTATATCCCTGACAACCCTGATCATGGATACAAAATTTTTATCCGGATCTTTTTCAAATGCTCCTTCGCCATTTAATCTTAGAATATATGCACCATTATTTCTTAAAGCCTCATCATACCAGCTGGCTTCTTCAATTTTATTTAAAGTGAATTGATTAATTCCTAGATTACCCACAGAATATTTGTTTCCATAGTTATCAAAAATATAAACAGATGCAATTTGAGGTACAGCTTGCATTAGTTTAACTAAAAACTGACGCAATCTATCTTGAGTAACCAAATCCGAATATATCTCTCCATTTCTCAAAATATTCTGTAAATCATCATTTGCTAACGTCATCTTTGAATAATTGTTGAGATTATCAATGTTCTGTTCAATATTAGTTTTTATAGAATACAAAATCTGCATAGAAACGTCACCTACTTTATTTGATGTCAGCCTGTAATATATTTGTTGATATAGTATGCTACATATGGAAATAGAAATGATTAAAATAGCAATATAGAACACTGCCATTTTAAATGTAATAGTTAAATCTGACAGCTTATTTTTAATAGTTGCGATTATTTTCATTACTGTATATCTTGCCAAAACGAATCACACCTTTCAAATACTCCAAAATAATTAGAAAATGGAGAGATACAAATCTGTCCAATTAATATTACCATAATTTTTTTATTAAAGTTAATATAAAAAAATTAGTTCAAACAACACAACAGTTTATATCGATTGTGAATTTGCAATTACACGATAAATATAAAACACCTTCTCAGCGCCTTTTTTCTAGCCGCGTAACAAATATACACGAGCAAATCTCGCCACAATAAACGAAAAATGGTACAATTTTCAGTATGGCGAATAGGTCGATTCTTTGTGGTATCTTGAGACCGTGTAACAAATTGATATAGCCCCTGTGCAGAACCACTGATTGTCTAAGGCATTATGCCGAGAAGGACGTACAGCAAAATAGCTGATAGGCAGGGGCGGCGCCATAATAAATTTGCAGGAGGAATTTAGCGTGAAAATTGCACTTGACTTTAGCTAGAAGGACGAGTTTAACTAAGCCTTGATAGGTTTTAAAAAAACTGAATATTGTTTTTTGCTTGTTTAAGCCACTGTAATGCTAGGGGG
>Ga0209430_1001916_pt1 | contig 14295 bp, 20 predicted proteins | sample BarGraIncub1133A_FD_184504 | JGI IMG/M metagenome (GOLD analysis project Ga0209430, IMG submission 184504) | Arctic peat soil microbial communities from Barrow, Alaska - Barrow Graham LP Incubations 11-33A (SPAdes) (version 2) | ecosystem: Environmental > Terrestrial > Soil > Wetlands > Peat... | reverse complement strand
TTATAAAGCAAAAAGGAATAATGGTATTCTAAAATGCAAAGTATTTTCAACTTGTGATATTAAAATCGTTGGATTTGAAGAAGGAGAGGGAAGATTGAAAGGGACTCTGGGAGCCGTAGTAGTAAGGTATAAAGATAATAATGTAAATGTAGGTTCAGGGTATACAGATGCTGAGAGAAAGGATATATGGGAGCATAAAGATACTCTGTTAGGGAGGATTATAGAAGTAAAGTATAAAGAGGAATCTAAGGATAAAACTACAGGATTGCTTAGTTTACAGTTCCCTACGTTTGTATGTATAAAAACTGATAAATCAGAACCTAGCTACAATTAAAGGATAATATTAAAAATAAATTCGAGGAGTGATTATTAAATGAGCATAAAACAAACTATCTCAGATTCAATAAATCTAGCAGTTAAGGGATTAAATATGAAACCAAATGATATTATAGCTATGAAAGAGGATGCATTATATGATTATTGTACTAAGAATAATTGTGTATTCTTTAGTGGTCAATTTGGATATGCGGAAAAAGAGATTAATGATGATGGAACACCTTTATCAAAACATGATGCATTAGTAGAGATGTTTGAAGGCTATTGCAAGAATGGTGGAGGCGTTAGAGATTTAATACCTAAGATTGAAAAATTATATGAAAAGTAATTAGGTTAACAATAAAGATGTATCTTAAAAGTCAGATTTTAATAGACAATTCAATAATAATATTATAAAGTAAATAAAGGAGGAATTAGAATGAAAATTAATAATAAGGATTTAATAGTAGGACAAATAGTGTGGATTTGTGATTACAGATATAATGATATATTTAAAAAACCTATAAGAAGTATAAAACCAACAAGAGTTATAACAGTAGATAATGATGATTTGCCCGAGAGCAAAACAGTGTATTATTCAGAAACACATTTTAGACCATTAAATGATAAGGGAAAGCAATCAAGCAAGATTATCTGTCCATGTGATAATACAGGCTATAGAATGCATAGTGGTGGCTGTGTAAATATATTTGATAATGAAAACGAGTGTGTAGAATGCTTTAATAGTCAATGTAAAATAATTCTAAAAGAAATAGAAATAGGGAAAGAAGATTCTATAAATAGGTTTAATAAAATGTTAGAAGAAACTAAAAATAAAATGATGTAATAAGGAGTGATTAACTATCAAAAACAAATTAGAAATACCTTGTACTTATCAAGGAGGCAAATCAAGACTGGCTAAAGAAATAGTAGATGTTATGTTTGAAAGAAATATTATTAATAAGGACACTTTATTCTATGATTTATGCTGCGGCAGTGGAGCGATTACTATTGAATTACTAAATAGAGGGATTATTTCTAAGAATATCATAATGGTTGATGGTAGTAGTTGGGGAAAATTCTGGAGTGAAATTGGTAAAGGAACATTTGATATAGATAGATTTTCAAAATACGTAGAAGATGTACCTTCTGACAAATTTCTAATACAAGGACACATGAAAGCTTTATCAAAATCGAATGCTGATATTGACGAGGAATATGTATATTTATTGCTTCAGGCTAGCAGTTTTGGTGGTAAACAAATATGGAAAACAGATGGTAAATGGTGCAACACATCTTTTAGAAATTATTGGCAACCAACGGAAACTTCAAGTAGAAGAAGCCCTGTTAATCCAATGATGCCTATGTCAAATACTTTATTAGAAAGAGTAAAAGTAATTAAAAAAGAATGCGGAGGATTAGTTTGTCATAATGAAGATATTTACAATATATTGGATAGAAATATTAGAAATGAAAATGCAATAGTCTATATTGATCCACCATATAAAAACACTACAAAATATGGATTCACATTTGATGTTGAAGATTTCGTAAATAAATTAACTAAGAAATTAATAATACCTATTTATGTATCAGAAGGATATGAATTTTCTAGTAGTACAATATATTTATCTAAAGGTAGAGAAAAGGGTGGCATCAGTGGAGGAAGGAAAAAAGCTAATGAGGAATGGTTGAATGTTTTTAATAATTATTTATAAGATAATTAAAGGATAATATTACATCTATTAAAAATCATATTTTATATTACAAATTAAGGAGGGAATTATATTATGGAAAAAGTTGATAAAATGGTATTAAGATTTTTAGAAAGCGATTGTAGTGAATTTGGTTGTGAAGAGTGTGGAGCAGCAGAATTTTGTGAAGAAGCAAATGCATACTATGATGATTTAGGACTGCGTGTTGATGGTAAATTGTTGATTGATGAAAAAGAGATTGAGGAGGATTAGTTATGGTTAAGAAATTAATAATTGAGAAAGATGATGAGCAGAAAATGTTGGATTGGGATGAGGAGAGGATAAAAGGATTTAGAGAAAAATATAATATTCTGAATGCTGATGAAGGAACTCATATTTTAGCTATGGATATTGCTGCTAAAGATTCTCCAGATCAGAGTGTAATGTGTCATTTTAAATTAGTCGATGGGAAATATGAATTTGATGGAGTTGTTGAGGTATGATATACGATTATTTTTGTCCTGCACATGGAGAGTTCAGTGTAGAGAGAAGTATTAAAGATGAACCGTTAACTGAATGTCCTAACTTATTGTGTAAATGTAAAGTAGTCCAGTTATTTAAAAGTGCAGCAGTAAATCTCAATTTTAAAGATTCATATAACTCAACAAGAAAATAGTCTATGAAAGGAGTTGTTAAATGGATAGGAAGTGTTATTATTGCATGGATTGTAAGGAGATAGTGTTTAGGAAATCACATAAGCCAACTATTTATAAATGTAAACAAACTAAACCATCAATACCTATTATTAATTTCACACAGGCTGAGGAATGTAAATATTTTGAGTTATTAGATTATGAACATGCTAAACTGATTGATAATCCTGCACGTTTTATGATGGCATGCTTCTATATAGGAGAGAAAGAAGATAAAGAAAGAGTCAAGATATGATAATAATGCGAAGGGAGTTTTGGAATGAACAGACTGAATAAAGAGTTTGAATTATACTCAATTAGGTCTAATAGGTTTAGAAAACTGTGTAAGTGGCTAACTAACAGAGGTATAAAACATTGTGCTACTAAAACATCAGTTGAAGAATCTATTGAAAAGTATTGTTCATAATACAAATATAATTAAAAAATAAAATTAGAAAGTGTGCACACCTTCAGATATGGAGGTAAGGTTTGAAAATAGAAAATGATAAATATTATACATCAAATGAGTTAGCTAAGTATTGTATTAACAAAACATTTGAAATGATAGGGCGAGAGAATATTACGGAGGTAATTGAACCAAGCGCAGGGAATGGAAGTTTCAGCAATCAATTAAAGTGTATAGCTTATGATATTGAGCCTGAGAATGAAAATATAATTAAGCAAAACTATTTAGAATTAGATTTAGAATATAAAAAAGGTAGATTAATTATAGGCAATCCTCCATATGGGGTACACAATTATTTAAGTGTTAAATTTTATAAGAAATCAATTCAATTAGGTGATTATATATCGTTTATATTACCTATTAGTCAACTTAACAATAATATGTATATGTATGAGTTCCCAATGGTTTATAGTGAGGATTTAGGCGATAAAATGTATAGTGAAAGAAAAATACATTGTTGCTTAAATATATATATAAGAGATTTACAAGGATTAAATAAAAAGCCTAATTATGATTTAGAAGATGTTGTTTTGAAAACTGTAAACAGAGGTAAGTCAAGAAATGATAAAGTACCCGAGAAGTATGATTTTAGTATTAGTGGATTTGGTGCAAGTGTTGGTTATACATGTGATTATGAGAACCAATATTGCCAACAAATATATTTTACTATAAATAATGATAATATGAAGAAAAAAGTGATTGATTTAATATCTAATACTAATTGGAAAGACGTTTGTAAATCAACAGCAACACCTAAATTAAAACATTGGATAATAAATAAATATTTAAAAGAACAAATTTCTGAAATTAGTTAAGACGTAATACAAAAATATTTTGTCATATAAAATTTAGTATTTATGTTATCCATGAGTAGCTAAAGAAAACAATAAATTTTTTAAAATAGTTATTGACAATTCAATAGTAATGTTATAAAATATGAATATGGTAATTAAATAATAATAACGAGGAGGAAAGGTTGATGAAAATTGAGGTAGGTAAAAGTTACAAAGTAGTTAAAACTAGAGAAAGTCATTTTGGAAGGATGGAAGATATAAAAAGAATAGAAGGGGAAAAGGTTAAAGTAATTCATGATTTCTTAGATGGAGATTTTAGAATTTCAGATGAGAAAGGAAATACACATGTATGTCAATCATGTAATTTAAAAGAAGTTAAACAATTAAATAATAATATTACAATTAAGGAGAGTGTTATTGTGGAAAAAAGATTTAAAATTGGTGATAGTGTAAGGATAATAAATAAAAAGGGAATTCTCGGAGTTGTAAATTCAGTTGATTTAGGAGATACAGCGGTAATCGAAAAATATAATGATGAAAATAAAGACTATAAACTTAGATTTGATGTAAGTAATGATTATTGGTTTGCAAGTGATGGAGAGTTTGAATTAATTGAAGCTGCTAAGGATGTACAGAAACTTAAGATAATAACAGAAGGGACTACAACAACTGTTAAATTCAAAGATGGCAGAGAGGGAGTGGCTAAATTATATTACAAGGACACATTTAATAAAGGATTTGGGATTGTACAAGCGTTGGGAGTTGCGTTAGGGATAGATTTAATAGAAGAAGTTCTTAAGGTTGTTAAGTCGTATGAGATTGAAGATAAACCTACTAAGGAAGAAATTAAAGAGTTTGCAGACAGAACAGCATTTAAGCATAGAGATTTTAAAGTAGGCGATTTAGTTAAAGGAGTAGAAGATAGTATCTATGGTATTACTGATCAAGATATGACTAAAGGAGAAATTATTAAAGTTCTTGAGAATAAAAATGTTAAAGTAAAAATCTTAGAACATAAACATGAAGGAGATGTTGGAAGAGAATTCACAGTTGATCCTAAATACTTTGAATTAGTTAAGGAAACACCTAAATTTCAAATAGGTTGCAAAGTAAAAATTCCTAAAACTAAACAAGGGAGAGAAGGAAATTTATATTCAGCGGTTATAGATATTGCTAATAAGAGAAGCCAAGATCACTTATTTTTAGTTAAAGTTGATAATGGAGATGTCTATGTTTTGAGTGAAGATAAAAGTGGAGTTGGAGATTATTTCAATATAGAAGATTTAGAATTATATGAGGAAGAAGCAAAGGTGTTCAAAATTGGGGACATTATAAAAGGAACAAGTAAAAAATTCTATCCTATTACAGATACAGAAATGACGAGAGCAGAAGTCATCCCTTGTAAATTAGACAATAGAATTAGAGTTAAAATATTAGAGCATACAGAGGAAGGATTTATAGGGAATGAATATAATGTTGAACCTGAATACTTTGAATTAGTAGAAAGGCCATCCCTTAAGAAGTCAGTTCTATTAGATGATACTAAACCAAGATTCAAGGTAGGACAAACTGTAACTCAATCAGAAGCAATACAAGTTGTTAAAGAGGGTGGTAGAATATGTTTATATGATAGGTTTGATTATGATGATACATCTGAGTATTTCTTAAAAGGATCAAAATTATGGACAGAATGTAATAGTGGATTATCATTTGAAAGTGGTGGATATGAAAATATTCATGGATATAAATATTCAATAGTTAAACTTCCAGTAGTCGCAGCTAAATTAAAAGTTGGAGATATAATTACTAGAGATCAGGCTATAGAGATTCTTGAAGCGGGTGGAAAAATTAAGGATGGCAGTTGGATATATTTTATAGAGAATGGAATTTTAAAATATAAAGAGTCAACAGGAGAAATTAGTGTGAGTACAGGATATAAACATAATTGTAATTTACATGGAACTTTAAAAGTGGAGTCTTTAAAATAAATACAGATAATTCAATAATAATATTGTAAAGGAGAAATTATGAAAAGATTTATATATTATATAATACATGGAATTACCGGTTGTAAAGAAGAGGATCTTAATAGACTAAATCATGGTTCCCGTTCTATTTGTTCCAAGTGTGAAAGAAAATATTTCAGATACTTTAAGTAAATTACTTCTAATTGCAAAGAGGATATATTAAATACTATGGAGGATGATTTATAAAAATATGAGAAAATTAGAAGATTTAACAGGTCAAGTTTTTGGCAGATTAACTGTGGTCGAAAGAGCATTAGATCACATACAACCTAATGGTAAAAGTGTTACCAAGTGGAAGTGCAGATGTAATTGTAAAACAGAAAATCCCAATTATATAATAGTTGGATCATCTGTTTTAAAAAGTGGAAGATCTATATCTTGTGGTTGTTATGCAAGAGAAAAAAGTAGAGTAGATTTAATAGGAAAGAAGTTTGGGAAATTAACTGTAGTAAGTTTTTTCGGTATAAACGAGGCGAGCAGAACATTATGGAATTGTCAATGTGATTGCGGAAGTGAAGAGATAATATTATCTAGTGCTCGTTTAAACAGCGGCAAGAAAAAAGACTGTGGATGCGTACCTGTGAATTACCATGGAGATGATCCGGAAGTATATAAGAAATATAATAGATATGATATTTCTGGCGAATATGGAATAGGATATACATCTAACAATGAGCCGTTTTATTTTGACTTAGAAGATTATGAAAAATAAAAAATTATTGTTGGCATTATACTACTCATAAGTATGTCACGACAAGCACAACTAATGAGAAGAAAGGTATACTTATGCATAGATTGATAATGAATTGTCCTAGAAATAGAGATGTAGACCACATATATCATGTAACACACGACAACCGTAAAAGTCAATTAAGGATAGTTACAAAAAGTCAAAACAGCATGAATACACTATTATCAAATAATAATACATCCGGATACAAAGGAGTGAGCTCTGAAATTTATAGTAACAAATGGTACGCTATGATTACTATAAATGGAAATACTATAAGGAAGGTATTTGAAAGAAAAGAAGACACTGTTGAATATAGAAAGTTGTTGGAAGAAAAGTACCATGGCGAATATGCTTTAAAAGAAGATGTCATGGTACAGCAATAAAAACAATAATTGAAAAGAACAATTAGTTTTATCGTTTTTATTACAAGGAATTCCTAAAAGTTGATTTATACACACGTTTAATATTATACTCAAGTGCATTAGTAATTTAAGTGAAGGTTGTTTTTTAAAATTTTCAATTTGGGAAATATGTTGCTTTGACGTACCAACCAAATCCGCTAATTGTTGTTGAGTTAAATTTGCTTTTAATCTATATTTCCTATAACTCATGATGACATCTTTCCCCTCTGTTGTGTTAAGTATATATCCTATTTTAACATAATAACAGATGTAAATATTGTTAAATTAAAATGCAGACTTAAATCGACAAAAGTTAACCAGTGGTTAACAAAACAAATTGAATTTAAATTAAAGAATGTACTAAGTATGACAAAATTTTAACAGGAGATAATGTATAATCTAGAAGAAATTAAGATATAACAAGCAGTATTACAAATAAAATAAGGAAATGGAGGAAATTATTATGGCAATATGTGTTTTGGATGTAGAAGGTACTCAGAGAGAAATAAGTTTGAAGGGTGGAATTGAAGGTGAGATAAAAAAAGCATTAGATAATCTGGATGAGGTATTGGAACTCGTAGATTTAGGAATAGAATCCACTATAAGACATGTTGGAAACTCATTTATAACTTCCATAAATAATGCCAGATGGTTCAAAGAGTTAAATAAGAATTGGATATTCTCTAAAATTGAGATTACGGAAATGTAGCGTATGTAAAACAGCGAGCCATACCACTTGGCGTATGGCAGAATGGTAATAGAAATTTATTTTGAGAAAAGTATTGCTAATTAAGGGATAATATTATATAATACTAAGTATGGAAAGAATAAATGTAGGAGTTGATTATATGGGTAGAGGAAGGGATTCACCAGATAGGTAAAGTAGACAATTCAATAATCATAATATAAGGAGGAATTATTAATATGAAATATAAGGTTGGAGATAAGGTTAAGATTAGAGAGGATTTAATACCAGGAGAAGAATATGGTAAAGATGAATTATATTTTAATTCATATATGGGACAGGATGTAGGTAAAATTGCAACAATTGCAACTATAGAAGACCGTGAAAGCGGGAAAAGATATACTTTAGCTATTCAAGAAGGATGTTCTAGTGGCTGGTGGAATGATGAAATGTTAGAGGATGTAGTAACAGTGAAAACTGAACCAAATGAGTACAAAGAATTAGCTTCGTTATTACTAGAAGAAATTAAGTTGCTCGATATAGGTAGATACAATGATCTTTTACATTGTATTACAATATTAAGACCTGATTTGTCTAAAATAGTATCTTAAAAGAGGAAATTTATTAGATAATAACTAAAATAAAAATGAAAGAAGGAATATATTATATGAATAACACATTTGAGATTACTGGATTACTAACAATGGGGAAAGAATCAGAAAAATTTAAACCTTATACAACTACAACTTCTGCAAAAGGATGGACTACTGAGGTATTCCAACCGACACTAGTAGCTGGCTGCAACAGACATTTTACAAGAATTAAGGGATTTCACAAAGCTGACGGTACGGGTAAAGTATTCACATTCTCTAAAAGTGGGATAGATACAGATACACTAGAAAAGATAAAAGGAGAAAAACTACAGATTGCATGGGAAGATAGGAATAAACCTGAATTAGTAGAACAAGTAGCCGAATTCAAGAAATTTGTAGTTGATCTTGAGGAACCAAATAGAAGATATCATCTAGAAAAAGCATTAGAAAAGGTTCAAGATGGTAGCATAACAGAGCAAGAAGTTATAGATTTAAACCTTGAAGAAACTGATAAAATCATAAGTGCTGCATTAGGAAGAGCAAAAGGAAACAAAGCTACAAAAACTAAAGTGGACTTGTTAGAAATTGAAATATTAGAGAAAGAATTAATAAGTCTTAAGGATGGAAGTGCTACAGAAGCAGATCTCGGTCAACTAAGACTAAAATGTATAGAGATATCATTAGTAGAAAGCAAAAGAAAAAGAAAAGAGTTTATACACGAATCAGATTTTATAAATCTTGTTAAAAAGATAATAGAATCAGGCAAATTTTCTAATAGATTATTCAAGACAATGGGAGAAATCCAGCATACTGAATATCAAGGTAAGTTTAGAGAAAACATGGTTCCATCAAGAATATATTTAGCAGCAGAGGATGCAGTTCCAAGTTCTATAGGAAATATAACGATATTCTTTAAAGAAGATGCTGTAACGGAAACTAAAGATGGCTACTTAATCAATGGATATGTAAGAAATTATGACAATGACAGAAAAGAAGAAATAGGAGCTCCTATAGAGTTATGGTTAGATACAGCAAATGATGATACAGATGTAAAGAGAGAGAAGCTTCATAAACTCTTAGTGAGTCAGTTTACAGTTGTAGATGAGAGTTACAAAGAAATAGGATGTAAAGTTCATATATTGGATGGTTCTCAAAAAGTAGATATAACTGAAGATATGTTAAATGATTTTCAAAAGGAAATGATTGAACTTGGCTGTATGACATTTGATGATGTAAGAGCTGAACTAGGTGGAGATTTATATGGAGATAAAGTAAAGAAAATGGTAGTAGATACAGTTGCCAAAGGATATACAAAAGGTAGAAAAGATACATTATATAAGGATTCTGATTTTGTAGTTAAAGCAATTCAATTGAAAGAAGATCCTAAACCATCAGATAAAATTGATGATAGTTCAGAAGATATATTTGAAGGTTTATATTAGAAATTCCCATTCCTTAGACAATTCAATAATAATATTATGAAAGAAGGTTTTATTAATGGAAAGAAGAAAAATTGGTTCAAAAACTTCAGTGGCATTAGATTTTGCAGATTATAGTTACATGTTAAATGGTACAGCAGGTATAGGTAAAACTACTACAGCAGTAGAAATAGGCCAGAAATTATATGGGGAGGATGGTGTTCTTCTCCTTACGATAGGGGAGGAACCTAAACCAGAACATATGGGAAATGTTCTAAATGAAGTTGCTAAAGATTGGGAAGATTTTTCCTCAATACTTAAATTACTTATTAAATATAAGAAAGAAGATTATCCTGATTTAAGAATGGTTGCTATGGATACCACAAATGAGATATTCAGACTAGCAGAGGCTTTTGTTGTGGCTAAATATAATAATGATAATCCAACTAAGAAAGTAGGGAGTATTAAAGGAGCTTATGGTGGATTTCAAGCCGGAGAAAACATGGTAGTTGATTTAGTTGTAAGAGCTATATTCCCTTTAAGAAATGCTGGAATTTGTCCTTTCTTTATTGGGCATACAAAGAAAAAAAATATTAAGGATATTCAAACAGATATAGAATATGAAGTAACAACATCAGATCTAGATTCAAAATATTATAATGCAATTAAAGATAGGGTATCTATTGTTGGATGTGCTTATGTAGAAAGAATAATGAATGATGTAAAAACTGTAGAAGATGCCTTCTCCAAGAAAAATAAAAAAGTTGGTAGGATTGAAAGTGAAAAGAGAGTCGTTGCTTTTAGAGATGAGGAGCACTCGATAGATAATAAATCTCACCTTAAATTTATTGCTGCAAAGGTAGATTTTACTTCTGATGATATTATTGAAGGAATTCAAACTGCAATAAAAAAACAAGTGGAATATTATAAGAAACCAATAAGCAAAATTGACACTCCTAAAAAAGAAGTTATTGCTCCTAAAGAGATAATAGAAGATACACCTAAAGCAGAAGATATATTATCTGAATCTAAAACTCCCACCAAAGATATGACAGTTGATGCTGCTAAAAATGAAGAATTACTAAAAAATATAACAGTAATTTTACAAGAGTTAGGAGCAAAAAAAGACCAAACTAAAATGCCAGGAGTAAAGAAAATATTTGTAGAGTATGGAGAAAAGAAATTAGACCTTACTGCTCCAACAGAGATGTTTGTTAAAGTCTTAGAATATATACAATAATTGAATAGGGGGACTTTATTGTTCCCTTATTTTTAAAATGAGGTGGATAAATGTTAGTTATGTGCAGAGCATGTAAAAAGAAGAATGATAGAGATACTTCTTTTAAAGTAATCATTAATGGTAAAAATCATTATTATTGTAATGAAAAAGAATATCTAAATGAAGTTGCAACAAAAAAAGCAAAAATAGAAGTATTTGAATTATGTACGGAAATATTAGGAAGTACAACAAATACAATTCTGTTTAAAGAAATAACTGGGATAGCTAATATTCATACATTTGTAAAAATACTAGGATATCTTACAGATAATATTCAAAGTATAAAAGGGTTTATGTCCAAATCTTTTAATTCAGAGTATGGGAAGATAAAATATTTCACAACTATTGTAAAAAATGGCATTGGAGATTATGTAGTTGAAACAAAAATAGAAAGATTTGTAGAAGTAGAAACTACTGAAGTTAATTATCAAAGAAGAGATAGAAAAAAAAGTTTAAGTCAGTATATAGATGAATATAAGGAGGAATAAAGTTGAGTGATATTTTTATTACAGGAGTTGAAGAAAGATATCCAAAGGAATTACTTGATAATAGAGCAATGCATGAAGGTAATTGTATTGCCATCATATATAAAGATATTCTGACACTCGATGAAGTTAGTTTAAAGTCTGATGATTTTATCACCCAGGATGGAAAATTCTATTTTGAAATAGCTAGTAATGTCCGTAAAAAGGGGTTCAATGTGATAGATGATGTTACTATTTTTTCTGAATGTGGAGAGGTAATAACTAATGGATATGAAAAAAGAGGTGGCTGGCAGTCAATTCAGGATATTGTTGATGTTGTGAATGATAAGAATGCTGAAAGCTATTTAGATACTTTGGATAGGGAAAATGTGATACTGAAATTACATGACTTAGGAATGAACTTATTAAAACCTATTTATGATAGTGGAAAAGAAATAATACCATATAAGTTGTTTAGGAAAATGGACAGTGAGAGCGTTATAGAATGGTACGAGAGTAAGATCAATGAATTCTCTACCAGTAATAGTACAAAGGTTATTGAAGAGGGAGGCTTAGAAATAACAGATGAATATTTAGAAGGATTGCAACAGGGGTTAGAGTCTGGCTGCCCATTTGACATCTGTGGAAAAGATATCAACGGAGAAGATATTAAGTGCTTTCCATATATGAGTAATGAAATAGGTGGCTTAATGGATGAAACGCTCAATATGTTAACTGGATTCAGTTCAAGCGGCAAAACTACTGCATGGACTACAATTATGATGGGATTACAATATAGAGGTAAAAAAATAATAATCATATCAAATGAACAGAAATCTAGTGTGTTTAAGATGCAATTTTTAACATGGCTTCTTTCAAAGTATTTCAAGTATTTTAAAGTAACAAAGAAAAAAATAAAAAATAAAAGCGAGCTAACTCCAGAGGACAAAGAGATGATTAAGAAAGCTCAAATTCTATGGAATGATAAATTTCAAAGCAGTTTTAAATTCGTGCAAATTGCAGATGCAGATATGTCTGTAGTAAAAAAGAAAGTAAGGAAATATGCTCTTAATGAAGGATTTGATACATTTTTATACGACACTTTTAAAGTTGAATTAGATAGTGGGAATGGTGAAAATAATCATTTAAAATTAATCAAAGATTCAAGAACTTTAGATATGCTATGTAAGAAATATAAGTTGCTTGGCCTTGCTAGTATGCAATTAGCTGAGGGTATGGTTGGAACATTATTTTTAAATGCTGGGGTGCTTTCTCAAAGTAAACAAGTAAAAGAAGTATTAGAAAGTTTAACAATGATGAGACCTACATTCTTAGAAGAACTTGATCCAAGTAATAAGAAATTCTATTGCAAGCCATTTAGAAGAAAACTTGTGGGGACTAAATGGATTCAAGAAGATTATAATCCAGATCCAACAGGAGTATACAGAACTATATTCTTTGAGAAAACAAGAAACGGAGTAAGTTCTAATGATACGGGAGTTTGTATGTTGTGGAAGTTTAATGGAAATAATGGAACCTTTGTAGAGTCTGCTTATTGCTATCCGAAACATGGAAAGATTTGCTAATAATCTCAAGAAGTTAGGTGAATAAAGAATGAAAGAAATAAAGGAACTTTTATTATCCGATCCTATTCATATAGAAAATATTTTTACAACTCTTGGATTCTATAAAGTCCATAAATATAAGCAAGAAATTATGTGCTGCAATTCTGAAAGAGGTTCTGGAGCTTCTATTCATATAAAACTCAATGACAGTATATCCTGCAAAGATTATAAATACGGAACCAATGGAGACATTTTCAGCTTTTTGATGAAGAAAAGACAATTAGATTTAATGGATGTATTGAATATTGTAAAACAAGAATTAGGAGTAGACTCTTTTACTTTCTCCGATAAACCAACAAATAGTGTATTTGGAGGAGCTTACCGTAAAATAAAGAGAAATTCACCTAATAATCAAGATGTAATTCTACCTGAAAGCGTTTTAATTCCTTATGCACATAAACTAAATATAAGATTTTTACGAGATGGAATAAGTTTTGATACACAAAAGAAATTTGAAATAGGTTTAGATCCATTTACGCAGAGAATAACAATTCCTTGGAGAAATGTACTTGGGGAGTTGATAGGTGTTATGGGTAGATATACAGGTCATGAGGAGGGTATTCCAAGATGGCTTCCAGTTATACCTTTCCCTAAATTAAACGCTTTGTACGGCTACTCAAGCAACTATAAATACCTTGTAGATTGTGATGTTCTGTATATCGGAGAGAGTGAAAAATTCGTATTAGCATTGGATTCCAAAGACATAAATACTTGTCTAGCAATAGGAAGAAGTGAGATATCTTCAGGACAAATTAAGAGAATTATATCTCTTAACCCTAAAGAAATTATATATTGTATGGATGAAGGACTTCCAGAGGAGATTAATATAAGGAATGTTAAATTAACACAACAGTTTTTAAAGTATCATAATATAAAAGTTCGTTATGTTCATGATGAAGAGAATGAGATTTTACCAAAGGATTCTAAGTCTTCCCCAACAGACTATAGCAAAGAAATATTTTTAAGATTAGCAACAGAAAAAGTCAAGGAGGTGTTAGTATCTTAGATTTAATAAGAAAAATAATTCCAACGCTGAAATTTAAGTTTCCATATATGGCAGAAGAATATTTAGAAAATTTATTTGTAGAGAACTACCACAAGCACACAGA
>Ga0209430_1001914_pt1 | contig 14316 bp, 12 predicted proteins | sample BarGraIncub1133A_FD_184504 | JGI IMG/M metagenome (GOLD analysis project Ga0209430, IMG submission 184504) | Arctic peat soil microbial communities from Barrow, Alaska - Barrow Graham LP Incubations 11-33A (SPAdes) (version 2) | ecosystem: Environmental > Terrestrial > Soil > Wetlands > Peat... | reverse complement strand
TCACCCTTTCCGCACAGGATTTCCACCTGCTATATCTTAGGCGCTTTCTTGGCGCTCCACTTTTCATTATTCACTTTTCACTAATCTTTAAGACATTTAACTATGTACAACTAAATCTGTTCCTTTATTGGTTCGTTAAATATCAAATTAACTAGCTTCATTGGACAAATAGTAGAAATTGCATGCTTATACACTAACTGCTGCTTTCCATCACTATCAAGAACAACTGTAAAGTTATCAAATCCCTTAACCATTCCCTTTAGCTGAAATCCGTTGGTCAAGTATATAGTTACAGCTATATGCTCTTTCCTAACCTGGTTCAAAAAAATGTCCTGCAAATTAATAGTATTCTTTACCAAAGTAAATCCACTCCTTTGTTTTATATATTTCGTTCTAAGTCATCCTCCACATTATGGATTCAGCTTTATGAGTCCCCTATTGAAAATCTTGCACTGAATATGAAGACTTGGTATGCTATCATTTTACAAGAAAATGCCTGTGCTTGCAATAAGAATATAGTACTACCTAGGCTTAAAGTGAAGCAAAACACCTATCTATGTAGGCTTTCGCATCTTCAACGGTATTATTAGTATTTCCAGAATTATCTATACTAAACCATTTAATTTCATTTATTCTTTTAAACCAAGTTATTTGTCTCTTGGCATATCTTCTAGAACCTCTTTTAATAATATCTACAACTTCTTCCAATGTTATTTCATTATTAATATATGATAATATCTCCTTGTAGCCAATCCCCTGCATAGAAATCAAACAATCTGCAAAACCAAGACTTATAAGGCTTTTCACTTCGTCAACTAATCCATTTTCAAGCATTATATCCACTCTCTTGTCTATTCTTTCATATAAATGTTGTCTATCCATTGATAAGCCAATTAATATGAATTTATATTTTGAAGGCACTCCCCTTGACATCTCATTGTGATAAGAAATGGGTTTTTGTGTCTGGTAATATACCTCTAAAGCACGTATCACACGCTTTACGTTATTTGGGTGAATATTATTAGCAGTTTCAGCATCAACAAGCTTCAGCTTATCATGAATATATTGTGGCCCATACTCTTCAGCTTCTTTTTTTAACGTTTCTCTGAGCTCCCAGTCACACTCACTCTCACTAAAATTGATATTATTTATTAATGAACTGATATAGAGTCCTGTGCCCCCCACTATAATTGGCTGCTTGTCTTTTTGAATAATTTCTTCAATATATTTATTTGCTAGTTCCTTGAATTTGACAACATTAAAATCCTCGCTGGGTAATACCTCGTCAATCAGATAATGCTTTATTCCCTGCATCTCATCTAAAGTTGGTTTCGCAGTACCTATATCCATATGTTTATATATTTGCATGGAGTCTGCAGATATTATTTCTCCATTCAATCTCTTAGCAAGTTCTATAGATAAGCTAGTCTTGCCCGAAGCGGTTGGACCAACTATTACAATCACACAGTTCATTAATATGTCCTTTCATTTATACGATTCTTTTAAACATTTTTTCTAATTCATATTTTGTTAGACGAATGACTGTAGGACGGCCATGAGGACAGGTATATCGTCTCCCTGTATTGGCTAGTTCACTCAAGAGCTGATGCACCTCACGCTCATCAAGTTTTTTGTTTGCTTTAATGGCGGCCTTGCATGCTATGGAATGAATTATTTCATCTGCTACTGGTGTGTTTACAGGCTTAATAGCTTCTTGTAGTTTATTAGTTAATTCCAAAAATAAATCCTTTGGTGAATAACCTTCTACTAGGTATGGAATACCTCTTATTATTATTGAATTGTTTCCAAAATCCTCAAAAACAAATCCTATTTTATTAAAAAGCTCTTCTTTAGCCTTAATTACGTTTAATTCATAGGCTTGAAGCTGAACCACCACTGGTTCAAGCAGCAATTGTGTTGTATTCTCTTGTGACTCAAATTTTGTTTTTAGCTTTTCATATAATATTCTTTCATGTGCAGCATGCTGATCAACTAGAATCAGTTCTTCACAATTTTGAAGAATAATGTAGGTTGAAAAAGCTTGCCCAATGTATTTCATATCTGCCAGTTCTGGAGTGGCTTTTTCATGCTGTGGCTCAGCGCTGGGTTCATTAGCTGCTGGAGGTTCGTTAATTATACTTTTCGATTCACTGTAGAATACTTGCGATGAAGCTTTACGCAAATCAGTTCTTACTAACGGTTCCATCGCTTTGGTAAACATACGAATTTCTGCTGAAGTATTTTCAGCAATTTTTTTATTATTAAAAGCACTGTAGCCTTCATATTTAACCTCGCTCTGTTTGCTTTTAATCATATCCTGTATTTGAGATTGATTGGTACTAAACTCTTTTGCTGAATAAGCAGCATTTCCATCATCTATATTAGCTTTATGACCAAGCTGCTCCTGTACATACTCCTTTTGTGGTTCAACATTCTTAAACTTAAATATCTCTCTATCCTTATTTGATACTGACACAGGATTAAACAAACTACCCGAGCTAACAGCCTTTGAAACTGCCATATGTATAGCTCTGGACAAATTACTTTCATCTGCAAAACGCACATCCATTTTAGCGGGATGGACGTTGGCATCAACTAAGTGTGGATTCAGCTCAATATTTAGCACATAAAAAGGGAACTTGTTTTTCATAAGAATACTGGAATAGGCCTGCTCTACAGCGTATGAAACCAGCTTACTTTTTACATATCTTTTATTTATATAAAGTGATTGATAGTTTCTATTTGATCTTGCGGCTTCAGGCTTACCAACATATCCTGTAATCTTAAACTTCTCATCCTGATATTCTACTTGAATAAGCTCCTTAATGATTTCTTTTCCATAAATGCTGTAAATTGCACTTTTCAAATCATTATTTCCCGGGGTATGTATTTGCAAAACTTTTCCATTCATTAACCTAAAAGTTATATCAGGATTTCCAAGAGCAATTCTTGAAATAGTGTCTGAAATATACCCTGCTTCAGTAGCATCCTTTTTCAAAAACTTATATCTTGCAGGAGTATTAAAAAATAAATCTTTAATAATAAAGGTTGTGCCGACAGGACATCCTGTCTGCCGTACCTCTCTTAAAATTCCACCACTTATATGAACATACATACCGTATGTGTTGCTGGCAGTCTTGGTTTGAAGCTCCACAGAAGAAACAGCAGCTATACTTGCCAGTGCTTCACCTCTAAAGCCCATAGTTATAATTGAATCCAAATCCTCTGCTCTTTTGATTTTGCTAGTTGCATGGCGTTCAAAAGCTAATTCCACATCGTCCTCATCCATGCCACTACCATTGTCGGTAACCTTGATGTATGAAATGCCACCATTTCTTATATCTACTGAGATGCTAGTTGCACCGGCATCGATAGAGTTTTCAACCAGTTCTTTAATAACAGAAGCCGGTTTTTCAACTACTTCACCAGCTGCTATTTTATTTGAAGTATTTTCATCGAGTACAATTATACATCCCACTAAATTCACCCTTTCATCTTTCGTTGTAGCTCATACAAAATATTCATCGCGTCAATAGGTGTAAGCCTAGATATATCAATCTTCTTTATATCATCAAGTACCTCACTGCTTTGCGATGCTTTCGTGGCAGCTGCAAAGATATCCATTTGACCCTCCATTTGTTTTTTCACTCTGCGAACCTTGCCATTTTTGCTAATATCTGCATCATCGAGCTCAGAGAGTATTTCTTTTGCTCTCTCAATAACAGGTAATGGAACACCTGCGAGTCTGGCAACCTGAATACCATAGCTACCGTCAGCCCCACCTCTGATGATCTTTCGAAGAAATATGATATCCTCGCCCTTTTCTTTGACAGTTATGCAATAATTCTTTATGCCAGTTAGCTTGCCCTCCAGCTCAGTCAATTCGTGATAATGCGTTGCAAAAAGTGTTCTACAACCCAAGTTCTCTTTGTTTACAATATATTCTATCACAGCCCAAGCAATACTAAGGCCGTCAAAGGTGCTGGTTCCCCTTCCAATCTCGTCAAGTATCAGTAAGCTCCTCTGTGTAGCATTTATAAGAATATTTGCCACCTCAGACATTTCAACCATAAAAGTACTTTGACCTGAAGCTAAATCATCCGAAGCTCCAACCCTTGTAAATATTCTATCTACCAAACCTATTTTGGCAGATGTTGCAGGTACAAAGCTGCCTATTTGTGCCATCAGAACAATGAGAGCCGTTTGCCTCATATATGTAGACTTTCCGGCCATGTTTGGCCCAGTTATAACGGCAAGTCTATCTTCATCCATGTCAAGCACTGTGTCATTGGGCACAAAACTGCTTTTATCAGTCATTTTCTCTACTACAGGGTGTCTGCCATCAACTATATGTATTTCATCTGTAGCGGACACCTCTGGCATACAATAGTCTTCACGATCAGCCACCTCAGCTAAGGATGAAAGTGCATCTAGCTCTGCCAGTGACTTGGCAGTTGTCTTAATTCTAGTTAATTGCATAGCTATAGTATCTTTTATTTCTATAAACAAGCTATACTCCAAACGAATTATTTTCTCTTCTGCACCCAAAATTGTATCTTCAATCTCTTTTAGTTCTGGAGTTATATATCTTTCACAATTTGCAAGAGTTTGCTTTCTAATAAACTCAACAGGTACAAGTGAAAAATATGATTTTGTGACCTCTATGTAATATCCAAATATCCTATTAAAGCCAACCTTAAGGTTTTTGATGCCTGTCTTTTCCCTTTGTGCCACTTCCAGCGCAGCTATCCAGTTCTTCCCCTCCGTAGATGCCTGCCTGAGCTTGTCCACCTGTTTGTTGTAGCCAGCTTTAATTATTCCACCCTCTTTTATTGTAATTGGAGGGTCATCAATTATTGAAGTTTCAATTAGCTTGCCCACATCCTCAAGACAATCCAATTGATCAAAGCAATATTTATTATATTGAGCATCAAAATCGCACAAAATGGTTTTTAAATATGGAATCTGTCCTATAGAATTTTTGAGAGCTATAAAGTCTCGACAATTTACACTACCAAGCACTACCTTGCCCATAAGACGTTCAATATCGTATACTCTTTTCAGTAGTTCTCTTACTTCAACACGAGCCATAAATTTATTTTTAAATTCATTTACTGAGTCTAAGCGCTGCTGAATATCGCCTAGATTTACAAGCGGTTGTTCAATCCATTTTCTAAGAAGTCTGCCGCCCATTGAAGTCATGGTTTTGTCCAAGACCCATATCAAGGAGCCTCGCTTTGATTTATCTCTCATGGTTTCAGTGAGCTCAAGATTTCTGCGCGTTGCAACATCAAGTACCATGTATTCCTCTATATTATAGGAATTAAAGTTCTGTATATGGTTAAGGCTAACCTTTTGAGTCATGTCAATATACTTAAGTAAAGCTCCAGAAGCATTTACTGAAATATCATAGTCAGACAAATTCAACGTCACATTTTCAAAATGTGCTTTGAGAGTTTCTAATGCATTTCCATATTCAAAGGAGCTATCATTAAAGGTTGAAATATATGTATTAAATCGCCTATTCAATTGTGAAAGGAACTCAGTATCAATATTAAATTCGCTGTTGACAACCAGCTCAGAAGGTAAATACTTGGCAAGCTCATCTAACAACTTTCCTTTTGTATTCCCCCATGTAATTCTGGTTGTATAAAAATCACCTGTTGTGATGTCAACTGCGGCAATTCCATAGAAATTACCATTTCTGCAAACAGACATAAGATAGTTGTTTTTTCTTTCATCAAGCATTGATATATCTGTAATAGTACCTGGCGTTACAACCTTGACAACATCTCTTTTTACAAGACCCTTTGCCAGCGCAGGGTCCTCCACCTGTTCGCAAATAGCAACCTTAAAGCCCTTTGCAATAAGACGGGCAACGTATCCATCGGCAGCATGAAAAGGAACGCCACACATTGGCGCCCTTTCCTCTAATCCACAACCTTTTCCTGTAAGTGTGATTTCTAGCTCTTTAGATGCTATCTCTGCATCTGTGTAGAACATTTCATAGAAATCACCAAGACGGAAAAATAAAATGCAATCCTTATATTGTTCTTTTATATCGAGATACTGCTGCATCATAGGCGTTACAGTAGCCATAATAACCTCCATAAGCCGTTTACTGGCATAAATTTAATGACATACCATCCTTTAATGCTATAAGTCAAATAAAGGAGGTTCAACTTTATCCTTTACAGCCACCACCACATGAGCTGCATTTTTCATCTGAGCAGGCTGTTTCGCCTGTTATTGAGAATATGATTATATCATTTACTTTTTTCATTAATGCCTCTAAATTAGCCTTGGATGTAAGAAAATCATTAGTTTTATCATATTCGTTTATTTCTTTCTGCTTTGCTAGTAATTTTTGCTTAGTATCTTCAATTACCTGAGCCTCAACACCTGCTCTAGTACGCTTAACCATATCTATTTGAAGCTGCTTGTATTCACTCATCATCTTAGTTGACTTTTCGTCTGATTGCATTACAGACTCGGAATTTTTATATATTTCCATTTCTTTTGAATTTGCCAACATTAAACCAAGTTCTCTTGCCTTTTCTGTAATATCCATTTTTATCACCTTTGCTCCTCTTTTATTTTGTGTTTTCTTCTTACTAGCTTATTGAAAAATCAATGAAGCTATACTAACTTTCCAAGTAATGACCAGGAATGAATAGTATCTATCTTTACATTTACTAGCTTTCCAACTAATTCTGGTCTGCCTTCGAAATTCACTATTTTATTTTCTCTAGTTCTACCTGTATAATTTGTTTTACTGTTCTTGCTTATCCCTTCAACCAAAACTTCAAGCTCTTTTCCAAGTAAGTCATCATTAATTTGATGACAAATTGAATTCTGCAGTGCCAACAATCTGTTAAATCTATCTTTTTTAACTTCTTCAGTAATCTGATCTGGATTTTTTGAAGCTGGTGTTCCTGTCCTCTTTGAGTAAAGAAAGGTATAGGCCATATCAAATTTTGCTTTTGAAACAAGGTCGAGCGTTTCATCAAAATCTTGCTCAGTTTCTCCAGGAAAGCCTACTATAATGTCAGTAGATAAGGTAATACCAGGTATGTGCTTCCTCACTCTATCTAGTAATTCCAAATACTGCTCTTTTGAATACCTTCTATTCATATCTTCTAGAATTTTTGAGCTGCCGGACTGAACAGGCAAATGTATATGCTCACATACCTTTTCACAGTCACGTATCGCAAAAATCAACTCATCTGATAAGTCTTTGGGATGCGAGGTCAGAAACCTGATTCGCTCTATTCCATCTATTTTATTTAATTCTCTCAAAAGACCAGCAAAAGAAAAGTCCCCATCTAAGTCCTTACCATAAGAATTTACATTTTGACCGAGCAAGGTAATCTCCTTACAGCCATCCTTAGCTAGTATTCCTACCTCATTTTGTATTTCTTCAATACTTCTGCTTCGTTCTCTGCCTCTGACATATGGCACAATGCAATAAGTGCAGAAATTGTTGCAACCATACATAACAGTAACCGATGCCTTGAGATTATCATTTCTAATAATAGGCATATTTTCAGCTATTGAGCCTGTGGAATCCCAAACGTCGATAATAGTTTTTTTAGTTATAATTTCAGTATTTAGTAGCTCTGGAAACTTATATAAATTGTGAGTTCCAAATATTATATCAACGTGTTTATAGGTCTTTTTAATATACTCTACAACCTCTGGTTGCTGCATCATACATCCACAAATGGCAATAATTAAGTTTGGATTTATTTCTTTTAATTTCTTTAGAGCTCCAAGATGCCCATACACCTTTTGTTCAGCATTATCACGTACACAACAGGTGTTGAATATAACTAAATCACTGTCAGATCGGGTTGCGCTTTCTATATACCCCATCCTAGCTAGCATACCTGAAAGGCGTTCAGAATCATTTTCATTCATCTGACAACCAAAGGTTTGAATATTGTATCTCAACAAATTACCAGTTTCAGTAATTACATCCTGATTGTGCTTCTTTATTGTTTCAATATATTTGTACTGCTGCGCAATTTCCTCTGCAGATACTTTCGTTGTAATTCTTTTACCTTCGCTCAAAACTATTCCCCCAAAAATCAAAACATGAGTTTACTTTAATTTTCTACGTACTCAAAAGATATTATAACATAAAATCATAAAATACTTCAAAAGTAAATTATATACTTTTCCTCGATAACCGCATTTTCTGCAAGCATTACAGTTGTATGCTCATTGGTGCTTTTAAACCCAAATCTCTTGTAAAAATTTACAGCTCTTTCATTTTCTTTTATAACCCACAGATAGCAGCTTTTATATCCTTGACTTTTCAGCCTTTCCAATGCAAATTTAGTCAATTCATAGCCTTGTTTTGTTGACCAGTACTGAGGAAGTACATAGAGTGAAATTATTTGACAGCAACTGTTTTTATCTTGTGTGCTCATGTCCGCGATAGTACATGTAGTAATAATCCGTCCACGTCCAAATGTGACTGTGCCAGTGAGTATACCATCAAGCTCAAATACTGCTGCCTCATGCAATTTTTGAACGAAGGCTCTACAAAATAGCGGAATCCAGCCTTCATCTGTTATGTTATTCAGATATTCATATGAAATATATTCAGTATATGCACTTTTCCAAGTTTGAGCATGAATAAAGCTCATAGCATTTACGTCCTCAATATTTGCTAAACGTACACCTTTCAAATGATCACCCCACACACTTCAAATCTTTGTTTATTAAAATTATATACAATTTTGAGATGTTTTCAATGAAAACATTACTCAGAATGAGTTTGTATTTTTATAATGAAAATTAATGTGTGATTTTTTTATGAAAGTAATCAATTTTTTTAAAATGAAGGTATATGGACTAGATATAGTTAAAGGCTGGTACTATTAATAAGTAACCCAGCCTTTTTATTATTTTTGAATTACACAACCAGGTTGGAGCTTTGGATTTAGATAGTCTGCCGGGTTTGTGCTAATTATTCTCTCTACACAAGTATCTGCACTACTAGATTGAGATACCTGTACTACGATTCCATCAACATTCATTTCACAATAGTTGGCATTAGCTTGCTGTTCATCAATACTTCCATTTTTGAAAATCACACTAGCATCAAAAATCGTATAAAGAATCATTGTAGCGTACCATCTACTTTTACTGTAGCCTTTTTCTTAAGTTCTATAAGCTCATTCAGCTTGGCAATCGCATCTGCTAGCCCGCCAACCTGATCAATTAAACCTGCTTGCGTTGCCTCCTCACCAAATAAAACAGTGCCAACATCGTTTGCTAGTTCACCTGTATTGAGCATAAGCTCTCTGAATTTTTTCTTTTCTATTTTTGAATGACTGCAAACGAACTTTACCACTCTTTCCTGCATTTTATCAAAATACTCATAAGTTTGTGGCACACCTATTACCATACCGTTAAGCCTGATAGGATGTATTGTCATCGTTGCCGAGCTAGCTATAAAAGAATAATCTGCAGAAACCGCCATTGGAACGCCAATACTGTGCCCTCCACCTAATACGAGGGATACGGAAGGCTTTGATAAGCCGGAAACCATTTCAGATATTGCAAGACCAGCCTCAACATCTCCTCCGACAGTATTCAGTATTAAAAGTAATCCTTCTATTTGCTTACTCTCTTCTATAGCAACTAGTTGAGGAATAACATGCTCGTATTTTGTTGTCTTGTTGTGAGGAGGCAACATTATATGCCCCTCAATTTGCCCAATCACGGAAAGACAGTGTATATTGCTTTCTTCTTTTGGCAAACCTGTTGTACCTAACTCTTTAATTTGTTGAATATCAATATTTTGTGTTTCTTGCTCTACAGGCTGAACATCAGGGACAATAGTTTGATCATTTTTATTAGCCACCGCTAACACCTCATTTAAACTTTATTTGTTATTACTTATTATTTAATTTTTTATCAAAATAATACACTAAAAATGCACAAAAACAAATAAACCCATATGAAATCAGAAAAATATAGGCAACTCAATAAACTCATATTAATATTTTAAGAAAATACATTGGGTTATATTGTAAGAACATTCCATATGCTTTTTATAAAAAGTGAATTAAGGGAAGCTGATTTAAGCTTCCCTTAAAAAATCTTAATATTATCAACATTATTTTCAACCATAAGAAATTAAGAATTTTAAAGCAACATAGGCTGAACTTGATTATTCTGCAAGGCAGCTAGTACAGTCGGCAATATTTGATCAAAATCTGCAACAAGAGAAGTACATTTTTTCATAGGGTCATCCTGTCCAAATGGAACAAAATATATGTTTTTCATATTAAGCAATGCTCCTATGTTTTTTGCATTTGCACTTAGCCCATCATTTGTTGAAACGGCTATAACAACTGGACGTATATTTCTCAGATGTGCTTTACAAGCCATTGTAACCGGGCCATCAGTAACAGCATTTGCTATTTTTGCAATGGTATTACCTGTACAAGGTGCTACAACCAATATATCCAGCAATGCTTTGGGGCCTATTGGCTCTGCACCAACAATTGTGTTAATAGGCTTATTCCCTGTGATTTGCAGCAATGTATTCTTTAAATCTTCAGCCTTCCCAAATCTTGTATCAAACTCATTTACAGCCTCAGAAATTATTGGAAAAACCTCAGCACCTTCATTTACTAAGATTTCAATCTGCGGGATTGTTTTTGCAAAGATACAAAATGAGCCTGTCATTGCAAATCCAATTCTAACACCTTTCAATAGCATTCTTATACCCCCAACTCTTCAATTATATTATAAACGGTGTCCTTAATGAACCCCGCAGCTGTTACAGGGGCAACTTTGCCTGGAAGTGAGAGCGCCCATATTGCTTTTAAACCAATTTCTTTTGCTTTTTCAAAATCAACTCCACCTGGTTTTGATGCTAGGTCAATAATAAGGCAATCAGAACTTAACATTTTTAAAACCTCATTATTTAAAATAACGGATGGGATAGTATTGAATAAAACATCCATATTTTTCACAGTCTGCGATAATTCACTTAATATTACGGGTTTATACCCAAAGCTTTTGATCCATGCCAAATCAGAATATTTACGTGCTTCTACATAAACGTTGGCACCTATTCCATGTAACATTTTTGCCAATATCTTACCTATTCTACCGTATCCCAGGATTAATGCATTACTATTATGTAAAGTAATCGGCATTTCTTCCATAGCTATTTGAATTGCACCCTCTGCAGTTGGAATTGCATTTAGTACTGCCATCTCTTCTCTTTCCAACATATCAACTGTATAAACATTGCATACTTGCGCTAGGTGAACAATTTTCTCACTTATTCTTCCAGCAATAAATAACTGATTCTTGTTCATGCATCTAAATACTTCATTAATATGAATATTTTCGCTGTGGAATGGTGTGTTTATTAACTCATTATCATTTGAACATGGTATCGGGCCAATTACAACATCAGACCCGCTAATAGCCTCCGCAATAGTATTACTTTGTTCGAATTTTACTTCAAACCCTGCTTTACTAAAGCCATATATATTAACAGAATTGCCTTCAGCTGCTATTAACTCGGCCAATTTTACATTTCTTAGATCTCCCCCAATAATGCTAAATTTCTTACCTCCCACACTTAAATCCTCCCATTCTTAGTATTGAAGAATAAATCAATTATGACGACTAGTATATCTTATGTTTTGGGCAAATACCTAGTGCCTGTACCAAGGTCATTAATAACAAAAAAGCACCCGAATTATAAATTCGGATGCTTTGATAATAAATTTTAAATGATAATTTCTTTTTTTAAGTTCCCTACTGCGGATATACTCATTTTTTCATATTTGAAGACCAATTCAATTATTTCATATATATCATCAATTTTAATATTATCCATTTTATTTAGAATTTCTTCAGGAGTTTTGATTTTTCCTAGCATTAGCTCAGATTTACCAATACTGTTCATTCTGCTATTTATACTCTCCAAACCTAATATATAGTTACCTTTCAGCTGTTCCTTTGATTTGTTTAATTCATCTTGAGTTATACCTTTTTTCAACAGCAAGTCTATTTCTTTCTTTGTAAGATCAACTACATTTTGTAAATACTCAGGATTCATACCTGCATAAATCATAAATAGCCCAGCACCTTTATAAGTAGATGGATAAGAATATATAGAATATACAAGTCCTTTTTTCTCTCTAATATTTTGAAAAAGGCGAGAACTCATGCCACCACCAAATATATTATTTAAGGCAAGCAACGAATATACCTTGTCATCTCCATGCGCTATTCCCTCAAATCCCATACATAAATGTACCTGCTCCGTATCTTTTTCACGAATAGCTTTATCAATTTTATATTCAACAGGTGAAAAGTTTAAACTATATACTCCATCAAATTTCCAACTTTCAAAATGCTTCTTCACATAATCAATCAATTCGGCTTCATCAAAATTTCCAGCCACCGAAATAACAGTATTATATGGTGTATAAAACTCATTCATATACTGTTTAATCATTTTTTTACTAAATTTATTTATGCATTTCTGGGTTCCAAGTATCGGGTAGCCTAAAGAATTTCCGCTCCACACCATTTCTGAAAAAATATCATGTACCAGCTCCTCAGGAGTATCTTCATACATTCCAATTTCTTCAATAACAACCCTCTTTTCAACCCCTATGTCTGCACTTTCAAACTTTGAATTGAAAAACATATCAGCTAAAACATCTAGCGCAATATCAAGATGAGTATCAAGTGTTTTTGTGTAGTAGCAGGTGCATTCTTTTCCTGTAAACGCATTTATTTGGCCACCTATAGCATCTATACATTCTGCAATATCCTTTGCTGAACGATTAGTAGTTCCTTTGAAAAGCATATGCTCAATAAAATGAGAAATTCCATTATTTTTTGTATTTTCACTTCTTGATCCGGTACCAACCCAGATTCCTACCGACACAGACCTCACATATGGGATATTCTCAAATACAAGTCTTAGTCCATTATCTAATGCTATCTTTTTAACCATCAAATCCTCCGATATTGCACCTTAAAATCGAACATTAATTTGCTGCTTTAATTTAACTTCTAATTTAAACAGATTTAAACAGAAAATCAACCTAAAATAGTAAATTGGGCGTAAACAGCATGTCTACGCCCTAAAAACTAAAACTATTATAATTAAATAATTTACTTTACGTCTGCACTGTTTTCATCTTGCATTGCATCTTTCCTTGAAAGATTTATTCTACCCTGCTTATCAATTTCCATGACCTTTACAAGAATCTCATCACCTATGTTAACAACATCTTCAACTCTGTCGACTCTCTTGTTGTCAAGCTTGGAAATATGAACAAGTCCATCTTTCCCAGGTAATATTTCAACAAAGGCACCAAAAGTTGTAGTCCTAACAACTTTGCCCATATATATCTCACCAGGTTGGATATCTTTTGCTATACCTTGAATGATTTTAAGAGCCTTCTGAGCAGCCGCTGTATCAGAAGTTAAAATGTATACCCTGCCATCATCTTCAATATCAATTTTAACACCAGTTTCTAAAATGATTTTGTTAATCATTTTTCCGCCAGGTCCAATAACATCTCTTATTTTATCAGGGTCAATATGTGTCACAATAATCTTTGGTGCATATTCAGATAGTTCTTTTCTTGGAGTGGGTATAGTCTTAAGAATAACCTCATTAATTATCTGTAGGCGCCCTCTCTTTGTATGCTCAAAAGCTTGACGAATAATTTCATGGCTCAAACCATCAACCTTTATATCCATCTGAATAGAAGTAATACCTTCAGTTGTTCCTGCAACCTTGAAATCCATATCACCGAAGAAATCCTCTATACCTTGGATATCCATGAAGGTAACAAAGTTATCTGGATTTTCATCATCTACAACCAACCCTGCAGATATACCTGCTACTGGTGCTTTTATTGGAACGCCTGCATCCATTAATGCCAGTGAACTAGCGCAAACACTTCCCTGAGAAGTCGAACCATTTGACATCAATACTTCAGAAACAAGTCTGAAAGCATAAGGGAATTCTTGTTCAGTAGGAAGTACTGGTAAAAGTGATCTTTCAGCAAGAGCACCATGTCCTATCTCTCTACGACCAGGACCTCTTGAAGTCTTTGCTTCTCCAACACTATAGCCTGGGAAATTGTAATGATGCATGTATCTCTTGGTTACTTCAGTGTCAATACCATCCATCTTCTGAACATCGCCCATTGCACCAAGTGTAACAATAGTTAATACCTGAGTCTGACCTCTTTGGAATAGACCTGAACCATGAGTTCTTGGAAGGATTCCAACTTCTGCTGAAAGTGC
>Ga0209430_1001909_pt1 | contig 14349 bp, 8 predicted proteins | sample BarGraIncub1133A_FD_184504 | JGI IMG/M metagenome (GOLD analysis project Ga0209430, IMG submission 184504) | Arctic peat soil microbial communities from Barrow, Alaska - Barrow Graham LP Incubations 11-33A (SPAdes) (version 2) | ecosystem: Environmental > Terrestrial > Soil > Wetlands > Peat... | reverse complement strand
GTACAATTATTCATTTTATTTCTTTCGACTCCATACTCTTGTACCTATTGTTCAATAACAATTAGTTTCTGCATTAAACAAAGTTCATTTTTTATTCCTTGTATTCACCTAATTCCAAATTATTTAGTGTAAATTCATCGCTTCAAAACTTAAACTTTTCTTTAACCTATGCTTCTTAAAGAACTCCTTCGATCTAAAGGTTTAAAGCAAAACTGGTTGGCCAATAAAATGGGTGTATCAGAAGTGACCGTTTCAAGCTGGTGCACAGGAAAAAGTGTGCCCAGAAAAGAGCATCTTAAGAAGTTGAGTGAACTGCTGGATATCCCAGTAAAAGCAATTGTACATATTTAAATGGGGAAGAAGTCAACATATTCGTTTTCATTCACAGCTGCATCGTTGCGACTGAATGATACTGTAAAAGTGGCAAAAGCCGCATTTGCCAATGGGATTTCTGATTTTAAAGAAGTTCGGGAAAGCGGAGTAGTTTTTGATTCGGTTACAACTCAAACTTCGATGAGGGAGTTTCGTGAAATCCGTAATAGGCTGGAATATCTTACTCCAACCCAGATGGAAATTCTCATTGATGGTGATCTTATTTCTCAAAAGCAGATTGCCTTTCTTGCTGTTTGCAAATACTACAATTTTATCAGGGATTTTACGATTGATGTATTATTGGATAAGTTGCTGGTTTATAGTTACAAAATAAATGAATCTGACTTTAATTCATTCATTAATAATAAGATTCAAACGCATCCTGAACTCGAAAAATTTGCTGAATCGACATTAAAGAAAGCTAAACAGGTAATGTTCCTAATCTATGAGCAAACAGGCATTATCAATAATGCTACCGATAAGATCATTCAACCCCAATTACTACAACCATCTGTTGTCAACGCCATTTCTGAAGAAGACCCTTTGTGGTTAAAAATCTTCATGATGCCAGACAAAGACATTAACCTAATTAAACATTGACATGGAAGATATTGCCAAAAAGTTTGATCACCTGTATCATGTTGTGTCCACGGAGGAATTTCTTCACATGGAGTGTCTTGGTGGAGAGATCCCGTTTTTTATCTCCGCTTTTGATGCCAAACAACAAAATGAAGTTGACAAAGCTGTCAAAGGTTTGAAGAATAAACTGGAGATAAATGGCATACCTGTTCTTGAATTGAATCTGTACGACATCGCTTTGGATTTGCTGAACCATGAATTGGGTAAAGGTGAAATCTTTGAACTGGAGAAAAGTATGGACAAAAGCGAATTCAAACAAGCTTTGCAATCCACACTCGACATAAATGAAGTATTGATGCCAAAGATTAAGGCTCTGATTGATTCAAGTTCGGCAAGGGTTTATTTCCTGACTGGAATCGGAATGGTATTTCCTTATATCCGATCACACAATGTCTTGAATAACCTTCAAAATATCGCCAAAAAAGCACCAACTGTTGCGTTTTTCGCTGGCGATTATAACGGATATTCATTGGAACTGTTTGGCTTATTGAAAGATGATAATTACTACAGGGCATTTGATATAGACTACTATAAACTGAAAAAATGATACTTAAAGAATTCTTTGAAAGAGACATTAACCGTCCCATCGAAACGGTTATTAAAGCTGACGATCAGGAACATATCCTTGAAGAAGTTGTAGAGTATGTTGTAACCAACGAAGTAGCCAAGAAAATCCAGGACTTCTTTTCTGCATACAATGATTATCAGGGTGCAAATGGAGTTTGGATTTCAGGGTTCTTTGGTTCGGGTAAATCGCATTTACTGAAGATCCTTTCGCATGTTCTTGAAAATAAAGAGTTCGATGGATATAAACTGGGGGAATTATTTGCCGAAAAAATTGGATATGACAAAATTCTGAAAGCTGATATCATTAATGCAACCCGTGTCCCATCGGAATCCATCCTGTTCAATATCGATCAACAGGCACAGATTACCAGTAAGCAGGAAGAGGATGCACTGTTGAATGTCTTTTACAAAGTTTTTAATGATCATCTGGGTTATTTTGGAGCACAGCGTCATGTTGCTGAATTCGAAAGATGGATTGATACTGAAGGAGTCTATAAAAAGTTTCAGGAAGATTTTGAGGTTTTGACTGGTGAATTCTGGTCGAACGCACGCAGAAAATACTTTTCTCCTAAAGTCAAAGATGGTATTGGACAGGTACTTTCGAAGCTCATGGGTGGTGCACCCGAAAAGTATTCTGGAATTATCGAGACATTAAGAACCGACTCCAGTATCTCCATCGATGATTTTTGTACTAAGATTAGTGATTACATCAAAACGAAGCCCAAGGGATTCCGATTGAACTTCTTTGTTGATGAAGTTGGTCAATACATTTCGGACAACACAAAGCTGATGCTAAATCTTCAGACCATTGCTGAAACACTTTCTACCAAAACCAAAGGCAATTCATGGATTTTGGTGACATCTCAGGAAGATATGGAGAAAGTAGTAGGTGATATGACTAAATCGCAACAAAACGATTTTTCAAAGATTCAGGCTCGCTTCAAACTTAAAATTCCGCTTACATCTGCCAACGTGGATGAAGTTATTGAGAAAAGACTTCTCAGTAAAAAGGACGCAGCCAAAGTACTTTTAAAGAATGTCTGGCTAAAAGAACAATCCAATCTGGAAACTTTACTCTCCTTTTCAGAGGTTGGTGTTCAATTCAAAGGTTATCAGAATGAAAAGGATTTTTTGAGTAAGTATCCGTTCGTTTCGTACCAGTTTGATCTGTTCCAGCAAAGTATCAGGGCATTATCAAACCACAATGCCTTTCAGGGAAAACATGCAGCTGTTGGTGAAAGATCAATGCTGGGAGTGTTCCAGCATGTTATTCAGCAAATTGAGAAGAAAGATGAAAATTCAATTGTAAGTTTTGACTTACTCTTCGAAGGAATCCGTTCAACGATTCGAGGAGAACTGCAAAGTGCCATTTTTCTTGCTGAAAAGCAACTTGACAGCGACTTTGCCATTAAAGTTTTGAAAGCTCTTTTTATGGTGAAATATTACACCAATTTCAAAACAACAGCAAGGAATATCACCACCTTAATGATCGATTATATTCATGTTGACCTCAAAGCACATGAAAAGAAAGTAATTGAAGCATTGAGCCTTCTCGAAAATCAGACCTACATTCAACGAAATGGTGATCTGTACGAATATCTCACTGATGACGAAAAAGATATTGAGGAAGAGATAAAATCAACCGATATGGATGATACGCAGGTAACTAATCTGTTTCGGGAAATCATATTTGACGAGATCATTCGGGAGACTAAAATCCGATTTCTGGACAATAAACAGGAATACGATTTTACGAGTAAAATTGATGGATCAATTGTAGGCAGGGAAAAGGAACTTGTTGTTGAAATCATCACTCCCAATTTTCAGGACCATGACAGGGTGGATTTTTTTAAATCCCAGACCATGGGTTACAATACCCTTCTGATGATGGTCTTGCCAAATGATGATCACCTTTTGATGGATGTGAGGATGTATATTAAGACAGAGAAGTACATTCGGCAGAATCAATCCACTACAAACAAAGACAATGTCAAGCGAATTTTATTTGAAAAGGCGCAACAGAACACAGTACGGAGATCTATTCTTGTTTCGCTTCTGAGGCGGTTACTTGGCGAATCGGATGTTTATATGAATGGCATGAAGCAGGAAATGAACAATGCTGCTGATGGAAAGAACAAACTTGTGCTTGCTTTCCAGAATCTTGTAAAACTGGCTTATCCGAACCTGAAAATGTTGGGCAGTACCCAGTTCTCTGAAGAAACCATTAAATCAATCATTAAGAATACGCAGGATGATTTGTTCGGAGCTGACGATTCAACCATGTCGGAGGCAGAAAGTGAAGTGCTGAATATCATTCATCGAAGGAAAAAGCAATCTGACAGAACATCGCTGATTGATTTGCGTGACCATTTTGCACGCAAGCCCTATGGATGGTATCAGAATGCTGTTTGGAGCTTAGCTGCAAAGCTTTATAAACGTGGCAAAGTGGAACTGCGGCAGGATTCCAATTTGCTTGAGGATGACAGCGTATTAACTGCTTTTCTGAATAACAGATTATACAGCAATACACTTCTTGAACCACAAATTGATATTGATCCCAAACAGATCAAAGCCTTGGCAACTGCCTATAGCGACTTCTTTGATGAACCATGCCAGGCAAAAGAAGCAAAAGAAGTTGCTCTTGCATTTAAGGAAAAACTGAACGAAGAATTTGTAAGGCTTAACCAAATTCTAGTGAGCAAAGACAATTATCCTTTTCTGGCTGAATTAGTACCAGTTGTTAATTTCATTGGTAAACTTACCAAAAAGGAGTACAGTTACTTTCTTACAAATCTCAAAGATTTTGAAGACGAATTGCTTGATAATAAGGAGGCAATTACCGATCCGATCAAACGGTTCTGGAATGGAGAACAGAAAAAGATATTCGATTCAATCCGAAATTTCTTTTCTGGCAACCAGTCAAATATGGAATATATCGAAAGTGATGAACTCACGATTCTTAAGGAAGTTATTGCTCATCCCAAACCCTATTCAGGCATTCTAATTCAAAATGCCAAAGCGACCAAGGATGCTTTGACTGAAAAAGTTATCAGGCAAATTGACGAAGAAAGGAAACTAACAAAAACCGCAATTGAAAATGCAGTCATTCGTATAGAGTATCACGAAGATTATAAATCTTTGGATGAAACCAAACGTAAACTGGTACTCAAGCCTTTTGAAGATGAATTGAAGAGACTTAAAGACCAACGGTTTATTGCCAATCTTCGTGAAACAAAAGCAACTGTAAAAGGCAGATTGCTGGAACAGCAATTAAATGAGATGGTTCGACTGGCTAAACCACCTGTACCTGAAGTTGATGGGAAAAAGGTTGAAGAACCAATCGTTCATTACCAACGATTGAATACCGTTAGGGTTGACTTCTCTAAAAGTGAATTGCGAACCATTGAAGATGTGGAAAAGTATATAGAGAAATTAAAGGAAAACCTGATCAAACTAATCCAAGAAAACAAACGAATATCTCTTTAATCCATGAATACAAATCAGCTTAAAAAATTTGCACAGGACGCACGCAAAAAATTATTGGAACAGGTTGGTGCAAAACTTTCGTTTGTATTAACCACCGATTCACCTGAATTGCGTGAAAAAGCTGAACAAGTAAATCAGCTTAGGGAAGAGTTGAGCCGAATCAGTAAAGAGCAATTAATTGAAAAGGTGGCCTATACGTGGTTTAATCGGTTGATGGCAATTCGTTTTATGGATGCCAACGATTACCAACCTTTTGGAATAAGGGTAATTACGCCAAAGGATGGATACACCATACCCGAAATGCTTGATGAGGCAAAACGAGGCAATATTCCTGACGAATTAAAACTAAAACGTCAAAGGGTTTATGATTTACTGGACAATCGTATTCCAAGTACCAATCCACAGAATGAAGCATATAAAGATCTTTTAATTGCAGCCTGTAACCACCTGAATACGGTATTCCCATTTTTATTTGAAAAAATCAGCGATTACACAGAGCTATTGATGCCCGATGATTTAACTAGTGATTTCTCAATAGTAACGGATATCCGTGAAGGAATGCCCACCGAGGATTGTAAGAATGTTGAGATTATTGGTTGGTTGTATCAATTTTACATTTCAGAAGAAAATGAAAGACTAATTAAGTCCAAAAAAGCGTATCAAAAAAATGAATTGGCTCCAGCATCGCAACTTTTTACACCAAAGTGGATTGTTAGATATATGGTAGACAATACACTGGGTCAAATTCTTACAGAATTTTACCCAGCAACTGCCATAATAAAACAGCTTGAATTCTATATTAAACCAGCATATATAAATCAATTACCATTGAGACAGAAGAAAAAACTTGAGGAAATCAAGTTTTTTGATCCATGTGTCGGATCAGCACATATTCTGTCGTATGCATTTGACGTTTTTTATTTGATTTACAAAGAGCAAGGATATAATGAATCGGAGATACCAGAACTAATTATTAAGAATAACCTATTTGGCACTGATATTGATGAACGTGCAGCTCAATTGTCATCTTTCATTTTGATGATGAAAGGGAGACAATATTTCAGACGATTTCTGAAAAAAGATATTAGACCAAACATAGCATTCTTCAAGGATTTTGAATTCGACAACAAGTTTAAAAATGCTGGGACAATTGGGTCTTTGATCAACGTTGATCCCGATGAGATAAATAAAATAGTTGTAGAAGAAAACTCCTTGTTTGGAGAAAAGCAAATGGATCTAAAACGACTTTATAAATTTTTGGGTAAGCGATATGACTTAGTAGTCACAAATCCACCCTATATTTCTTCATCTCGCATGGAAGGGACGTTGAAGCAATTTGTGGAATCATATTATCCAGAAACTAAATCAGATTTATTTGCAACATTCATAATAAGATGTTTAGAGTTATGCAACGAAAATGGCTTAACTGGTTATATGTCTCCATTTGTATGGATGTTTATTTCGAGCTACGAAAAACTAAGGGAGTCTATTATCAATAACAACTTAATTAACAATCTAATACAACTTGAATATTCAGGGTTTGAAGGGGCTACTGTTCCTATTTGCACATTCACTTTGCGAAAAAAGAGAATTCCAGAAGCTAAAGGTAGTTATATCAGATTAACGGATTTCTCAGGAGCAAGAATGCAAGCACCAAAAACGCTCTTTGCAATCCAAAATCCAGATTGTAACTGGTTTTATATTGCCAATCAAGATGACTTTAAAAAAATACCTGGGAGTTCTATTGGTTACTGGGCATCTCAATTATTATTGGATACTTTTAAAGAAAAGCCAATTTCAGATTCTGTAAAGACATCCCAAGGTATGAAAACTTTAAACAATGATAGGTTTATAAGGTATTGGTCAGAAGTTGAATTGCAGAAATCTTCATCCATTATTTCAAAAATTCAAAAGTTTGATAAAAAATGGCATCCCATTAATCATGGAGGGGACTATAGAAAATGGTATGGAAATAATGAAAGCGTTATTAATTGGGCCAATGAAGGAGAAGAAATTAAAAATTTAGCTAAAGAAAAATATAATAGTGTCACAAGAACTGTAACTGGTATGGGACACTATTTCAAAAGCGGTATTACTTGGACTGCTATTTCTTCCGCAAAATTTAGTGCACGAGAATTTCCAGCAGGTTATTTGTTTACAAATGCAGGAATGTGTGCTTTTGGAGATATTCAAAAATGTCAAAGCGTGCTTGGAATGTTAAATTCGAAAGTAGCATTTAACCTTCTTGAAATATTGTCTCCAACATTAAATTTTGGTCCAAATCAAGTAAAACAAATTCCTTCTATTGAAATCAAAGATGAAATAATTATTCTCATTAAGAGTATCGTCACCACTTCAAAAACTGAATGGGATTCACATGAACTTTCGTGGGATTTCCAAAAAAATGAATTACTTAGAGAAAGTGGTCATGAGAAGATATTATTAGAAGAAGCTTACGACCTATACCAACAATACTGGAAAAACAAATTCTTTCAAATTCACCAAAGCGAAGAAGAACTCAACCGTTATTTTATTAAAATTTATGGTCTACAGGATGAGTTATCATCCAATGTTGATTTGGAAGATATTACCATTCTAAATGAAGAAACAATTGTACAAAATGGACAATTGGTGTTTAAGGCAAATGAAGTTTTTGCTCAGTTTATAAGTTATGCCGTAGGTTGTATGTTTGGTCGATACAGTTTGGAAAAAGAGGGACTTGTTTTAGCCAATGAAGGAGAAACCCTTCAAGATTACCTGCTTAAAATTGAAAAAACTATCGCTGAATGCAGCTTTCTTCCTGATGATGACAATATCATTCCTGTTTTGGATAATGAATGGTTTGAAGATGATATTACAGGTCGGTTTTATGAGTTTCTGAAGGTCACATTTGGTGAAAAGAGCTTTAGTAAAAACCTTGCTTTCGTTGAAGAACAGCTTGGAAAAGACATCCGAAAATACTTTACCAAAGACTTTTATGCTGATCATATCAAACGGTACAAAAAACGTCCGATTTACTGGATGTTTTCATCTCCAAATGGTTCATTCAATGTATTGATCTATTTGCATCGCTACACACCCGATACTGTAAGCAATATCCTGAACAACTACCTCAAAGAGTTTATTGGGAAATTGAAAACCCGTAACGAACATCTTCAGCATCTTCAGGTCAATGGTTCTCCAGCAGAAAAAGTAAAGGCAATTAAAGAGAGCGATAGCATTGAAAAGATGCTCATTGAATTGCATGATTATGAACGGGATATTCTTTTCCCTTTAGCTACCGAACGGATTGCCATTGATTTGGATGACGGGGTACTTGTCAACTACAACAAATTTGGCAAGGCTGTAAAAGAAGTGGCAGGATTAAACGACAAAGTAACTAAGAATAAAGTAAGAGAATTTGATTGGATAGATGCAACACAAATACGATGAACAAGATAGAAGAAGCATTATCGAAGCTGTTTACCAAGCACCGTATCATATTTTGGTATGATGAAAAAAAGGAATTGCTCGATCAGTTTAATGAATTGGTATTACAAGGTGTTGAAAAGAGAGTTGTCGACAATAACCAATTCTATATAAAACACTTAACCAATAAGGAAAAGCCATGCAGTCAGTTTCTGCTTTATTTTCCATTCAGAAAACCTGAGAATGCCGAAAACTGGTTGCTCGATATGGAATTGGTCCACTACGTATTCCAGACCAATCAGGAAGCATTGTTTGCACAGGAACTTGAACTGGATTACAATTTCACTGAACTAATTGCGGAGCATATTGAATTCTTTAAGAACAAGGATCGCAGGGCAAGTTTAAAAGAGATGCTTGGGAAAGATGACGAACATCAGGCAATCCGATACAAGATGCTGGCAGTTTTGTTTAATACCGAAAATACAACACTTATTTCTTTCCTTCAGGCTCACGCTTCAGCAAATAATGACGGAAACGAACGATATGACAAGGAGCTGGAACGATATAACCTTAAGAATTTTTACTGGAAAGAGATTGCCCGAAAATTCTGTTACAAAACCGAATCACCTTCGATTTACGATTTTCTGATCGAAGTATTTTCCAGTAATTTTTCGCTGTTAAAGAAAACATCTATTTCCAAGGAGTCCAAGATTCTTATTTCGATCTGGAAGGATACGATATCTTATCAGGCAGCTTATCGTGAACTTTCACAAAAAATTGCTAATGATCTGAAGATTGAATCTATTCTGAATGAGGTTGATCTGGAGGAGATTATTCAGGACGATCTGTTCGATTTGATTGACAAGAAGATCATATCCGACCTTGTCAAAATGATTTGTGAAGAAACCATTTCGAACGAGAAGTTGAACCAACTGATCAAGAAACGGGAGAACAAATACTGGCACAACGAATTTGAGAATTTCTATTCCTGTCTGGCAAACGGAATGCAAATGATCAGCATGATTCGGAAATTCGAAAAAGCTAAAATTGAATCGTATGCCGATGGAGTCAACAATTACGTACAACACCTTTTTAAAATAGATTACTTCTATCGAAAATATATATTTCATTATCGACAAGCCAAACAAAATAAAGTCTTGCAGCCACTGACAGATAAGGTTGAAAAGGTATATTGCAACGATTGGCTATTGAGTTACGGAAACGAATGGCAACAAGTAGTTGATGCCGCAAACAAATGGTATAGTCCGACAAGAAATGCACAACACAAGTTCTTCAATGATCATGTGAAACCAATTGTCTCCAAAGGGCAACGTTTGTTTGTCATTATATCAGATGGATTAAGGTATGAATGTGGTTGGGAATATCTGCAAAAAATCCAAACTGAAAAACGTTTCGAGGGAGTACTTGATTACATGGTATCAACCTTGCCATCATACACCCAGTTAGGAATGGCTGCTTTGCTTCCTAATAAAATCATGTCTATTCAACCAGATTCAGAAAGTATCCTGGTCGATGGTTTTTCCACTCAGGGTATGCAGAGCAGGGGTAAGATTCTGGAACAATTTTCTGGTGTAAGAGCTACTGCAATTAATGCCGAAGAATTTGTAAAGATGAATACCTCAACCGATGGTAGGGAATTCGTTAAGCAATATGATTTGATTTATATCTATCATAACCAGATTGATAAAGTTGGGGATGATAAAACTTCGGAGGATAAGGTTTTCGAAGCGGTTGATCGTGAGCTTGAGTTTTTGATGGACATCATTAAGAAAATTGCAGCTATGAATGGCACGAACATGATTATCACCGCTGACCATGGCTTTATATACCAAAACAACGAACTTTCGGAGAGTGATTTCTCCATTGGTTCTGTAACGGGTAACATCTGGAAAGAATCAAGAAGATATGTTATTGGCAAAAACCTGAAGGGAGATGCCAGTACTAAACATTTCAATTCGGAGCAACTTAATCTTTCGGGAGATGCAGAAGTATTGATACCCAAATCCATCAACAGGATACGAATTAAAGGCGCAGGATCTCGATATGTTCACGGTGGAGCATCATTACAGGAAATTGTAATACCCCTGTTAAAAGTTACTAAAACACGACAGGATACAACCAAGCAAGTTGATGTTGATATTATAAAATCAACCGATAGGATTACTACCAATATTTTGGCTGTGTCATTCCTGCAAACCGAATTAGTCAGCGACAAGATCCTTTCCAGGCAAATCAGGTGTGCGATATATGCTGAAAATGGAGAATTACTAAGTGACCAGTTTACTTACAAGTTTGATATTACGGAAGGCACTGAACGAATGCGTGAAGTAAAGCATCGCTTCCAGTTAAGTTCAAAAGCCAGCGGCAAGTTTAAAAACCAAAGAGTGAAGCTTGTCTTGGAAGAACCAGTGGAAGGTACAAGCAAGTGGAAACAGTATAAAGAGTATTATTACACGCTGAACATCTCATTTACAAACGATTTTGATGACATGTAGTTATGAATGAATTGGATAAAAAAATAAATCTGCATTTCGCAGGAAAAGTTGTAAGAAAAGACCTGACCAAATTGGTCAAGGGCAACGCTATCGTTCCAACATACGTTTTGGAGTATCTGCTTGGTCAATATTGTGCTACGGATGATGAACCAACTATCGATCAGGGTGTTGAAACTGTTAAAAGCATTATCTCCAAGCATTTTGTTCATCGTGATGAAGCGCAATTGATTAAAGCTAATATTCGTGACACCAAATCTCATCGGATCATTGATAAGGTATCTGTCAGACTTAATGACCGCAAAGATTTATACGAAACTTCCTTCGCCAATCTCGGATTATCCAAAGTGGTGATCAATGAGGATATCGTCAAACAGAATAAGCGACTACTTTCAGGTGGTGTTTGGTGTTTAATCACCATGGGATATCAACCATCCGAAGAAAGGGATGTTTCTCCATGGATTATAGAAAATTTAAAACCCATTCAGATTTCGAATGTTGACTTAGATGAATTTAAAGAACTCAGAAAGAACTTCACCAGAGACGAATGGATTGATTTATTGATGCAGTCAATTGGATTAAATCCTGAGGAATTCACGTTCCGTTCGAAACTGATTCAACTGGCTCGTTTAATACCGTTTTGTGAAAATAATTACAACTTGATCGAACTGGGTCCGAAAGGTACGGGCAAAAGCCATATTTATTCGGAGATGTCTCCCCATGGTATATTGATTTCTGGAGGTGAAGTAAGCAAAGCCAAATTGTTTGTGAATAACAGTTCAGGAGAAATCGGACTTGTTGGTTATTGGGATGTAGTCGCATATGATGAATTTGCAGGTAAAAGCAAAAAAGTTGATCAGGGATTGGTGGACATCATGAAAAACTATATGGCTAATAAAACCTTCAGTCGTGGTACTGAAATCTATGGTGCAGCAGCTTCCATGGTCTTTGTTGGAAATACTGAGCATTCGGTGCCATACATGATGAAGCACAGCAATCTGTTTGAAGCATTGCCAAAGGATTATTACGATACCGCATTTTTGGATCGTCTGCATTGTTATCTGGCTGGCTGGGAGGTACAGAAACTTCGCAACGACATGTTCACAAACAATTATGGGTTTATTGTTGATTATCTGGCTGAAACGCTGAAGGAACTTCGCAAAGAGGACAGGATGAATGATTTCAGCAAATATTTCGAACTCTCTGATAGCATAACAACCCGTGATAAAACATCCATTGCAAAGACCTTTTCAGGTTTAGCCAAGGTGATATTTCCCGATGGTGAATTTGGCGAAGAAGATGCCCGTTTAATGCTTGAATTTGCCATTGAGAACAGGAAGCGAGTTAAAGATCAACTTCGTAAAATGGATGAGACATTCGAAAAAGTCGATTTCTCTTATGTCACTAAAAAAAGCGGCAAGAGATCCTTTGTTCATACACTCGAATACATTGAATATAAAGAACAACTGGGGTTAGCGGATGAAGAACCACCTATTGAAGACAAGACTGTAGCGGAGAAAAAGGAGGAGCCTAAAAAAGGAGTGATATTGGCAGAGGGTCAGAAGATTATTCGGGACAATCAGTCAGGAATATCTTTCGATCTACTCTTTGGTGCGTATTTACATGGAGCAAAGGAAATTACGCTTACTGACCCATACATACGATTGCCTTACCAACTACGGAACTTCATGGAGTTTGCAAAACTGGTATCAACCAAAAAAGAGGAACTGGAAGAGGTTAAACTTCATCTGATCACCTACAATAACGAAGAATACATTGAGAACTCGAAGGAAGCGTTGAAAGAAATTTCGGATTCACTCGAATCGTTGGGTATCCTATTTTCATATGAGTTCATCGAAAATGTGCATGATCGGTCCCTTGTCCTGGATAATGGATGGAAGATCGTTCTTGGCAGAGGTCTGGATATTTTCCAGAAAACCAATGGCTGGTACGATATTGCTGAATACTATCAGGAAAAAAGGTTATGCAAGGCGTGTGAGGTGACGTATGTGAAAACTGAATAATGGAAAGAACGAAACGTCCTCTACCGAAATTATCGCAGAATTTAAGTTCTGACACACTTTTTACTTTTACCTCAAAATTGGAGTATCTCACTGGTATGATTGAGAATGGGATAAAGCCGAGGTATATATGTGAGAGGATACCAATACCTGATAAAACTTGGAATTATACAGTGGCAGCAAAATGTTTTTGTGATATTCCACTTGGGATGATTAAGTCACATTTGAACTGGTTTGGTAACTTTGGATTAGGAATTAAAAAAAAATATCTTCAAGAATTAGGAGTGAGTCCAGTAATTTATATTCACAGTAATTCGAAAATGATTCTAAACACATTAAATAATAATGGGTTTGAAAACCTCACCAATTATCCTACTCTTCCATATCTAAAAAGGTATTCAGGTGATGATTACAAATTTTTGGATGATGGTACACAAAAAAGATTTCATCGTCAATTTTATGATGAAAGAGAATGGAGATACATCCCTGAAATAAATAATCTCACACCTGAAAAGACAATCAAAACAATATCAGAAGGGTTGATAAACGTTAGTAAGAAAAACATTGAAACCCCTTACGATAAAACAATAATAGCACTTGCACCAAGCGTTATTGAATATATTATTATTGAAAAGTATTCGGATTTTAAAGAATTGAAAACAAGATTGAAATCAATATTTCAATTCGATGATGCTTATGAATTAATGCTTTCGAAAATTTTAATTGCTGAAAGAATTCTGAGGGACTTTTAGGAAGCGTAGATATATGTTCTAATTCAACGCAGATGCAGTTCATAACTGTCCAGATGAAGCAAATTTCAAATACATTGACAAAATGAATTGTGCTGATTTTGAATTTCATAAAAATATTTGGAAAGAAAAATTAGAATTTACAGATACCATAAATGATGGTGAACTAAAATAAATGACTATCAAAAACACTTCAAAAGACATTTTATTTGGTGTTGCAGTTGGTGATGCATTAGGCGTTCCTGTCGAATTCAATAGCAGACAATCCATCGCATTAAATCAAGTAACCGATATGAGAGGTCATGGAACACATGACCAACCAGCAGGTACATGGTCAGATGACAGTTCTTTGACATTTTGTCTTGCAGAAGCATTAACCGAAGAATTCAGCCTCCAAACGATTGGGAATAATTTCATTGCATGGTTGAAGAATGATTTTTGGACTGCACATGGAAATGTTTTTGATGTCGGAGTTGCAACCAGACATGCCATAGAACAACTCAGAAGAGAAGTTCAACCTGATCTGGCAGGAGGAACAACCGAAAATGATAATGGCAATGGGTCGTTAATGAGAATTTTGCCCTTGCTCGTTTA
>Ga0209430_1001907_pt1 | contig 14359 bp, 11 predicted proteins | sample BarGraIncub1133A_FD_184504 | JGI IMG/M metagenome (GOLD analysis project Ga0209430, IMG submission 184504) | Arctic peat soil microbial communities from Barrow, Alaska - Barrow Graham LP Incubations 11-33A (SPAdes) (version 2) | ecosystem: Environmental > Terrestrial > Soil > Wetlands > Peat... | reverse complement strand
AAATACAGGCAAAATATATGTTGGACAAAAAGGCGGAAATTCCATTTTTACTGCAATTATTGATGATAAAGAATATGAGTCAAAGGGAACTTGGGTAATCAAAAACACTGGTAATAAGGCTATAGCCAGAGAAATTGGATATATAGGCTCGATTCCTTATGAATTCAGGATGACCTTTTATTCTGACATGCATAGAATAGATTGCCATGTAAAACTAAACTTTAATGGCGAAAAAGTGGGCAAAACTGATGGAGGGTTTTCACATGAGGAAAAGCTAAGTTTTAAATTATATCCTAATATATCTGATAAATGTATAGGTGTGCGGGATCTTCCCTTCGTAATTGAAGAAACAAATAATAAATATGTTGAAGGAAATTATTGGACTGCTTTGACTGATAATAATATTGGAATTGCTTACTTCAATAAAGGTACTATGGGGTCTGTAAGAGGTAGTGATGGAAGTTTCTCCATTCCCATTGCATATGCTAATAGCTATATTTGGGGTACCCGTATGCTTAATGGAGATTTTCAGTATGACTTTGCTATATATCCTTTTATAGGAGCATGGCAGGAAGCAGATTTACATCGTCAGGCTTTGGAATATAACTTTCCTACAGTAGTTACAGCTGGACAACCAGGTGACGGAAATCTTGGAACTGAGATAAAGCTAATGGAGCTTAATTCTGACAATATAATAGTATCAGCAATATACCCTGATAAGGATAATATACTTGTGAGAATGTATGAGTATAAGGGTATTTCCGGAGAAGCAGAATTTAAGTTTCATGAGGATAATGTAGCTTTAGCAGAGGTAAATTTACTAGGGCATAATAAAAAACAAATAAACGATCCTTTAAAATTTGAACCCTGGGAAATCAAAACTATTCAAATAGATAATAGGAAATTCTAATATATGTTAGGAGGATAAATAATGCTAGATGTAAAGTTAAAAGAGGAATTAAAGAAAAAGTTTTATAATGAATTAACGAAAGACATTCTTCCTTTCTGGATGAATAATACCGTAGACAGCGAAGATGGCGGCTTTTATGGATTAATAATGGATGATATGGAAATAAAAAAAGATGGTCCAAAGGGCTTGGTGCTTTGCTCTAGAATTTTATGGACCTTTTCAACAGCTTATAGAGTTTTGAGAGAAGACAAGTATCTAAAAATTGCAGAAAGAGCATATGAATACTTGATAAAATATTTTTGGGATAAGGAATATTCTGGCGCTTATTGGATGCTGGATTATAAAGGTATTCCAATCGATACTAAAAAACAGATATATGGGGAGGCTTTTGCAATTTATGGACTCTCTGAGTTTTATAGAGCTACTAAGAACAAGGGGGCTTTAGATAAAGCAATCGAACTTTTTAGAACACTAGAAAAATACAGTTATGATAAGGATCTAAAAGGCTATTTTGAATCTTTTACCAGGGAGTGGGAGCTATCCTCTGATATGCGCCTTCTTGAAAATGATTTGAACTCAAAGAAAACAATGAATACTCATCTCCATGTTGTGGAGGCTTATACAAACCTATACAGAGTGTGGAAGGATGAGGAAATGCGAAAGAGTCTCAAAGGAATTATTGAGGTAATCTTGAAACACATTATTGATAATAATACCTATCACTTTAAATTGTATTTTGATGATGAATGGAATTCTAAGGCAGATATTATTTCTTATGGTCATGATATAGAAGGGAGCTGGCTGTTACTTGAAGCGGCAGAAGTATTAGGGGATGAAAAGTTAATTGAAGAGACTAGAAATATGGCAATTAAAATGGCTCAGGCAACCTATAAAGAAGGTCTTGACGAGGATGGTGCTCTCACTAATGAATCCACCTCAAAAGGAGTTATTGATGGAAGCAAAACCTGGTGGGTTGAGGCTGAAGCCGTAGTTGGGTTCTTTAATGCTTATCAGCTTACAGGCAAGGAGTATTTCATAGAAGCCTCTTTAAATGCTTGGAGGTTTATCGATGAAAATATCATTGATAAAGTTAATGGAGAATGGTTTAGAAAAGTAACAAGAGATAGAAAGAAAATAGATGGAATGGCAAAAGTTGATCCATGGAAATGCCCTTATCATAACAGCCGAATGTGCTTTGAAATAATGGAAAGATTGGGAAAAGTGTAAGAATAGTTATGATGATAGAACAAGGAGTTAATTATTAGAACACAGCATATTATGGAGGGTTGAATTATGAAGCTGAGTGATAAAGTAGTTTTCATAACTGAAGCAGATAGCCCCTTAGGTCAGTCAATAATAAAAAGATTGGCAACTGAGGGAGCAGCTTTCGTTCTAAATTCTGTTACGGAGGGTGAAAAAATAAAGGATATAATTGATAATCTTAATAGCTTATCAATTAAAAATATTATTATAAATTCTAAACTATGTAGTTCAAAGGAATTAGATTGTATAGTAACAAAAATTGAAACTGAATTAGGTAAAATTGATATACTCATTCACAATAGTAATGAAGTTAAGCTTTGCAAAATTGAAGATTGCAGTGAAGAACTGTACAATCATTTAATTAATATTAATGTAAAAAGTGCATTTATATCCACCAAAACCATAGGAAAACACATGATTAAAAGCAAATATGGGAAAGTAATATATGTAAGTTCTATCCATGACGAGAAACCTACTGGCTGCTCTTTTGCTTATAGTGCTGCAAAGGGAGCACTTAAGATGCTTTCAAGGGAGGCTGCTTTAGAACTAGGGGAATATGGCATAAACGTAAATTTAATTGAAGTAGGAGCGTTGCAAGGAGATAATGACAAATTCAAGGATACCTCCAGCTTCATATATGAGGATTTTTTAAATAACATTCCGGGGAAGGCTTATGTGGTAAATGAAGATATATCAGATTTAGTATTATTTCTAGCCTCAAATGATTGTAGACATATGAATGGAACAGATATCAGAGTTGATGGAGGATTTATTCTACACTACCTAGAAAAGCTGCACCAGGAAGATCTGTTGGGGGTGCAATCATGAATTTAAAAGGGAAAGTGGCCTTGGTAACTGGCGCTGGAACAGGAGTAGGTAAAGGAATTGCATTGGAACTTGCTAGAGAAGGAGTTAAGATAGCAGTAAATTATAATTCAAGTGAACAAGGAGCTCAGGATACAAAAGAGAAGGTTGAAAGCCTTGGTAGTGAAGCTATTTTAATAAAAGCTAATGTTTCGAAAAAGGACCAGGTAGAAATCATGGTTAATAAAGCCATTGAGAATTTTGGTAGGATTGATATTCTCATAAACAATGCTGCCACGCAAAAAAACCTGTACATGCTGGAGTACACGGATGAAGATTTTGACTTAGTAATGGATGTAAACTTAAAAGGATATTTTCTATGCACTCAAGCTGTAATACCATATATGAAAAAAAACAACTGGGGTAGGATAATAAATATTTCATCAGTTCATGCTAAAAGACCTACAGGTTTTGATCCAGTATATGCTATGACTAAAGGTGGAATAAAAATGTTAACTAGGGAAAGTGCTATTGAATTTGTTAAATATGGTATTACTGTTAACACTTTGGAGCTGGGAGCAATAGAAATTGGAATAAAAAGTGGTAACCCACTCCCTCTTAGAGTAATTAGAAATAAGGACAATCCTAATAGAAAGCATATCATGGGACGAATGGGTACCCCTAAAGATGTAGGGCAGCTAGCTAAGTTTATTGCATCTGAAGAAAGCGAATACATGACTGGTTCATCAATACGTCTCGATGGTGGAAGAATGCTAGTATAAACAGGATAAAATTAAAATATTTTGGAGGTATTGAATGTGGATAGAGAATTTATAAATTGGGGTGTTATTGGTTGTGCTAGGATTGCTGACTGGCAAGTTATACCTGGTATGAAGAAGGCCAATAATGCAAAGCTTTATGCAATTGCAGGAAGGAATAAAGAAAGAGTAGACGAGTTTAAAGATAAGTATAATTTTGTTAAAAGTTATTATAGCTATGATGAATTATTGGAGGATTCCAATATTGATGCGGTTTACATCCCTCTCCCCAATGCCCTTCACTTGGAGTGGGTTTTAAAGGCGGCTGCTAAGAAAAAACATATTCTTTGTGAGAAACCTTTAGGATGCAACTCAGATGAGATAAACACAATGAAGGAAGCTTGCGAAAAAAATGGGGTTTTATTGATGGAGGCCTTTGCGTATAGACATAATTTATTAACTTCTAAACTTAAGGAACTTTTAGATCAAGGCATTATTGGAAAACTAAAATTAATATTAGCAAATTTTACAGATATGTTGACGAATAAAGAGGATATTAGATTCGTAAAGGATTTGGGAGGCGGAGCCACTTATGATTTAGGTTCCTATTGCGTCAATATAATTCGTTATTTGGCTGGAAGTGAACCAATATCAGTGGTTGCAGCGGGGAAAATCTGTCCGGATTCTGGTGTTGACTTAAGTAGCTTTGCAATATTGAATTTTAAAGATGATCTAAAGGGGATGTTCCACTGTGCCTTTGATTCTTTTTATAGGAGTGAGTACCAGATTGTAGGGGAAGAAGGCATAATTGATGTTCCAAAGGGCTTTAACCAAGAAGGCGATATAGATATAATAATCAAAAAGAAAAAACATACTGAAATTATAACTGTTTCCACACCAAGCGGATATATGCTGGAGATTGAACAGTTCGGAAGATGTATTCTAAATGGGGAAAAACCTTTAGTAACCTTAATTGATACATATAGTAATGCTCAAGTAATTGATAATATACTCAAGCTAATAGTTTAAGGAGTGGAGGAAAAAGTTTTAGGCTTTCCCAAAGTCAGCACTAGGATATCCCCTTATGATATAATGTAATTTTAATAGGATTAATGGGAAGGTATGAATTAGTATGGAAGAAATAATTATAAAGTCACCTAATGAATCAGGCATTAGTAATAAAGGGTTAAAAGCAGCCCTTGAAAGCTCTCTTGAAGTTAAAAAGTTAGTTAATAAAAAGATTTTGATCATTCCACCCGATATTACTAGGCTACACTCTGGTGCGGGAAAAATAACTGCATATTACTATGAAATGCTTAAGGATACCAACACAGTGGATGTAATGCCTGCCTTAGGTACTCATGAGCCAATGAGCAGGCAAGAATGTACTGAATTTTTTAGAAATAAGGTACCTTTTGATTCTATAATTAATCATAATTGGCGACAGGATATAGTAAAAATTGGAGAAATTCCAGGAGAATTTGTAAAGGAAGTTTCAGAAGGCTTAATCGATAATCCCATAGATGTGGAAGTAAACAAAAGACTTATAGATGGCTCTTATGATCTTATAATTTCTATCGGACAAGTTGTACCCCATGAGGTTGTAGGTATGGCGAATTATAGCAAAAATATATTTGTTGGCTGTGGTGGAAGTAATATGATAAATAAGTCCCATATGCTAGGGGCTTTTTATGGATTAGAAAAAGTAATGGGTAAGGACTTTTCTCCTGTTAGGAAGGTTTTTGATTATGCTGAAGAAAACTTTATTAAAGATATACCTTTAATGTATGTTCTCACGGTAACTTCTCAGAATGAAAACAAAACTGCTATCAACGGTTTATTTATAGGCAGAAGCAGACATGCTTTTGAAGAAGCAGTTAAATTAAGTCGGGAAAAGAATCTTATATATGTAGAAAAGCCGTTAAAAAAGGTTGTGGTATTTTTAGATCCTAAAGAATTTAAAAGTACATGGCTAGGTAATAAAGCTATTTATAGAACAAGAATGGCTATAGCTGATGGTGGTGAATTAATAGTTTTAGCTCCTGGAGTTAAAAAGTTTGGTGAAGATGTTGTGAACGATGTGCTTATTAGAAAATATGGATATGTGGGTAGAGAAAAAATCCTTGAATTGTCCAAAGAAAACCAAGATTTAAAGGATAATCTTTCAGTAGCTGCACATCTTATTCAAGGTTCCTCGGAGGGAAGATTCTCTATTACTTATGCAGTGGAAAAACTTTCGAAGCAAGAAATAGAAGGGTGTAGCTTTAAACATATGGAGCTTTCAGAGGCATATAAAACTTATGATCCAAAAACATTAAATGATGGGTTTAATACTTTAGAAAATGGTGAAGAAATATATTACATAAGTAATCCAGCCTTAGGACTATGGACTTGCAGGTAAAAATTAAATTTATTGGAATTAACTATTTAGTATTGATAGATACTTTTTACAAAAAAGAGTGTATTATGCCACATATTGTGTTTAATGCACTCTTTTCCTTAAAAACTTATCAAGAGCATTTAGCTAAATACAGGAAAATTTACTTAGTAGGACTTGTTTGCCCCTTAGTGGCAGCAACAACGGTATTAATTACTATATTAGAATCTGAAATGATTCTATCAGGTTTTCTTTTAGGAATAATTATTTTGATATTAAGACAGTTGCTATTTCCCATAAAAATCATAACCTCCTTTAACCTATCCCGTAGGATGTCACTATATGTTATGGTTTTTTGTCGCATTTTGTTACAATTTCGCCTAACCCAATTTATAAAGTAGTCCATTGTCTTTTAGCTCCTCAGCAAAATAATAGGTATAATAAAATTGAAAATAAACAAAGCACCGATTCCTTATGGAATGGGCGCTTTGAAAGGGTATAATAATGATTATAACTTTTATTAGTTTAGCTAAAATAATTTGGGGAGACAGATCTTGACTAAAAACAGGAAAATGGGTTAGGGTGCTTCTTAATGCCAGTTATCGGACTATAAAGCAAGGAGCACCTTGTTAAAAATCGTTTATTTTTCTGCAACAAGCACATACGGATACATTTAAATTTTAACTTATTTTTTGGATCAAGAAAGAGGCGTTGACGTTAGTCTGAGTTCCACCTGCTAGAGTTTGCAAAGTAACTGCAGCAGCGCTAGAATGGTTTCTTAAAGTTAACGTATCACCGGCCGCAGCGGTAATAATTACCATACCTGTATCAAGCTGAGTTCCAGCCCCAGAACCGTAAGTGCTTCCTGCAACGGGGGCTCCATTTAGAAAAGCGGTAAATTGATCGGGTTCAACACCCGCAATTACAAACCATATTGAATAGTCGCCAGCACTACCAAGGATAATTGAAGCTGTTCCCGGTGCATGGGTAATGCTGCCTACAATGACACCGTTAGTACTGAAAGTTATATCAGCCTCAACCGCTACAACTTGAGCAGTTGTATTGTAGATATAAGCGTACGCTCCTAATACCGCTGTGCCAGTAACTCCGGTAGCACCAGTAGCACCAGTTACTCCAGTTACTCCAGTTACGCCAGTCGCTCCGGTTGTACCAGTTGCTCCAGTAACTCCAGTTACACCAGTAGCGCCAGTAACTCCGGTAGCACCAGTAGCACCGGTATCTCCAGTTGCACCAGTGGTGCCAGTAACTCCGGTTACTCCAGTTACTCCAGTCGCTCCGGTTACACCAGTAGCCCCAGTAACTCCAGTTACGCCAGTAACACCAGTAGCGCCGGCTGAACCAGTTGTTCCAGTTGCTCCAGTTGCCCCAGTAACTCCAGTTACGCCAGTTGCACCAGTGGCTCCGGTTACTCCGGTTAGCCCAGTAGTCCCAGTAGTCCCAGTAACACCAGTAACTTCAGTTATACCAGTTGCACCTGTAGAACCAGTAGCACCAGTAGCGCCTGTAGCTCCAGTTGGACATACCCGACATTTAAAACAGTTGCAGTCATCATGGCTTTCACAACAGTTATTAATTATTATTTTGCAATTTTTTTTATTTTTATCATCTGTTCTGAGATGTTCTTCATGATGCTTTTTATTGCAATGATGTTTCTTTTCTGCTTCATTTATATCAACTTTATGATTACATTCTATATCGTGATGTTTTTTGTGTATATGAATATGCCTTTTCACCTTGTCTATTTTAGCATGCGAACAGTTATTATCTTCCATTAAATTTGTGACCTCCTTTAAACAATCCCATAGGATGTTATTACATACTATGTATGTTTGTATTAACAGGTTACAAATTTCGATAAATAAATTCATAAAGAATTGTGGTTAACAAGTAGAGACTTATAAAAAGTTTAGTTTTGCTTTAACAATGCAGTTAAATGAACATCACTTCTCATATTTATAAGGTAACAAACTTATAATTATTTTTATCCAACTTTTAATTGATTGGCAGCGCTAAAATTAAAAAAAAGAGACTGCCAACTTAATGTCAATCTCCGCACTATAGCACGCTCTTCTGAAACTTAGACACATAATCATATGAAACCTTAACGGTGGCTGGATAGCTGATACATTCGATTACTTTTGTCTAATAAGATAGTTTCAATAATGCTCGTATTCTAAATAAATCTTCGCTGCAACAATTCATAGATGATCTCCCAAATATTTCAATAAAAGAGGCCTTCTTAATGCTTAGAAGACCTCTGAAAATAAGCTAATTTATTTTATCTGAGATAATTTTAGATATTATTATAAATTATAATATTGTAATGCCACCACTAGCATAACCAACGACACTATTAACAAGTGATAAACCTGCAGCGGTTGCAGAGAACACCATTAATAATCTTGTTTGTGGAGTGACAGGTATTGTTAGGCCAGTGGTAATTCCATTACTAATTGTTCCTATTGAAAGAATTCCTGTAAGAGCTGGGGCTAATGTCACTATCGCTCCAGGAATTGCTGAGAAGGTATTATCAGGTGTAGTGGAACTATACAATTGTGCGGTAATAGTTACAGTTGTTCCTACAAGAGTTAGTGGCACTACAGTACTAAAGTAAGCTGATATTGATGTTATAGTTCCAGTTCTTGGAAGCGAAAATGCAAAATTAAGGAGTGTGCCAGCTGCACCTGTAAGGTCTATAGTAGTCCCAACAATTGAGACACCGTCGATAGAATTTCCAAACCCAACAAGTCCAGTTGTACCTACTAAACCACCTCCAATTGTTGTCAATGCAACAGGAAGTCCAGATGCTAATGGTATAATAGCACCGGATCCGGTAGCGCCAGTAGTCCCAGTAGCACCAGTTGCGCCAGTATCTCCAGTAGCACCAGTAGCACCAGTTGCTCCGGTAGCTCCGGTTACACCAGTAGCACCAGTGTCTCCGGTAGCGCCAGTAGCACCAGTGTCTCCAGTAGCGCCAGCAGCGCCAGTAGCACCAGTTGCTCCGGTATCTCCGGTAGCCCCAGTATTACCAGTCACACCAGTAGCGCCGGTTGCTCCAGTAGCGCCAGTGGAACCAGTAGTTCCGGTTACACCTGTGTTTCCAGTATCTCCAGTAACTCCAGTAGCACCAGTAGCACCAGTAGCACCAGTAGCGCCAGCAGCGCCAGTAGCACCAGTGGCTCCGGTTACACCAGTTGCACCAGTATCGCCAGTAACTCCCGTTATACCAGTAGCACCGGTTATACCAGTAGCACCAATACCTCCAGTTGGACATTTTCTACATTCAGAACAGTTACAGTCATCACAACTCTCACAGTGGTTATTGATTATTATTTTGCAATCATCATCACTTTTATCATGTTTATGATCACATTCTACATCATGATGATGCATGTGTTTATGAATTTTTCTTGTATACTTGTCTATTTTCGAATTAAAATCTATTTTATCTCCCATAAATTTCGTGCCCTCCCTAAGCCCATCCTATAGGATGGTATTACATATTATGCATAATTACATTAACGCGCTACAATTTTCGACAAACAAAATACGGAAATTAGGTAGGCGAAAAATTATAAATATTTAGATTTAGGTAAGATTAATATCTTCATATTCTTCACTTATAAAAAAAGTATTGCGATTAGAGGGAGCCAACAGACTTCCCCATAATTAAAATATTTTTAATTTGTATAACTTGATTTTATGAAAAACAGAGATTGGCATTACAACATCAATCACTGCTCTCAAGCATACTCTTCTGAAACTTAGCCACATATTCATAAGATAAGAAATATGCTTTCATATCTTTACTAACAATACTTGAAATATCATTTATAAATTTATCTTCTTCTTGTGTTCTCTCTGAGAAGTAATGAAATATATATGGATTAACATAACCGCACTCATCAAATATTTTATATATATCTGTTAAGGTAAAGAATTTATTATTACTTCTATTTAATATTGAATTTTTGCTATACATAAAATTCCCGCTTAATAACTCTTTTATAACTGAGTAGTTCATTAAGTTAGGTATGGTAGCAATTATATAGCCTCCAGGTTTTAAATATCTTTTTACTTCCTTTAATAGTGTCCATGGATCTCTACTAAATTGAAGCCTATTTCCAAGGACTATATAATCAAAAAAATCTGTTTTATCTTTTTTAAAACTCATTTCATAATTCTCTTCAAAATCATCAGTTGCGAGTTCTAGTAAGCTTCCACAAATCTTTGCTATACTTTCAATTGGCTCCATACCATATATCTTAGCATTAGGATAAATATATTTTAATCTAAGTAAGGTAGACCCTAGACTACAATCAAACTCAAGAATATTTAAATGTTTTTCTTTTGGCTCATTTATGCGATTAATTATATCAAATTTTAATATGCTACATAAGTTAGAATTAAAACCCCACTTCTTTTGAAACTTTTCACTATTTGTCTTTAGCAGATTATTAAATTTAGTATAATCTTTATTGAAGGATACACTGCCAAAATGGTGTATGAAGCTGTCATTACAAAGCATTAGCTTATACCCTGATTCTATAATTCTCATACATAAATCATCGTCTTCAAAATTCCCTGGTGTAAATATTTCATCTAAAAGGCCAATCTCATTAAGAAGGTTTCTCTTTATAAGCATGCAAAATCCCACAAGTCTGGATTTTCCCTCCCACTTTTCTGGATTTGATACATTATTAGCCGTAGCAAATGGAAGCATATCATTAATATTACTATAAGGCACACTTACGGCCTGATAATTAGAACAATTATTAGTTATAGAGCTAGTCGCTCCAATTTTATCATCACTATACAGGCATGCTTTAAGATTATCAAGCCAATTTGGAGTAACTACAGTATCATTATTTAATAACAAAATATCATTTTCTTTGTCAGATGCAGCTATCCCTATATTACATCCTTTTGAGAAACCTACATTCTCATCATTTAGAATAACTTTAATATCCAGCTGTTCTTTAAGCCATTCTCTTGTTCCATCAGTAGAATTATTATCAACAATAATCAATTCATAGGTATTCTCTAAAGTATATTTCCTTATGCTTTCAACACAAATTTTATTATAGATAAGATTGTTGTAAGTTAAAATTATTATTGAGGTTTTTCTATTTCCCAGCATTTATTTATCCCTTCCTCTAACACTTAGTGATAACAGATTATGATTCAATTCATATTATGCATGCCAAGAAAAAGCGTACCTATTTCATTCTACAGCATATTATATACTGTAATTTTTTTTAGGAGGCTTATATGGTAACTATTAGTTTATGCATGATTGTAAAAAATGAGGAAGATGTTTTAGGCAGGTGTCTAACCTGCGTTAAGGATATTGTTGATGAAATAATCATAGTTGATACTGGTTCTACAGATAAAACAAAAAAGATCGCTGAAGAATACACAGATAAAATATTTGATTTTCATTGGATTGATGACTTTTCTGCTGCTAGAAATTATTCTTATTCTAAAGCAACAATGGATTATATTCTTTGGATAGACGCTGATGATATTATTATGGAAGAAGATATAGAAAAATTTAAGAAGCTTAAGCAAAACTTAACTGAAGATGTGGATAATGTAATGATGATGTATAATGTTGGCTTTGATGAAAATGGAACAGTTACTTTATCATATTTTAGAGAACGCTTATCAAAGAGAACAAACAATTGCAAATGGATGGAGCCTGTACACGAATGCCTGCTAATGGGAGGCAAAATTATAAACACGGATATCTGCATAACTCATAAAAAAGAACATGCAGCAGTGAAAGGTAGAAATATATCCATTTATAAAAAAATATTGTTAGGGGGGGGGGATCTAACTCCAAGAGGCCTTTTCTATTATGCCAGGGAGTTATTTCAAAATGGATTTACTGAAGAAGCAATAAAATATTTCAATGAATTTTTAAACACGGGGAAAGGCTGGGTAGAAGATAATATAAGCACTTGTTTTGACCTTTCTAAGTGTTATAACATTATAGGCGATAAAAAAAGTATGTTAAAAATACTACTCAGAAGCTTTGAATATGATACTCCAAGGGCTGAAATATGCTGTAATATAGGAACTTGCTATTTTGAAACTTTAGATTATAACAAGGCTGTTTTCTGGTATAAACTTGCATCAGAGCTTAATAAGCCAGTTAATAGTTGGGGTTTTATATCCCATGATTTTTGGGGATATATACCGAATATACAGCTTTCTGTTTGCTATGACAGGTTAGGAAATAGAGAAGAATCAATAAAATATAATGAAAAGGCTTCAGAATATAAACCTAACTCCCCAGCAGTAATTGCAAATAGAGCTTATTATAAAAGAACTGCAGTATAAATGGAGGTAAAATTATATGGGAGAACCCGCAATAATTAGTAATAGTCCAATAGCAAACTTATTCTATAGTTTTGGTCAAAATTCTATAATTCAAGAAGATTATAAAATAAGTAATGTAAGTTATACTCAAATAGGCGCTGGCACCTTTATAAAGGATAATTGTTGGCTTAATATTTGTTCATATGAGAGCAGTACTCATCCAAAAATTATTATAGAAGATGGATGCCAAATAGGAAGCCGGTTTACCATCTCTATTGCCAATAAAGGTACAATAGAAAAAAATGTTATAATTGCACCTAACGTATATATATCCGACTGTAGCCACAATTATGAAAATATCGGTATACCAATTATGCAACAAGGAATAACTTCAATAACAAATGAAATAGTAATAGGAGAGAATTCATGGATAGGTGCAAATGCCTTAATTGTTGGAAATGTTCATATTGGACGTGGCTGCGTAGTTGCAGCGAACAGTTTTGTCACAGAAAATATTCCAGACTACGCTGTTGTAGCTGGAAGTCCTGCTACAATTATTAAAATGTACGATACGATTTCAAAGCAGTGGGCTAGAACTCGAGTTGAAAGCGAAATTGAAAAAGTAATAGAGAATAGAAAAAACAACCCTTTAATCTCAATTTGCATACCAACCTTTAATAGAGCTGCCCAATTAGAAAAGTGTCTAAACTCTATATATAGTCAAATTGGAAATGATAGTTTATTTGAGGTGTTTGTGTCTGATAATGACTCTACAGACAACTCAAAAGACGTAATAGATAAATATTTAAATTTATATGATAACTTCACATATAACAAAAATGAATGCAATATTGGACCGGATAAAAATATTGCTTTGACTATAGAAAAGTCAAAAGGACAATATATCCTCATACATGGGGATGATGATTATTTTAAAGAAAATACAATATATCCACTGATGGATGTTATAAATAAAAATGCTGAGTCTTCTCTGTTATTTATTAATGTTCTTAGTAATAAAAATGATGTGGTAATATACAGTGGAATCAATGAATTTCTACAAGCAACTTCAATAGCTGCAAGTTTTATTTCTTCCATTATAATAAAAAGAGAAGCTTTCAATAAAATTGAAGATCCTTTCAAATTTGTTGATACCAGCTTTAACCAAATATATTTGCAATATAATATTCTGCTAAATAACCCTAATTTTACTTTGATAAATCGTTCTATTTTTAATTACGAAGGTACTAATCCTAGTGGGTATAATTTTGGTAAAGTATTTATAAAAAATTATTTAGATATTTTATATCATTTTACGCCTTTTGGACTTAAAGAAGAACTTATAAATCAGGATAAATTGCAAATATTACAAACAACTTTACTGCCTTGGTATAAGCGTATCCATGATAATAAAATGGATATTGATATGGAAAATTTTGAAGATTATTTTACAGAATACTATAAAGATGAGCCCTATTATGAAGATACAATTAATTTATTTAGTAGTATTCGAAATGCATCTAAATAGTAACTAATATAACAAAAGGGTTACCTTATTATTAAATAGGTAACCTTTTTGATATTAACCACCCCCAGTTAAGACTTATAGCTATCAACTATCATATTTTCTTTAAATTCCTTTCTATCAATAAGAGGTTCTTGATCTTCTATTGGTCTCCCCATAGCCAATTTTGGAATTACATAAGTTATATTATTAAGATCCACCTCTATAAGGTAGCTATCATTATCCTTTAGCTTTTCGTTTAATTCCTCCATCTGATTTTCATCACTGATTTTAAACGATTTTATGCCATATGCCTTAGCAATTTCCATGAAATCTGGAACAGAATATCCTTCTATGGTTCCATAATAATTTGATTGAAAATACATCTCTTGAAAATG
>Ga0209430_1001906_pt1 | contig 14363 bp, 14 predicted proteins | sample BarGraIncub1133A_FD_184504 | JGI IMG/M metagenome (GOLD analysis project Ga0209430, IMG submission 184504) | Arctic peat soil microbial communities from Barrow, Alaska - Barrow Graham LP Incubations 11-33A (SPAdes) (version 2) | ecosystem: Environmental > Terrestrial > Soil > Wetlands > Peat... | reverse complement strand
GCTACCATCTTAAACCCCGCCCCTTTTTGTCTTGACTAAGGGGTCCACTCAACCGCCAGGACGGCGAGGAGTTCCTGGACCTGGCACCCCGCATACCGATCAGAACCGAGATCCGGACCTTTCCCCTGGAAGAGGCGAATCAGGCGCTCGCCGCGCTGAGAGAGGGGAAGATTAAGGGAGCGGGCGTGCTTGTGATTAAAAAAGACTAGATTAAGGTTGAGTTTGAGGTTGAGAAAAAACGAAAGGCAGAGGCGATAGATTGAATCTTAATCTTAATCTTAATCTTAATTTTAATCTTAATCTGTTTTCAGGCGGTGAACCATGGAGCAGCGGATAAAGGTCGCGGTGCAATGCTACGCCGGCTACAAGGGTGAGGAAAGACCGACGTCATTCGCGCTGGAAGGGAGGACTCTTCAGGTGGTGGATATCGTCGATCGCTGGTACGACATCGACTCGCGCTGTTTCAAGGTTCTGGCTGACAACGGAACGACCTACCTGCTGCGACATGATCTGAATACCGACAGCTGGGATATGCAGTAACTTCCCGCCTCAGATTGAGAGCCAAATACCGGTGAGAGATAGCGCTAAGTCTCTACTCTTCCAAATAGGCACGCGTGAAGAGCCAATGACCATTAATTAGCTGGAACTCGAACTCGTGGACTGTGAACGAAGTGGGTATCAGATAATCTACTGAGGTGATTTCCTTTTTCTCCTTGATGAGTTGAAGCATAGTCTTAGCTATGAAGTTTCCATCTGACAGCACAAACACCTGTTGAGAGACCACCTGTTTGTAAAGGTCAGGGAAAGCTTTTCTTTCGAAAAATCTTACAGGATCACTGTCATCGGGACCACGTACTTCAAAAGGAAACCGAGTCATAGAAGCGATCTGGCCATTATTGCGGTGTAGGACCGCCTGCCTGAACATCCTCCAGAATCTGTTGGCATCTGCATCATTTTCAGCAGCATAGGCAGTTACAGAAAGTAGTAAAAAGGTGACTGCTAAACCAGCCTTGAGAATCCCCATGATGAGCCCTCCTTTTCCTTCAGTAGTTGGGCCAGCGGTGAGCTACAAGCCGCGGCCAAGAACGAAAAGGTAAAGGCAAACCAGTAAATCTTTTGTTGTTACAAAAGGGCCTATTGTTGTCTTTCTTCGCGTCCTTTGCGTCTTTGCGGTGAAGCTTTGTCTTTCTTGGCGCCCTTTGTGTCTTTGCGGTCAGCCCTCTCTCTCAGGTTTTCCCGAAATGCTCCGCAACAATCCCCTGTGCCAGATCCATCGATGAGGTAAATGCCGGTGAGATCGGGTTGAGCACGTGGAGGGATGAACCGTCCGCCACGACCATGAAATCCATCACCATCTGCTTGGTCTCCCAGTCCACCAGCTGCGGCCGGATACCGACCTTGCTGGCCGCCACCAGGTCGGACGGCGCCAGCTGCTTCACCAGCCGGGCCGCGTCCCGGTAAAAGCAGGACGGGAGATACTTTTTCGGCTCGCTTAGAGCGACACTCCTGAATTGCGGGTTCGCCAGGAAGAGGACCAGATCCTCGAAGGCAATGGCGAACCCCTCCACATCGATTCCGGCGATTACTCCGTAATTTTCGCGGCCAAACGCCGGGATCGCCGTCGGCCCGAGGTAGACGTCACCGTACACGCTGCGGGTGAAGTGGATCCCGAGGAAGGGGTTGCGTATGTCCGGCACCGGGTAGATGCTGGAATTAACCGTGAAGGGAGCCTCTTTCCGGAGCAGCCGGTAGACCCCCTTGAAGGGGATCAGGCGGTAGTTGTCGCCTACCCCGAACATCTGCGCCACTTTGTCGCAGTAGGCGCCCGCCGCGTTGATGAAGCGGCTGAACTCGATCTCGCCCTTGCTGGTCGCAGCCCTGCCGCTCCCGGAAAGTCCGGTCAGCCGGCAATCCAGGTGGAATTTTACCCGCCCGCTTTGCTCCAGATCCTCCTTGAGACTCTTCAGCACCGCCTTCGGATCGACGACTGCGGTGTAGTGGGAGAAAAGCGCGCGCTCCACCGTTCTGGCGTTGGGCTCGATCTGCGCCAGTTGCCGCTCGTCGATCATCTCAACCTTGGCGCCGTTGGCGGTCGCCCGGCGGAACAGCTCGTCCAAAACCGGAAGTTCCTGGGGAGTTCGGGTCACGATCACCTTGCCGTTTTCCAGCAGGGGAAGCCCCTTTTCCTTGCAGTAGGCGCGCATCAGGAAGTTGCCGTTCAGGCAGGACTTGGCCTTCAGGCTGTCGGGAGAATAGTAGATCCCCGCGTGCAGCACACCGGAATTCCGTCCCGAGGCGTGGCGGCCGAGTTCCGGCTCCTTCTCGATGATCACGATGTCGCCGTGGCCCGTCCGCACCAGCTCCCGGGCGATGGCAAGCCCGATGATACCGGCCCCGACGATCAGTATGTCCGCCTTGTCAAAGGTCATGAGAGTCCGTCTTATCGTCAAAGAATGGAAAAGGCCGCCTGCATCGAAATTGATTGAAGCAAAACAGAACCTTGAACCTGGCACACGGATGTCCGGTTTAATTCCTGCAACCAAACCACAAAGAACCATTAGCCACAAAAAGGCACAAAACGCGCAAAAAGGTAAAGGCATTAAAGGTTTTTTTTGTGCATTTTGTGCTTTTTTGCGGCTAAAAAAAAGATTCTGGTTTCTTTTTTGGAATTAGTTTTAGCTTGTTTGTAAATTGCAATTTAGACCTTAAGGCGCGGCGATTGTTGTGGGCAAAAAACAAACCGGTCACTACTGGATAAAGACAGATTAAATCGGACAAGTTGTAGCGGGTAGCGTCAATCGGCCGAAATTCCCCGGGTTGCCGCCAGCATCAGGTAAGCCGAGGTTCGGCAGTTCGAGGCACTGGCCAATTATGCCTTACTTTATGCGTTTGCCAACACCCGGGACGAAGGCGAGACGCATGCAATGCGTCTCTACTGTTTTGCTGATCCCGGGTAGAGACGCATTGCATGCGTCTCGTCTATGCGGAGTTTCCGCACACCGGGCAGCCCTGCATGGAAAGCGGCTTCTCGAGCCGGCACTCGGCAAGCATCGCCTCGTCCTGGAAGATCTCCCGGGTCGGCCCGTCGGCCCGCACCTCGCCGTCCTTCAGTACGATGGTGCGCTCGCACAGCTCCAGCACCATGTCGAGATCATGACTGGTGAAGATCCTGGTATGCTGAAACTCCCTCAAAAGCCCGATCAATTGCCGCCGGGCATACGGATCGAGGCCGTTGGTCGGCTCATCCATGACCAGGATGTCGGGTGACATGGAGAGCACCGTGGCGATGGCCACCCGCTTCTTCTCGCCTCCGGAGAGATGGTAGGGAGCTTTTTTGGCCAGATGCCCCGCGCCCACCCGCTCCAGGGCGTCCGTCACGCACTTTTCCAGATCCTGCCTCGAAAGCCCCAGATTCAGAGGACCAAACGCGACATCGTCGTAGACCGTCGGCATGAAGAGCTGATCGTCGGGGTCCTGGAACACCATCCCCACCGTGCGCCGGATCTGCGGCAGCGTTCCCTTGTTGAGAGGGAAATCACCGATCCGGATCTCGCCGGCCGAAGGGGTCAGGTAGCCGTTCAGATGCAAAAGGAGCGTCGACTTGCCCGCGCCGTTGGCGCCGATGACCGCCACGGATTCGCCATGGGTGATCCGGAAGGAGACGTCCCGGAGGGCAGCCGTGCCGTCGGGATAGACATGACGAAGATTTTTCACCTCTACGATATGATGACTCATCGGAAAATTCCTGTTATCAGCGACCCGAGAAGCTGCGCGGCGTTATGGAGCCGCAGGGTGACGAAGAGCGCGGACCAGCCCAGGAGGTAGAGCAGTTCGGCTGCCCCGAAGCGGAACTGCTGGCGGGTCTGGAAGGCACCGGTGAACCCGCGCGCCAGCATCGCCATGTGGATGCGCTCGGCACGCATCCAGGTCCTCAGCAAAAGGGTCCCGACCAGGGAGCCGTAGCTACTCATGCCGAGTCCCTTTTTCCCGAAGGAGCGCAGTTCGCGTGCCCGCGAGGCACGCCCACCCTCCTCGGTCAGCACGAAGATGTAGCGGTAGAGAAAGATGAGCTGGACCGCGAAGGCCGTCGGCATGCCGAGCCGCTCCAGCGCCCGGCAGATGGCGGGGAAACCGGTAACAGCTACCAGCACGATCGCCGCAGCGACGGTGAGTGCCGCCCGCACCACGATCGAGGCACAGGAGATCCAGCCGCCGCTGATGCCGACCGGACCCAGGTGCACGAGTACGGCGGTGTCGAAAAACGGGTTGAACATGCCGACTATCAGGGCGAAGGGGCAGAGAAGCGCAATCTTTCGGGCGATATAGCCGGCCGGGAGGTCGCCAAGGCCGATGGTGACGGCGGGAAAGATGAAGAAGGGGATCAGGGCGGAGATCTCATACCTGCCGAAGGAGACCACCGAAACGACGAAGACGAGAGTTGCCAGCACCTTGGCCCGGGGGTCGAGCCGGTGCAGCGCCGTGTCCCCGGTCGCGAGCCGGTCCAGGCGCTGAAAATCGAGCAATGCCCCGTCAATTGATGCCATACCACCCTTCACTCGCAGGAGTGCGGAGACGCATGGCATGCGTCCCTGCGATCCCGGCACCACTAAAGGCCCTTCTGGAGAATCCGTTTCGCGATCGGCTGCAAGAAGCAGGAGACGCATGCCATGCGTCTCTACGCATCGGTCCGTCAGGCTGTCTGGTTTCTTTTTTTCAGGACAAAGCCGCTCAGAAAGACCAGCAGCAGGGTCACCAGCGTACCGACGATCCCGGCTAGGCTGGTGCCGGCGCTGACCCCCTCCTCCTTCTTTACCGCTTCGGGACCCGCCGCGGCAACGTTTGGGGCGGGTTTTCTGAAGTCGTAACCGGGAAGGATGGCCATCTTTTCCTGCCAATGCGCCAGCGTCTGGTGCAGCACGGATTGCGGAGCCTTCAGTTCGCCGGTTCCGGTCACCCTGGCGATAGCCCATTCCAGGCCGTCCGGGTCCTTCGAGGCAAAACCGGAGACCACCCCTGCGGCCATGACGGCGCCAAGGAGAAAGGCGAGCAGCAGGACCCGCACCGGACGGCTGCCGATGGAACGGGCCTCGGCTGCTCCCTGGAGGATTTCCGGGCGGGCCTGGAGAACGAAGGAGACGACGGCAACGGTGACCAGCCCTTCTACCGCGCCGATCGCCAGGTGGATCGGCTGCATCAGCAGCAGGAAGGTGGTAAACGGCAGGGAGGAAATGCCGGAGGCAAGCGTCTCCAGCACGACGGCGCAGGGCCCCAGCTGCAGCACGATCAGCGCCGAGATCAGGGTCACCGCACTCCGGCGCGCCCGGCTCGGGTTATGGCCAATCAACCTCCGGTAGAAAAGAGGGAACACCACGAAGGCTGGTAAAAAGCCCATGTTGAAGATGTTGCAGCCCAGTGCGAGCAGCCCGCCGTCGGCGAAAAAAAGCGCCTGCACGACCAGCACGGAGGCGATGGTGAGAAAGGCGGCACTGGGGCCGAGCAGGATGGCCAAAAGCAGCCCCCCGCCCAGGTGGCCGCTGGAACCGGTGGCCGGAATGGAGAAGTTGATCATCTGGGCGGCGAACAGGAAGGCCCCCAGCACCCCCATGAGCGGCACCTTGCGGTCGTCGAGCTCCCGGCGCACACGGGCGGAGCAGTAGGCGATGGTCCCCGCTGAAGCGGCCCACATGGCCCCTCCGACTGCCGGCGATAACAGCGCATCCGCCATGTGCATGATGTCCCCCTCCCGAAGCCGGCTCGCGATCGGCCGGTAACACGATTGACAGTTTCGTGCTACCGAACAAACAAATACTAGATGAGACCCGACGTGTCAAGGAGGTTTTTAATTTGCCGACGTATACACGGCGGCTACCTGTTTCCCTCTCAGTGGATCGCTGCCAAACAAAAGGTAACCCTGCGCTATAATAAGAAGCGCCTCATGCGCCGCACCGGGGAAACATTCCAAATTCAAAGGAGGAAGCGATGAACAACAGAACACGGAATAGATGTCGCGCAGCTATTTTATCAGTAGGGCTCTGCCTGCTGGCGGCAGCAGCCTGGGGCAAGGATGATACCATGGGTCGGTCCCAGGCCCTTTTCAAGCCGTTGCCGAGCAAGGCTCCAGCACTGAAGGCGAACCCGGCAACCCCGGCCAAGCTTGACCTGGGGAAGAAACTCTATTTCGAGCCGCGCCTTTCGGCCTCCCATCTCATCAGCTGCAATACCTGTCACAACATGGGGCTCGCCGGCGTCGACCTCCAGGAGACTTCCATCGGTCACCGCTGGCAGAAGGGGCCGCGCAACGCGCCGACCGTATTCAATGCGGTTTTCAACAGCGCCCAGTTCTGGGACGGCCGGGCAGAGGACTTGAAAGCCCAGGCGATGGGACCGGTCCAGGCCTCCGTCGAGATGAACAACTCGCCGGAGCGGACCGTGGCGACCCTCAAGAGCATCCCCGGATACGTGCAACTCTTCCGGCAGGCCTTCCCCGGACCGGGTGATCCGGTCACCTTCGACAATATGGCAAAGGCGATCGAGGTCTTCGAGGCAACCCTCCTCACCCCGGACTCGCCCTTTGACCGTTATCTCAAAGGGAGCCGGAAAGCCTTGAGCACCAACGAGGAAAAAGGGCTCGCGCTGTTCATGGACAAAGGGTGTGCCGGATGTCACGGCGGAATTAACGTCGGCGGCAGCGGTTACTACCCGTTCGGTGTGGTTGCGGCCCCCTCCCTGGAAATACGTCCAGCAGAGGATACCGGCCGTTTCAAGGTAACCAAGACGGCAAGCGACAACTATGTCTTCCGCTCCCCTTCGCTGCGCAACGTGGCATTGACGCCGCCGTACTTCCATTCCGGAAAAGTCTGGCGGCTTAACGAGGCGGTGGTCGTGATGGGGTCGTCCCAGCTCGGCGCCAAGCTCACCGGCGCCGAAGCTGATGACATAACGGCCTTCCTGAGGACCCTGACCGGCAGGCAGCCGAAGGTAACGTATCCGATCCTTCCCCCCAGCTCTGAGAGCACGTCCCAGCCGGTCCTCAAGTGACCGCACGCTTTATTCACAAGACTCTGATCGCCTCCTGAAATGGCGATAGTCGGTTAAAAATCCTACCAATTAGCGCTGTTCCGCTGTTCCAGTTCCTCCCCCTTCAAGGGGGAGGTCAGGAGGGGGATGGGGTTCTTCCTGGCAGGGAGGGAGTTTCTCCATTGCTATTCAGGAAAATCCTTGACGCAAACCATCGGCGTAATTACAATGTGGGTACTATCTGTTTTCTCGGAGGAAATCATAGATGAGGACAAACATTATTCGCATTGGTAACTCTCAAGGTGTACGCATTCCGAAAATTCTTCTTGAGCAGAGCCGTCTTGGAACAGAAGTGGAACTTGTGGTAGAGAACGAAATGATCGTGATCCGTTCGGCGGCTCGTCCCCGTGAAGGTTGGGGAGAAAAATTCCGGCTGATGTCAGAGGGCGGCGACGACAAGATGATTGACGAGGAACTGAGCGGGCAAACAGAGTGGGACAAGGATGAATGGGAATGGTAATCAAGCGTTTTGATGTTTACCTGGTCAATCTGGATCCTACGGTTGGCAGCGAAATCCGCAAATCAAGGCCCTGTCTCATTATTTCTCCCGATGAGATGAACCAGTATATTGCCACTGTTATCGTTGCGCCGATGACGACCAAAGGCAGGGATTATCCCACTCGGGTTCCCTGCACCTTCAGGGGGAAGGATGGACAGGTTGTTCTTGATCAGATAAGAACCATCGACAAATCCCGTCTAGTGCAAAAACAAGGAAAAATTGACAAGCAGGCGCAGGAAGAAGTTTTGTCGATTCTGGCTGAAATGTTTGCGCCCTGAAAAGGCGATTAAACAGCTGGCGCTACCTTCCCCACCCTCTTCGCCCTACCTACCTGTCCACCTACTTACCTACTTGCGGACGCCTCCCGAACCTCACCTCTTCCCATCCGAAGGCTGTCATCAGGCGCATCAGGCGACCCAGTCGTCATCCGCCTCGACAGGCGCAAAGCCGCGGCGCATGGTGTTCTCGGTGACCACGCGCGGATCCATGAAGTGCAGCAGGTAGTCGGGACCGCCCGCCTTGGTGCCGACGCCGGACATGCGCGACCCGCCGAACGGCTGGCGCCCGACCAGGGCCCCGGTGTTGTTGCGGTTCAGGTAGAGGTTGCCCACCCTGAACTCCCGGCGCGCCTGCTGCAGGTGCTCTGGACTGCGGGAAAAGACGCCGCCGGTGAGGGCAAACCGGGTGGAATTGGCCCAGTCAATCGCCTGGTCGAAGTCCTTGGCGCGCATGACGGCGAGGACCGGTCCGAAAATCTCCTCCTGGGCGATGCGGTGCTCCGGGGTGATGCCGCCGATGATGGTCATCGGCACGAAATAGCCGCCGGTCGGCACCGGGCTTTCGTACAGCAGCTGCCCTTCCGTCTTGCCTACTTTAGCGTACTCGAGGATGGTCTTCATCGCCTTGTCGTCGGCAACGGCTCCCATGTAGTTGGCCGGGTCCTCCGAAGGGCCGACCTTGGTCGCCTGCGCCATGGAAACCAGACGCTCCACGAACTTGTCGTACACCGCATCGAGCACGATGACGCGGGAGCAGGCAGAACACTTCTGCCCCTGGAAACCGAAGGAGGAGTAGAGGACGTGCGGCACCGCCTCGTCCAGGTCCGCATTGTCGTCGATGATGATGGCGTTCTTGCCGCCCATCTCGCAGACGATCTTCTTCACGTTCGCCTGGCCCGGATGGACCTTGGCCGCCCGCTCGATGATGCGCAGCCCTATCTCCATGGAACCGGTGAAGGCGATCAGACTCACGTCCGGGCTGTCCACCAGGAAGTCCCCCATGACGGAGCCGCGGCCGGGAGTGTAGTTGAAGACGCCGGCCGGAAGCCCCGCCTCGCGGAACAGTTCCACCATCTGCCAGCCGACGACCGAGGTGAGCCCGGAGGGCTTGAACACCACGCAGTTGCCCGCGACGACGGCCGCAGACGCCATGCCCATGCCGATGGCGAGCGGGAAGTTCCAGGGCGAGATGACCGCCGCGACCCCCTTGGGCTCATAGAAGTAGTGGTTCAATTCCCCCGGTGCATGTCCGATCCGGCGCGGCTGCCCCATGGTGACCATCTCGCGGGCATAGTACTCGAGGAAGTCGATCGCCTCGGTGACGTCGGCATAGGCCTGGTCCCACTGTTTGCCGACCTCCAGAACCTGCCAGGCGGCAAGCTCAAAGATCCTCCTGCGCGCAACGGCAGCCGCCTTCACCAGGTACCCCGCACGCACCGCGGGAGCGGTGTCGCGCCAGGCCGGAAAGGCCTCCTTGGCAGCGGCAATGGCGTCCCCCACCTCCTTGGTGCCGGCCTGGCAGATGACGCCGACTACCTCGGAGGGGTGGCACGGGTTCAGGGAGGGGATGGTGTCAGCGGTCGTTACCTCCTTGCCATTGATAAAGAGCGGGTAGCTGCGGCCCAGCTGCGTCCTCACCTCGGCGATCTGTTTCGGGAATTCGGCCCGGTGGTCGGCCCTGGTGAAGTCGACCATCGCCTCGTTGCTGAAAGGCTTGAGTCCTCCCGGCCGCATCTCGTCCGGTTTCTGCAGGGCGGCGCGTGCCGCGCGCTCGCGCTCCGCCGTGACGGTCGGATCTTCCAGGAGCTTCTCGACCTGGGCGTCCTCGGCGAAACTCTGGCGCAGGAACGACTCGTTCGCCGTATTCTCCAAAAGGCGACGCACCAGGTATCCCATCCCCGGCACCATGTTGCCGTAGGGACAGTAGAGGCGGATGCGGCCGGCGACCTTGAGGATCCCCTTGCGGACCGGCTCCGCCATGCCGTAGAGCACCTGGAATTCGAAGCGGTCGTCCGGGACGTTCAGCTCCCGGGCCAGCTCCATGACCGCCGAAATGCTCCTGATGTTGTGCGAGGCGCAGGCAAAGTGACAGAAGCTGTGGTTTTCCAGGATGGTCCTGGACTGGCGCTCGTAGGCCGCGTCCGTCTCCGCCTTGATGGTCCAGACCGGGATTTTCCAGTCGTTCTGCTTGGCCTTGACCGTCTCCATATCCCAGTAGGCCCCCTTCACCAGGCGAATGGAGATCTGCACCCCTTTTTGTTTGGCCCAGGCGAGCAGGTCGGAGAGATCCTTGTCGGTATCCTTCAGGTAGGCCTGGAGCACCAGGCCCAGATGCGGGTAGTTCGGGTACTCGAGCTTCAGTCTGCGGTACACCTCGATGATGATGTCCTTATGACGGTAGGACTCCATGTCGATGCAGAGAAAACCGTTCAGATCAATGACCTTCTCCGTGATGCGGCGCACCCGCTCCAAAATGGCGACTACCGACCCCTCGAAGTCCTGCGGGTTGGCCAGGCAGAAAAGGGCCGTCGGTTTCACGGCGACATTCACCTTGGGCGCGTGTCCCCAGTCGAGATTGGGGTCTCCCCCCTGGGTGGAGCCGAGCGGCTTCCAGTCCCGGTACTCCTTCTTGAGGGAGTCGAGAAGTTCCAGGTAGGTGTTCATGTAGAGGTCCGCCTCCGCCTCGGAGAGGGTCGCCTCGCCGAGCACGTCGACCACGAAGCCGAAGCCGTCCTTTCTCAGGCGCTCCATGTTCTTGATCGCTTCCTTGGTATTCTCGCCGACGATGAACTGGCGGGCCATCTCCTGGATGTTCGTGGTGAGCACCTTGTTCAGCACCGCTCCGCCGAAGGAGCCGAGCATCCCCGCCACCTTGGCGCCGGTGGAGAGGACCGGCGGCATGTCCTTTTCTTCGCCGAAATATTCCCTGATGTGATCGGTCAGGAGCTTCCCCGTGGTAAGCGACGGGAAGACGTCCACGAAACGGAACATCTGGATCTTGAAGGTCTCGTTCTTCATGCTCCAGTCCATCACCTTCCCCATCCAGGCGCCCTTGTTGAAAAGGGAGGGCTTCTCGCCGGAGATGGTGGAGAAGAACTCCTTGCCACGAGAGATGATTCGGCTGTCCAGTTCCCTGTTATTCATCAAGAGCTCCTTGTCCTATGTTTTCCGGAATTGCTTAATATGATAGCCGGGATTAACGATAGCACAAGGCATGCCAGAACCCGGGTCAGGGAGGGAGGGGCTAAAGAAAAATGAATAATTGCCGAAAAGGTATTCAAAAGGGCACACCACCAACGATAGTCAAAGCGAGGCCGATATGCAGCTGACCAGCACTTCGTCACTTCAACAATCACAGCTCGACTACAACCAACTCACCCTCAACACATCGTCGAATAGCGGCGTTCCGCAACTGCCGCCACTGCCGCCACAAGACCGGATTGAGTTTTCCGACGAAGCCAGACGGTCGCAAGACAGGGAAGATTCCGTCGGCCAGGTGAGAAAGGCTCCTCGAGACGGGAAGGACAATCCCCTCTTCGACTTTCTCAAGAATGTCCTCGGGCAGATAACTGGCGCGCAGATTCATGACCTGCAGAACGCGCCGGCCGCGGCCGATACGCCGGCACCTGCCAAACAAAGCACGCAGACATCAGTCTCGGCGCAACAGGCCAGCCTTTCCTTCGAGACCAGCAGCCTGTCAATCGATGGCTCCATAACCGCTTCTGACGGGGGTAAACTTTCCTTTTCCCTCGACCTTCAGATGATGCACGCATCCGCCAGCGCCAGTTCATTCAACCTCGCCAGCGGATCGAACGGTTACGACTTCAGTTTCGCCGGCAGCTCTGCAGAACTGACCAGTACGAGCTTCAGTTTCTCGCTCACCGCCGAAACACCCGGCGGAACCCCTGTCACCGGGGGCGGATTGGGGAGTTTTTCCCTGAAGGATGACGTGAAAGAGGTCCGGCATGCCCTGAAACCGTTGATCAAGGAGTTTTTGAAAGAAGCCGACGTGCCTTCCGACTGGCGCAGCGTCAACCAGCTCCTCCACACCATAGCGTAACGGACAGTTCCATCGGCTGAGTAACTGATATGCTTCTGGGCGGCCCACTGACCTCGGCGCAATTCTCATCAGGTGCTCTTTGCATACCTCTGTCGGACGAAGCTGATGTGATCGCGGAGCACATAGAACTGGTCGGCGTACGACAGGGGCATTTTCATCATATTCACCTCCGCTTCAATCTCGTCAAGCCGCTTGAGAGTTTCTGCACGCTCTTCGGCGGAATGCTGAGACAGCAGGGTCCTCTCAAGCGCGATGAGGATCCCGTACCAGCGGTAGATGCGCGACCTGACACGCCAGCTGTAAACCGCCGGCACCAGTTTCAAGCCCGGTATGAGCAGAACCACGACAGGGACGAATACCACGAGAAAGCGGTCGAGGAGGGTCGCCAGCCAAAAGGGGAGATTCCGGTAGAGGAACTTCTTTCCGGAAGCGTAGTACCGTCTCGCGTCGTTACTGAGGCGGAACTCGTGCTCCACCGGGGCGGGGAATTCCCCCGCACGCTGCAGAAGGGTGGGACGACCGTGAACTTCCTTAGCCGCTTCGATCAGAAGATCGGAGAGGGCCGGATGGAGGGTGTCACGTGCTACGAGCTCAACGGTTGGCGCTAAAAGATGGAGGTCTGAAGCAGGAACATTCCTGCCGAAGTCGAAAGCTCCCATCGGGATGACAAGCTGGTTCAGGTATGGGTAGCGACGCGAGTAGGCGTCGGCCTGGATGAAATCAAAAAGGCGCACCCCTGGTGTCCAGATGAGGCTCCGCATATCGGCCGGAGTCGCCGAATCCCCCATGAGAAAAGCCGCGTCAGTTCTTCCTTCGACGAGGGCCCACATAGCTGCTTCTCCCCCAAGGTCTAGAAGTGTTGCCTCGCCCGGTTCGATACCGTTCGCCTTGAGTAGCGCCAGGGCAACGGCGCGGGTGCCGCTCCCCTCGGGGCCTATTGCCAGGCGCTTGCCCGCAAGCTGCGAAATAAGGGTGATCGGTTTGGCCGTACTATAGAAAAGGGCAAGCGGTTCGTGAAAGACACTCCCGAGGGAGAACAGCTTGTCCACCTTCCTGTCCGTAGCGAGCCCCCCTTGGACGAAACCGACGTCGACCCTGAAGGAAGGGTCGAGAAGCCGGTTGAGGTTCTCCAGCGAACCGTTGGAAGGTAAGATGTTCAGTTTTATCCCTTTTTGCGCCAGGATCTTTTTGTATTTCTCGGCATTGACCCGGAACGTGCTCCCATCCGGCCCAGTCGTGATGGTCAGGGTATTTGGTGGCGCCGGACGCATGAGCCAGTAAGCTACACCAATACCGAGGACCGTTATAAGCAGGACTGGAAAGACAGTGACGACGAGGTCACGAACCGAAATCCGAGTGAAGCGCGCAAACGGCCTCATAAATGATAGTGTTTTGATGTTCTCCTTCATAGCTGACTATGCGCTCCTTGCTCTGGACTGTCCGATTATCCGATCTTTTTATAATAACCGGGTTAGTCGATATCTATCATCAATTGGAATTATCACTTTTTTAAGCGGTGAGCAACCTCTTAGACCGCCATAAAAGTTGCTGTGTTATTGCTATTTTTATAGTATGATCTCTCCATGAAAAAAACATTACTCGAAACCAATCCCTATCTGAAGGATGCCGCCAAGCGGACAGTTGCGTTGACTCGCAACATTGAAACATCTTCAGCCATCGAGGGTATTTGGGTCAAGCGCGACGCGAAAAGCGGCCAATTCATCTCGCTAAAAAAATCCGTCAAGTCTCCTGTGAAAGCCACAAAGACCCCTCGATAACATCGCTAAAAAGCATCTTCATCGGCTGGTAGTTCATGTCCAGCCCTGCCCGAACCGCTGCAAAGTATTCCTCCCTGCGAACACCAATCATCTCGCTGAATTCAAGAATCGGCAAACCTGCCTGAAGTGCTATCAGTGTTGCCAAGAGCCTCCCAAGCCTGCCGTTTCCTTCCCGGAAAGGATGGATCAGCATCAGTTCCACATGCACCACCGCCAGGGCATGCGCTACATGATCTTCCGCTGTTCTAGTTCCTCCCCATTCAAGGGGGAGGTCAGGAGGGGGATGGGGTTCTTTTGGCGCAGAGATTGCGCGCTCATCGGTGCTGTTGACTGCGCGGTGCTGCGACGTTGTACTCTATCGCGTCGAGGTCGAAACGCAAGTAGGAATAATCGCCAGCCGGCGCGTGCCAGATCCCCTCGCCCCGCGCCATTAGCCGGTGCGACCCGAACTCGCGATAGTCGCCCAGCGGAGTCGACCAGCGCATTTTGGTGAACGACTTTCCGTCCGCCGATGCCGCCGCGCGTCCGTCCGCGACGAAGTTCGTGAGTACCCCACGATCGTTGAACGAAAGGACCGCGCGGATGGTGTGGCTCCCATGCGTAAACGACGCGCTAACGGTGTGCGGGCCGATCACCTGCCACTGAATGCGGGGATCGATCAGCGCGCCTGG
>Ga0209430_1001905_pt1 | contig 14364 bp, 10 predicted proteins | sample BarGraIncub1133A_FD_184504 | JGI IMG/M metagenome (GOLD analysis project Ga0209430, IMG submission 184504) | Arctic peat soil microbial communities from Barrow, Alaska - Barrow Graham LP Incubations 11-33A (SPAdes) (version 2) | ecosystem: Environmental > Terrestrial > Soil > Wetlands > Peat... | reverse complement strand
AAGACTTTAAAATGACTTTTCTAAATGACTTTTTCATCTACCTGCAAGAATTACGAAAAGAACGCCCAAAACTGCTGATTTGCGGAGACTTCAACATTTGCCACAAGCCAATAGACATTAATCATCCTGAACGGCATGGGAATGTATCGGGCTTCTTGCCGGAAGAGCGTGCCTGGTTGGATCAAATAATTGAAAGCGGTTTCATCGATACTTTTCGAGTCTTTGACCAGAGTTCCGAGAAATACAGTTGGTGGAATTATCGTACTTTTGCCAGGGGTAAAAATCTTGGCTGGCGAATAGACTATCATCTGATCACAGATACGATGAAAGACCGCCTTAAATCCGCCAACATTCATGCCGATATCGTACATTCCGATCATTGTCCGGTATCTGTTGTACTAGAAGATTAATCCCATGGCTCAAAAACACGATTCTTCTTTCTTTATGCGTATAGCCTTCTTTATCGGGGCTGCCATCATTACTATCGCTTCTACCTTCTTTTCGAACCGTCTGGCCAAGGACCTGGCAAATGAAGAGAAAAAGAAAATGGAATTGTGGGCAGAGGCCATACGACTTTTTGCGAAGGAACCGACAGAAGGCGTGGAAATGGATTACGCTTTAAGTTTGAAAGTCATAGAAGGAAATACAAATATCCCTGTTGTTCTAATTGATAATAAAGGGAAAATAATCGACTATAAGAATCTTGACTTATCGAAGAAAGATGAAGCTGCTGACCTTAAGAAGGTTGCTGATAGAATCATCCATAAAAAGAAATTTATTGAGATCAAGATCGATGATAAAATTTCCAATTATGTCTATTACGATGACTCCAAGCTGTTGAGGAAACTCACCTATTTCCCGTTCATTCAGCTTTTGGCCATGTTTATATTTCTAGTAGTAACCCTTTATGCCATAAATACGTCTAAACGTGCTGAACAAGACCGTGTATGGGTCGGGCTCTCTAAAGAAACAGCTCACCAGCTTGGCACTCCCATTTCTTCCTTGATGGCCTGGGTGGATCTTTTAAAGCTGAAAGATGTTGATGAGAAACTTTTGGATGAGATATCAAAAGATACTCAGCGATTACACACCATTGCTGAACGGTTTTCAAAAATTGGTTCCAAGCCTGAACCTACTCCGCAAGATCTAAAACCTGCTCTGGAGAACGCAGTTCAATACATGCGCAACCGCAGCTCCCGCAAAATAGCCATCACAGCGCATATTCCATCCGAAGAAATTCGGGCATATCTCAATGTCCCTCTCTTTGAGTGGGTCATCGAAAACCTTTGTAAAAACGCCATTGACGCTATGGATGCTACCGGTAAAATCGACATCAATGTTTTTCCAGAAGGAAGACATCTGATTATCGACGTTACAGATACAGGTAAAGGTATTGCCAAATCAAACTTCAAGAATGTATTCAAGCCAGGCTACACCACAAAGAAACGCGGATGGGGTTTGGGTTTATCCTTGGTGAAAAGAATCATTGAGGAAAACCACGATGGCAAAATCTTTGTGAAGGCTTCGGAAATAGGCAAAGGAACGACTTTCCGGATAATTCTAAAAAAGGCGTTTTTGAATACTTAAACCATTATTCTTGTTTGTCGTTTTTTCATTTTTCGAAGTTCTAAGGCTTCATTCATTTGGATGATCAGATTACTGCATACAAAAAGGGGCAAAACCACATTCACATTGGTCTTGCCCCTTCTCTATGTTTATTCAGGTCTAGATTAAATTTCTTCTTCTAAAACTTCTTCGTAATCCAATACGGTTTTCTTTGATGCATTCAGGCGATCAAAATCTTCCTTAGATCCAACAATCAGCTTGTCAAATTCACGCTGACCTGTACCGGCAGGAATTAAGTGACCACAGATAACATTCTCCTTCAAACCTTCCAAACGGTCTACCTTACCCTGGATTGCAGCTTCGTTCAGCACCTTCGTTGTTTCCTGGAAGGAAGCAGCCGACATAAAGCTGTTGATTTGCAATGCAGCACGGGTAATACCCTGAAGAATCTGGTTTGATGTAGCAGGAATGGCATCTCTTGTTTCAACAAGTTTCAAGTCGCGACGTTTCAAGGAAGAATTTTCATCGCGCAATTTACGGGCTGTAACAATCATACCGGGTTTCAGGTTGTTTGAGTCACCTGCTTCAAGGACAACTTTCTTGCCCCAAATGCGGTCATTTTCTTCAGCGAATTCATTCTTATCGATGAGTTGTTGTTCCAGGAAGCGAGTATCACCTGCATCCACAATTTCAACCTTACGCATCATCTGACGAACAATAACTTCATAGTGCTTATCGTTGATCTTAACACCTTGTAAGCGATAAACATCCTGAACTTCATTCACAATGTATTCCTGAACTGCCGTCGGGCCTTTGATGGCCAAAATATCAGCAGGAGTAATCACACCTTCAGAAAGTGGCGTTCCGGCACGAACAAAGTCATTGATCTGAACCAATACCTGTTTGGAAAGAGGCACCATGTACTTCTTAACCTCACCAGTCTTGGATTGGATGACGATTTCACGGTTACCGCGTTTAACACGACCGAATTCCACGATTTCACCGTCAATTTCCGATACAACTGCAGGATTGGAAGGGTTACGTGCTTCAAACAGCTCGGTAACACGGGGAAGCCCCCCGGTAATATCACCGGTTTTTGCAACGGCACGTGGTATCTTAACCAAAATTTCACCAGCTTCAATATGTTCACCACCTTCTTTCAGTAAGTGGGCACCTGCAGGCAAATTATAGGTACGTAAACGTTCACCGTTTTCATCCAATACGTGGATGGAAGGAACACGTGTACGATCTTTAGGTTCAATGATGATCTTTTCTTTCATCTTGGTGGTATCATCCGTATAGGATTGGAAGGTTATACCTTCTTCAATCGAATCGAATTCCAACTTACCGGATTGTTCAGAAATGATGGTAGCGTTGTATGGATCCCATTCGCAAATGACATTACCCTTTTTAACTCTATCTCCCGGGTTGAAAAATAATTTCGAACCGTAAGGGATATTTTGCGTTAAAAGAATCACTTTTGTAACAGGCTCAATTAAACGAAGTTCACCATATCGGCCAACAACTATCTGGGCAGAATTACCGGCTGCATCTGTATTAGCTACCACACGTAATTCATCAATTTCAATAATAGCTTCGTTTTGTGCAACGATGGAAGAATCTGCTTTCACGTTACCGGCCACACCACCGACGTGGAATGTACGCAACGTCAACTGGGTTCCTGGTTCACCGATGGACTGTGCGGCAATTACACCTACAGCTTCACCCTTTTGAACCAACATACCGGTAGCAAGGTTACGGCCATAACATTTTCCACAAACACCTTTCTTGGATTCGCAAGTCAACACAGAACGAATTTCTACACGTTCAATAGGTGATGCTTCAATCTTAGCAGCAATTGATTCAGTTATTTCCTCTCCGGAATTAACCAAAAGTTCATTGGTAAGTGGATGGTATACATCATGAACAGACACGCGGCCTAAAATACGTTCGTATAAAGATGCCACTTTTTTGATTTCAGTAGCAATCAATCCACGTAATGTACCGCAATCTTCTTCATTGATAATCACATCGTGAGAAACATCAACCAGACGACGAGTCAGATATCCTGCATCAGCAGTCTTCAGAGCCGTATCAGCCAAACCTTTACGAGCACCGTGGGTAGAGATGAAGTACTCAAGTACCGACAAACCTTCTTTAAAGTTGGAAAGAATTGGATTTTCAATAACCTGACCACCTTCAGCACCGGATTTCTGAGGCTTAGCCATCAAACCACGCATACCTGAAAGCTGACGAATCTGTTCTTTAGAACCACGGGCACCGGAATCCAACATCATGTAAACAGAGTTGAACCCTTGGTTGTCTTCAGCCAGTTGTTTCATCAAAATATTTGAAAGCTTGGCATTAACACCACCCCAAACGTCAATAATCTTATTGTAACGTTCGTTGTTGGTGATAGCACCCATAGAATATTCAGCAACGATAGAATCAACTTCATCGTAACCTTCTTTTACTAAAGCTTCTTTTTCTTTAGGAATCAAAACGTCGCCCAAATTAAAGGAAAGACCGCCCTTGAATGCCATGTAGTAACCCAAATCCTTGATATCATCCAGGAACTGAGCGGTACGAGCAACACCACAAGCAGCAATTACTTTACCAATAATATCACGAAGAGATTTCTTGTTTAAGACTTCATTGATGAAACCAACTTTTTCGGGAACGAATTCGTTCACCATGATTCGGCCAACAGAAGTTTCAATCAATTTGAGAACGATATCACCGTTTTCATCCAGATCTTTTGTACGAACACGAATTTTTGAATGGAGTGTTACCCGACCTTCGTTGTAAGCAATATTTGCTTCTTCCGGAGAATAGAAAACTAAACCTTGACCCTTAGCATCGTTACGTAATTTAGTAATATAGTACAAACCAAGAACCATGTCTTGTGAAGGCACGGTAATAGGTGCTCCGTTGGCAGGATTCAAGATATTGTGAGAGGCAAGCATTAACATTTGGGCTTCCAGAACTGCTTCATTTCCAAGAGGAAGATGGACAGCCATCTGGTCACCGTCAAAGTCAGCATTGAAAGCCGTACATGCCAGTGGGTGCAATTGGATTGCTTTTCCTTCAATCAATTTGGGTTGGAAAGCCTGAATACCTAAACGGTGCAATGTAGGAGCACGGTTAAGCAATACAGGATGACCCTTCATGACATATTCCAGAATATCCCAAACTACAGGATCCTTGCGGTCAACAATCTTTTTGGCAGACTTAACAGTCTTTACAATACCGCGTTCAATCAATTTACGGATAACAAACGGTTTGTATAATTCAGCAGCCATATCCTTAGGAAGACCACATTCGTGCATCTTTAATTCAGGACCAACAACAATTACCGAACGGGCTGAATAATCGACACGTTTTCCAAGTAAGTTCTGACGGAAACGACCTTGTTTTCCTTTCAACGAATCGGAAAGAGATTTCAAAGGGCGATTGGCATCTGTCTTTACTGCACTTGATTTGCGTGAGTTATCGAATAAGGAGTCAACAGCTTCCTGCAACATACGTTTTTCATTACGTAAAATTACTTCAGGAGCTTTGATTTCAATCAATCGTTTCAAACGATTGTTACGGATAATCACACGACGATAAAGGTCATTCAAGTCGGAAGTCGCAAAACGACCACCATCAAGAGGTACCAATGGACGCAATTCCGGAGGAATAACGGGAACGATCTTGATGATCATCCATTCCGGTTTGTTTCTTCCTTTTGACTGACGGAATGCTTCAACAACCTGAAGGCGTTTCAAAGCCTCAGTTTTGCGTTGCATAGAACCGTCTGTGCTGGCGCGGTGTCTCAATTCAAATGAAAGGCCATCCAAATCTATGCGTTGCAAAAGGTCATGAATTGCATCAGCACCCATCTTTGCAATGAACTTGTTTGGATCAGTATCTTCCAATGCCTGATTTTCGCGTGGTAGTGTGTCCAGAATATCCAGGTATTCTTCTTCGGAAAGAAGATCATCTTTTTTAATACCGTCAGCTTCCTTTACTCCGGACTGAATCACGACATAACGTTCGTAATAGATGATTGAATCCAGTTTTTTTGTAGGAAGACCCAACAAATAACCAATCTTGTTTGGAAGTGAACGGAAGTACCAGATGTGAGCTACAGGCACAACCAACTGGATGTGTCCCATACGCTCGCGACGTACCTTTTTCTCAGTCACTTCAACACCGCAGCGGTCGCAGACAATACCCTTGTAGCGAATACGTTTGTATTTACCGCAATGACATTCATAGTCTTTCACCGGACCAAAAATACGTTCGCAGAACAAACCGTCACGTTCAGGTTTGTAAGTACGATAATTGATGGTTTCAGGCTTCAACACCTCGCCACTCGACATTTCGAGGATTTCTTCCGGAGAAGCCAATCCTATCGAAATCTTCGAAAAACTGCTTTTCGCTTTGGTTTCTTTTCTAAAAGCCATATTGTATATGAAATAATAAACAGTTTATACTTAATCCAATTGGATACTCAGACCCAAACCTCTCAACTCATGAAGCAGTACGTTCAACGATTCCGGAATACCAGCTTGTGGCATTGGGTCACCTTTGACAATAGCTTCAAAAGCTTTGCTACGTCCAACAACATCATCCGATTTAATGGTCAGGATTTCCTGAAGAATGTGTGCAGCACCGAATGCTTCAAGTGCCCAGACTTCCATTTCTCCAAAACGTTGTCCTCCAAATTGAGCTTTACCACCAAGAGGTTGTTGAGTAATCAAAGAGTATGGTCCGATAGAACGAGCATGCATTTTGTCGTCAACCATGTGACCCAGTTTCAACATATAAACGACACCTACAGTAGCTGTCTGGTCAAAACGATCACCGGTTCCACCATCGTACAGGTAGCATTTGCCATAATGAGGAATGTTGGCCTTGTCGCACCATGCATCCAAATCATCCAGGCTGGCACCATCAAAAATAGGTGTTGCAAATTTCAAACCTAATTCTTTACCTGCCCATCCAAGTACCGTTTCAAAAATCTGTCCAAGGTTCATACGGGAAGGCACACCAAGAGGATTCAATACAATATCCACCGTTGTTCCATCTGCCAGATAAGGCATATCTTCCTGACGAACAATACGGGATACAATACCCTTATTACCGTGACGTCCGGCCATCTTATCACCAACACGAATCTTACGTTTCTTGGCAATATAAACCTTAGCCATTTGAATAATACCAGCAGGAAGTTCATCCCCAATGGTAATATTGAATTTTTTACGTTTCATGGCCGCATCCAATTCTTTGTACTTGTGCAAGTAGTTTAGAATCAAATCACGAATCATATCGTTTTTAGCGTTGTCTGTCGTCCATTTTGAAACCTGTACCGAAGAATAATTGATTTCATTCAGGTTCTTTGCATTGAACTTGGCGCTCTTTGGTATCACTTCAGTTCCAAGATTGTCTTTAACACCTTGAGAAGTTTTGCCATTGGTCAGAACAAGCAATTTTTCAATTAAAACAGATTTCAGTTTATTGATGGATTCTTCGAAATCTTCATCGATTTTTGGCAACAAAGCTTTATCTGTCAAACGAGACTTGCGATTTTTCACAGATCTTGAGAACAGACGTTTGTCAACAATAACACCGCGTAATGATGGTGATGCCTTCAAGGAAGCATCTTTCACATCTCCAGCTTTATCTCCGAAGATGGCGCGCAATAATTTTTCTTCCGGAGAAGGATCCGATTCTCCCTTTGGAGTAATCTTACCAATCAGGATATCTCCCGGAACAATATGAGCACCAATACGAACGATACCGTTTTCATCAAGGTCTTTAGTTGCTTCTTCACTGACGTTGGGTATATCAGAAGTCAATTCTTCCATACCACGTTTTGTTTCGCGCACTTCCAATGTATATTCATCCACATGCACGGATGTAAAGATATCTTCGCGGACCATTCTTTCGTTCAATACGATAGCATCCTCAAAGTTGTATCCTTTCCAAGGCATGAACGCAACCTTTAAGTTCTTACCAAGTGCCAGTTCACCATTTTCGGTGGAATAACCCTCAGTCATCAACTGACCTTGAATAACACGATCGCCTTTGTGAACGATCGGTCGAAGGTCAATAGTAGTACTTTGATTGGTTTTCTGGAATTTTGGAATTCTGTAAGTCACGATGGAATCGTCAAAGCTTACAAAAGATTCGTCTTCCGTACGATCGTAATTAATACAAATAGTTGTTGCATCAACAAAATCAACGGTACCATCGCCTTCTGCCATTAATTGTGTCCGTGAGTCACGGATCAATTTTCCTTCGAGTCCGGTTCCAACAATAGGAGCTTCACTACGAATAAGAGGCACGGCCTGGCGCATCATGTTGGATCCCATCAATGCACGGTTAGCATCATCGTGTTCCAGGAAAGGTATCAATGCAGCAGCGATGGAAGCTATCTGTTGTGGAGCAACATCCATCATGTTTATTTCTTCAGGAGCTGCAATAGGAAAATCAGCATCCAAACGAGATTTGATACGGCTATCCACAAAGCTGCCATCGGGATTCAGCAAAGCATTACCCTGGGCAATGATTTTACCTTCTTCTTCTTCAGCGGTCAGATAATCAATATCGTTTGGAATAACCTTTCCATGCTCTACCTTACGGTAAGGAGTTTCGATGAAACCAAGTTTATTTATTTTAGCATATACGCACAAAGAAGAAATTAAACCAATGTTTGGACCTTCAGGCGTTTCAATAGGACAAAGACGTCCGTAGTGTGTATAATGTACGTCACGAACCTCAAAACCTGCACGTTCACGGGAAAGACCGCCAGGTCCCAGAGCGGATAAACGACGTTTGTGCGTCATTTCTGCCAGCGGGTTGGTTTGATCCATAAATTGTGAAAGGGCATTGGTTCCGAAGAACGAATTGATAACAGAAGAAATAGTCTTGGCATTAATCAGTTCAACCGGAGCAAAAACCTCATTATCGCGAACATTCATACGTTCACGGATGGTACGTGCCATACGGGCTAAACCTACACCAAACTGATTATTAAGTTGCTCACCTACCGTGCGTACGCGACGGTTGCTTAAATGGTCAATATCATCAACATCTGCATTTGAGTTAACAAGCTCAATCAGGTATTTGATGATCTCAATAATGTCTTCTTTTGTAAGAACCTTGACATCCATGGCGGTTGTCAGGTGTAATTTTTTATTGATACGGTAGCGACCTACTTCGCCGAGATCGTAACGTTTTTCTGAGAAGAACAGATTCTGAATAACTTCACGGGCACTGGCATCATCGGCAGGTTCAGCATTACGCAACTGACGATAAATGTACAGAACGGCCTCTTTTTCTGAGTTACTCGGATCTTTCTGCAAAGTATTGTAAATGATGGCATAATCAGACATACCGGCTTCTTCCTTGTGTAAAAGGATGGTTGCAGCACCTGATTCTACGATCTGATCAATGTGATCGTTTTCCAGAATGGTTTCACGATCAATGATCACTTCATTACGTTCAATAGAAACTACCTCACCGGTATCTTCATCCACAAAGTCTTCAACCCAGCTTTTCAATACGCGTGCAGCCAGTTTACGACCAATCAGACGTTTTAAGCCGGTTTTTGTAACCTTAACTTCTTCAGCAAGGTTGAATATTTCCAAAATATCTTTATCGGTTTCAAAACCGATGGCACGTAAAAGAGTAGTTACGGGTAACTTCTTTTTACGGTCGATATAGGCATACATGACACTGTTGATGTCTGTAGCAAATTCAATCCATGACCCTTTGAAAGGAATTATTCTTGCAGAATAAAGTTTCGTACCATTGGTATGTACACTTTGACCGAAAAATACGCCTGGTGAGCGGTGTAATTGCGAAACAATAACACGTTCAGCACCATTAACCACAAAAGTACCTTTAGGAGTCATGTAAGGAATAGCACCCAAATACACATCCTGGAATTTTGTTTCGAAATCTTCGTGGTCGGGATCGGTACAATATAGCTTAAGTCTGGCCTTTAACGGTACGTTATAGGTCAAACCGCGCTCAATACATTCATCAATGGAATAACGAGGCGGATCAATGTAGTAATCTAAGAATTCGAGTACGAAATTGTTTCTTGTATCCGCGATGGGAAAGTTTTCTGCAAAAACCTTGTAGAGGCCCTCGTTTTTCCTTTTTTCGGGAGGGGTATCCAATTGCAGGAAGTCCTGGAATGACTTCAATTGCACTTCTAAAAAGTCCGGGTATTCTATCGGACTTTGGATAGCAGCGAAATTAACTCTTTTGGTTTCAGTAGTTGAAGACATTTACGGTAGATTTATTGAACTTAAAAGGAATATAGACACAAAAAGGTCTAGAATCTCCTCGAAAGAAGATTCTAAACCAAACACCTGAATATCAGGCGGTAGTACTATTTAAGCTCAATTTCTGCGCCTGCGTCTTCCAGGGTTTTCTTCAAACTTTCTGCTTCATCCTTAGCAGCACCTTCTTTAATAACTGAAGGAGCAGCATCAACTAAGTCTTTAGCTTCTTTTAAACCAAGTCCACAAGATTCCTTAACAGCCTTAACAACTGCTAATTTTGCAGCACCTGCTGATTTCAAGACAACGTCGAAAGAAGTCTTTTCAACAACAGCGGCACCACCTTCTGCAGGAGCAGCAGCAACAGCAACAGCTGCAGCAGCGGGTTCGATACCATATTCATCTTTGAGGATGGTAGCCAGTTCGTTTACTTCTTTTACGGTTAAATTAACCAATTGTTCAGCAAAAGCTTTCAAATCTGCCATTTTTGTATGTATTAAAATTGTTATATACTTTGATAATTATTATTAATTTTCTCTTTCTGCAAGTGTCTTCAAGACGCCATGCAAAATATTGCCTCCGCTTTGGAGGGCAGATACCACGTTTTTGGCAGGTGATTGCAGCAAGGCAATAACGTCTCCGATGAGTTCGTTCTTGCTCTTTACATGAATCAATGCATCCAACTGGTCAGCTCCGATGTAGAAACTTTCTTCTACATATGCAGCCTTCAATGCAGGAATTTCTTTGTCTTTTCTGAATTTCTTAATTAATTTGGCAGGTGCATTTGATACGTTTGAAAACATCAATGCAGTATTACCAGTCAAGACTTCATATAACGGACTGTAATCCGTATCAAGACCTTCCAATGCTTTTGTCAGCAAGGTGTTCTTTACAACCATAAGCTTGATCCCTTCAGTGAAGCAGCTTCTTCTAAGAGCACTGGTGGCAGCTGCATTTAATGCAGTGATATCAGTGATGTAGAAACAGCCATACTCTCCAATTGTAGAAGTAATCTGCTCAATTACGGTGCTTTTATCTTCCTTCTTCATAATTCAAATTAAATTAGTTTTCCTCAACGGTTTTGGGATCAACTTTGATACCCGGACTCATTGTACTTGAAAGATAAATGCTCTTGATATAAGTACCTTTAGCAGCAGTAGGTCTCAGCTTCAACAACATGGAAATAAATTCCTTTGCGTTGTCAAGGATCTGTTCAGAAGTAAAGGATACTTTTCCAACTGACGCATGGATGATACCAGTCTTGTCAACCTTAAAGTCAATTTTTCCTTGTTTAACTTCTTTTACAGCTTTTCCTACTTCCATGGTAACCGTACCGCTCTTAGGATTAGGCATTAAGCCACGAGGACCTAAAACACGACCTAAAGCACCGATTTTACCCATGATGGCGGGCATAGTGATGATTACATCAATATCCGTCCAACCACTTTTGATTTTCTCAATATATTCATCGAGTCCAACAAAGTCAGCACCGGCTTCTATAGCCTCAGCTTCCTTTTCTGGAGTACACAATACCAGCACTCGAACTTCTTTCCCTGTACCGTGGGGTAGTGACACTACGCCACGTACCATTTGATTGGCTTTGCGGGGGTCAACACCAAGACGAACGTCAACATCTACGGATGAATCAAATTTGGTTGCGGTAATTTCCTTAACCAAAGCAGTTGCATCTTTTAATGAATAGCTCTTCCCTGCTTCAATTTTTTCAAAAGCCAACTTTTGTTTTTTTGTCAGTTTACTCATCTTAATTGAAGTTTAATTGTTAGCGGGGAATTCCCCTTTAACGGTGATACCCATACTGCGAGCCGTTCCTGCTATTAATTTCATAGCAGATTCAACAGTAAAACAGTTTAAATCAGTCATTTTATCTAAGGCAATGTCCTTCACCTGTTCCCAGGTAACAGAAGCAATCTTTTTACGATTAGGTTCAGCAGAGCCGCTCTTCATCTTGGTTACTTCAAGCAACTGTACAGCTGCAGGAGGAGTCTTAACGATAAAATCAAAAGACTTATCGGAATAGTAAGTAATGACAACCGGCAAAATTTTGCCTGCTTTGTCTTGAGTTCTGGCGTTGAATTGCTTGCAAAACTCCATGATGTTAACACCTTTCGAACCTAATGCAGGTCCAACGGGAGGAGAAGGGTTTGCTGCACCCCCCTTAATCTGCAATTTGATTTGTCCAGCAACTTCTTTAGCCATTTTGTTCTAAATTAAAAATTTGTGGAATTGATGAAAAGAATGATATGAAACGTAACTTTCAACTATTCTTTTTCGACTTGCATAAAACCTAGTTCGAGCGGAGTTTTCCGACCGAAGATTTTTACCATGACCTTGAGTTTTTTCTTCTCATTATTTACCTCTTCGATGATAGCACTGAAGCCACTGAACGGTCCGGCATTCACTTTGACAGACTCACCAACATAAAAAGGAACTGCGAAATCTTCTCCGGTTTCCTGGAGTTCATCCACTTTTCCCAAAATGCGGTTTACTTCAGATTCACGTAGGCTTTGGGGTTTATCCGTGCCACCTAAAAATCCGATTACATTCGGTGTGTTCCGAAGAACGTGCGCTACCTCACCAACGAGTGCGGCTTCTATCAAGACATAACCGGGAAGATAAGAGCGTTCTTTAAGAATTCTTTTACCATTCCGCACCTGATAGACTTTTTCCGTAGGAATAAGTACCTGAGACACGTAATCACCAAGTGTAGAATTCTTGATTTCTGCTTCAAGATATTCACGCACTTTGTTTTCCTTGCCACTTACAGCACGAATAACGTACCATTTTTTTTCAATGTCAGACATTACTTGTTCCTCAGATTAAAAAACCTTCTCGTAAATAAAGGTCATGATTTTTTCAAAACCAAAATCGATGAGAAAAACAATCAACGCGATAACCAGGGAAGCAGTTAAAACAACGACCGCGCTATTGCTCAACTCGGACATTGTAGGCCAACTGACCTTATGAACGAGTTCATTGTAAGACTCTCTGCAATAAGAGGCTACATTATTAAAAAATTTCTTCATCTTTTAGCTTGGGTTTTAATTGCACGAAAGGAGAGGCTCGAACTCCCGACACTCGGTTTTGGAGACCGATGCTCTACCAACTGAGCTACTTTCGTGTGTGAAAAAAAGCTCCCCCTTCTTCAGTGGGAGCTTTTTTTGTATTATTGTTATATTATGCTACAATTTCAGTAATCTGACCAGAGCCTACTGTACGTCCACCTTCACGGATAGCGAAACGAAGACCTACAGAAACTGCTACCGGGTAAATCAATTCAACATTGATCTCCAGGTTGTCACCTGGCATAACCATTTCAACGCCTGCAGGTAAAGTAATTTCACCGGTTACATCCAATGTACGGATGTAAAATTGAGGACGATATTTTTGATGGAATGGAGTGTGACGACCACCTTCTTCTTTCTTCAGAATATATACAGAAGCTTTGAATTGAGTGTGAGGAGTAACTTTTCCGGGGTGTGTAATTACCATACCACGTTTAACATCATCCTTGTCTACACCACGAAGCAACAAACCTACATTATCACCAGCCTGACCATCGTCAAGAATCTTGCGGAACATTTCCACACCGGTTACAACTGATTTTCTACCATCAGCACCTAAACCAATAAGCTGAACTTCATCACCAGTATGAATAACACCAGTTTCAATACGACCTGTAGCTACAGTACCACGTCCAGTGATAGAGAACACGTCTTCAACAGGCATCAAGAAAGGTTTGTCAATAGCACGAGGTGGAATTTCGATCCAGGTATCAACTGCATCCATCAGTTCAAGAACTTTATCTTCCCATTCAGGAACACCGTTCAAAGCACCAAGTGCTGAACCGCGAATGAAAGGAGTATTTTCACCGTCAAAACCGTAGAATGCAAGCAAATCACGCATTTCCATTTCTACCAATTCCAACATTTCTTCGTCATCTACAGAATCACATTTGTTCATGAAAACGACCAATCTAGGTACGTTTACCTGGCGAGCCAGAAGAATGTGTTCACGTGTCTGAGGCATAGGACCATCAGTTGCAGCTACTACGATGATAGCACCGTCCATTTGGGCAGCACCAGTAACCATGTTCTTAACGTAGTCAGCGTGACCCGGACAGTCAACGTGAGCATAGTGACGATTTGCGGTTTCGTATTCTACGTGAGCCGTGTTAATCGTAATACCTCTTTCTTTTTCTTCAGGAGCGTTGTCGATCTGATCGAAAGACTTCACTTCACAATAACCTTTTTTGGCTAACACGGTTGTGATAGCAGCTGTCAAGGTCGTTTTACCGTGGTCAACGTGACCAATGGTCCCGATGTTGACGTGGGGTTTGCTTCTGTTGTAATGTTCTTTAGCCATAACTCAAAGATTATAAATTGAATGAATTAAATAAATTAAGAGCCGTTGCCGGGAATTGAACCCGGGACCTCTTCCTTACCAAGGAAGTGCTCTACCGCTGAGCTACAATGGCGAAAAAAAGAGCGGGAAACGG
>Ga0209430_1001900_pt1 | contig 14424 bp, 9 predicted proteins | sample BarGraIncub1133A_FD_184504 | JGI IMG/M metagenome (GOLD analysis project Ga0209430, IMG submission 184504) | Arctic peat soil microbial communities from Barrow, Alaska - Barrow Graham LP Incubations 11-33A (SPAdes) (version 2) | ecosystem: Environmental > Terrestrial > Soil > Wetlands > Peat... | reverse complement strand
GGAACGTTTGGGGGAATCATTGTCAGGTTAGACGAGGACCGCACGCCCGAAACCGATCCGGCTCTGGATCCGCTTTCGCCGGGCAAATCCACTTACAACAATTATTCCATCGAGGTAGTGCAGCGCATGGGCTACGATTCTTTCACGCCCGACAACGGCGTCTTGATTGCCAAAAACAAGGATAGGGAAAGCAACAACGGAGGTCCAAACGGATTCAACTGCTTCAATTGGGTGATCGACGCCAATCCGCAGGATATCCGGAAAATCGATTACCTGCGCCCTGGTGACGGTACGCCCGTGATGCGCACACTGGCCGATTACCGTCAGCTCAACGACGCGCTGTTCCACGCAGGCGCCAATTCCGGAAGTAAGGCAGAATGGGTAGACCAAGCCAATCGCCTGCACTTCTATATCCTGGAAAAATACGTGAATCCGGAGGGCATCCTGTCCTATCAGGTCGGAGTTCGGTCGCTCGACGGAAGTGGTAAACAAAAGCGCGGTGTCACTGCCAAATTCGTTCAGAAACCCGAATTGTTGGATGGAATGCAATGTTTGAACCTTCGAATCACGAACACTGGCAAACCGGCCATTTCATCCGAAAATAGCCTGAACTACGACATCTACCGGCTTTCGGTTTCATGCGATAATCAAAAGGGATATTCTACCAACGAATTGATTGCCATTCCTTTCGGTGAATCCAGAGAGGTGAAAATGTACATCGCCAACGAAAGGAAAACCAATGCCAAATCAATCATCAGTGTTCGGGTGACTTCGGAAAGTGACCCCGACGTATCGGCTTCTGTCAATATGTAATTCGAAGAAGGAATTTCACCAGTATCATTTTTTTTGCTATTTTAGTTTTAATTCAGATATCTTTGCTCAAGGTATGTAGTACCTTTGGTCAAGAGGAATTAAAAATTATGCCCATGCAACAAATATTTCAAAGCTCGAACTCAACGCGTTGGAACCGGTTCGTATGGTTTATCCGTATCCTTTTGGTTTTTGCTTTAGTGGGAGCACTGTCCATCGGTTTATCCTTGACACATCAGTCACACTACGATGCCAAAAGCTTAATTTATAAAGAAAAAAGGATCCGAAACGTAAATTTAAACCCGTCTAAAGTTGTTGTCTCGGATGCAGAATTGATTGCGTATGCCCTTCATTTGAAAAAAATTCGGAAATCTAAGCGGTACGAATTTTATGATGAAGTAATCGACAATGGACCACTAAAAAATTATCTTCCGATAAGAGCTGGCTATTATGTGAATTGGGACAAAAATTCGTTTGCTTCGTTGGAAGAGAACATTGATAAACTCAACCTGGTGCTACCGGAATGGTTTTTCCAGAAAAATGCAGAGGGCGAAATTGATCTGAAAATCGATGCAAAGGCCTTAAAAATCATGCACGAGAATCAAGTGGCTATCATGCCCATTCTGAGCAACAACATTAATCAACATTGGATTGGTGATTCTACTGCACAGGTGCTTAAGAGCCCGATCTATAGGGCAAAACTCATCTCCAACATTAAAAATTCGTTGATAAAATACCATTTTCAGGGCATTAACATTGACCTTGAAAATTTACCCTCGGACTTGGATCCTTACCGGTTTATTTTTTCAAGGGAACTGTACCAAGCACTTCATCCGGCAGGATTGTTGCTTACCATCGATGTGAGCCCATTCGACGAAAACATTGATTATAAAAAACTGGATAAATACTACGACCTGATTTTTGTAATGGCCTACGACGAACATTTTGCAGATATGTCTCCAGGTTGCATTACCTCTGTCAAGTACATCGAACAGGCATTGGATTTGGCGATGAAAGACGTCCCTTCCGAAAAGTTCGTATTATGCCTGGCCGGTTATGGGTATAATTGGATCGCTGAGCAAACCGGGAAAAGTCTTTCGTATGACAAATTTATATCACTTTCCAACGCATACAATGCCCCCGTACAATTCGACGAGGATAAATCCGATCTGTATATCAATTACATAGATGAAAATGGCGAGGATGGTGAGGCTCATATCACCGATGCAGCAACCATTTTCAATTCCATTCGAACGGCCGAAGATTACCAAACAGCCGGTGTGGCGCTTTGGCGTCTGGGCAGTGAAGACGCTCGTATTTGGAGCTTCTTCAACCGATCGCTTTCCATGGATTCTTTGGCAAAACATCCGTTCAATTATAAACCGCTCGAAAACTTTAGACTAGCATCGGCGGTCAATTTCACCGGAAGTGGTGAAATCTTGGAAGTTGCCAGCGAACCAGAACCAGGGAAGGTAAAATTCAAGGTGGACGAAGCCGATCAGATGATTGAAAATGAAGAATATTTGAATTTGCCCAATTCATACCTGATCAAACGCTTTGGCAAACCAAAAAGCAAAGAAATTGCTCTTACCTTCGACGATGGTCCAGACGAAGATTTCACCCCAGAGATATTGGACATTCTGAAAGAAAACAAGATCCAGGCAACCTTTTTTGTGACAGGAATCAATACTGAAAAAAACATTCCGCTCTTGGAGCGTATATATAGGGAGGGACATGAAATAGGTAACCACACCTTTACGCATCCAAACCTCGAAATTACTTCGAAGGAGCGTGAACGCGTTGAACTTCGTTCTACCCGCTTGCTTCTCGAAAGCATTATTGATCATTCAACGCTTTTGTTCCGGCCTCCGTACAATACCGATGCTGAACCGCAGGATGTCAATCAGATCCGTCCGTTGAGCATAGCCAAAGATGAAGGTTACTTGACCATCGCTTCGTCCATCGATCCAAACGACTGGCAGATTGGCGTTACAGCGGATAGTATCTGTGCACGTGTCATTGCCCAACAGAACCGTGGGAATATTCTGCTGATGCACGATGGCGGCGGAAATCGAAGACAGACCATCCTTGCACTTCCGATGATCATTAATTATTACCGGCAGCAGGGATATCGATTTGTAACGATTTCAGACATTATGGGAAGAACCCGAGACCAGGTCATGCCTGCTGTAAAAGGTTCAGTCAAAAAACAAGAGGCATTCGATTACCTGTTTTTCCTGATCACCTTCTTATGGGAAAATTTCTTGCATGGTTTCTTTGTCGTGGCTATCGTTTTGGGCATTTCGCGCATCCTCATACTGATGGTTCTGGCAATGATTCAACACCGGAAATCCAAAGAGTTAAAGACTCCATTGAATTTTAATCCGAGAGTAAGCGTCATTGTCCCGGCATACAATGAAGAATTGACGGTGACTCGCACCATTGAAAATCTGCTAAAGAGCGACTATCCCTTACTGGATATTGTTTTTGTCGATGATGGCTCCAAAGACCAAACCTTCGCCAATGTCAAGGCTGCATTCAGCAATATGGAAAACGTTCAGATTCTGACAAAACCCAATGGGGGCAAGGCTTCGGCTTTAAATTATGGCCTTTCGCAGGCAAGCGGTGAAATTCTGGTTTGCATTGATGCCGATACCTTGTTGTTGCCGGATGCCATTTCCAAAATGGTGCCCTATTTTATAAAGGAGGAAGTTGGCGCTGTCGCTGGAAATGTACAAGTAGGCAATACGGTCAACCTTTTGACCCAGTGGCAAAAAATGGAATACACCACCAGTCAGAACTTCGAACGCAGAGCACTCGATACGGTGAACGCCATATTGGTTGTTCCCGGAGCCATCGGCGCTTTCAGAAAATCGGCACTGGAACAAATCAATGGCTTTACCACCGATACCCTGGCCGAAGATTGTGATCTGACGGTACGGTTGCATCGGGCAGGCTTTACAGTGCGGAGCTGCAACGAAGCCATCTCACTGACAGAAGCGCCAGAAACATTGAAGATGTTCATGAAACAGCGTTTCCGTTGGACGTTCGGTATGATGCAAACATTCTGGAAACACCGCGACCTGCTTTTCAATCCACGTAAACCGAACATTGGCTGGATCATGTTGCCCAATCTGTTGATCTTCGGATTTATCATTCCGTTGCTTTCACCAGTAGTCGACTTGCTGTTCGTCATCGGATTATTCTCATCGCATGCTTTGTTTTATGCAATGACATACGTGCTATTCTTCTTAGTAGACTGGATGGTTTCTTCCCTGGCTTATCGGTACGATGGTCAACGATTCACGCTGTGGAACGCTGGTGTGCTTTTTGTTCAACGCTTTGCTTACCGCCAGATTTTCTTTTTCATACTGATAAAATCGTATTTGAAAGCCATGAAGGGTGAACTAGCCAGTTGGGGAATTTTAAAACGGACGGGGAATGTGAAGATTTAGTTGGAAGTTTTTGAAAACCGCAACATCATCGCCAAACCCAAAACCACGAACAGAGCTGCTGCTGCTGTCAAGAAAATGTATTGGAATGAATTGGCGGAAACAGCGGAGCCAAGTATTAATCCAAAGATTGCTGAACCAATCAACTGCCCTGAACTGGTAAAGATGGTCAGCATTCCTTGCGAAGTGGCTCTGTCCTCTGGTTTGGTTACGTTCAGCATGATGTAGCGCAAGGAGCTGCCTGCGAGGATGGATAAGCCCAATCCAATGAAAACGCCGCTGGTGTAGTATAGAAACAAAGATTGTCCGCTGACAGCCATCATGGAAAATCCAATGAAGTTTAAGATTATCCCGATGATTAAGATGGGTTTTACACCATATTTGTCAATGAGTTTTCCAAAAATGGGTGAACCGATGGCTGTTGCCAGTACAACGGGTATTAGCATGAAGCTGGCGGTGGAGGAAGAGACCCCAAATGTATGAACCGAATATTTTGGAAAAAATACAAAACAGGCTTGCACCAGACCACTGACCATCGCGATAACACCAGTAATGACAATGGTGGGGTTCTTAAAGAAACCCAACTTGATGATGGCATTTGGATTATGCCTTTCGGTAAAGAACAAAAGGATGAAGGAAACCAATGAAATACCTGCAGCGATCCAGATCCATTTATTTCCATAGTCACCAGATTCACTTAGTTTGAAGTTGTTGATGCTGAACGTGAATCCGGCTAAAAACAGACCCAAAAAAAGGATGCCTTTCCAATCGACTTTAGCCCGATTGGAAACAATGTAGTTTGGTAGCAGTTTTGAACTGTAAAAAACCAAACCTGCTGAAATAGGCAAATTGATCAGGAACAAAACATTCCACGAAAAATAGTTTAGAATTATACCAGCCATAAAGGGCCCTATCATAAATGCAATTCCAAAAACGGCTCCCAATAAACCCAATAATTGACCTCTTTTTTCTTTAGGATATAAATCGCCGATGACGGCTGAAGCGACCGGAAAGATGCCACTCGCGCCAAAACCCTGAATGGCTCTGCCCAGTAGGAGAAAATCATAAGAGCTGGTGAGCGAAACGACCAAGGAGCCCAGTGCGAAAATCAAGATGGAGAGGATATAGATTTTCCTTCGTCCGTAAATGTCCGATAATCTGGCAAATAGAGAAATTCCAACCAAGTTGAAAAGCACATAAATAGAGAAGATCCAACTGGAATATTGACTGGATATTTTCAACAATTTTTCGATGGAGGGGATGGCAGGACCTACAATTGAGATATCTAAAGCGCCCATTAAAACGCCTACGAATAGGAGGGGCATGATGCCGCGTGTTGCTTTGCTTTCCATTTTCATGTTTTTGCCAACTCGAACAGAGCATTCAGGTGCTTCATCTCAATCTACTTGGTGAAAATGCAGTTTAATTCATATTATTCTGCATAATATCCTTGCAAAGATAGCAAAGTAATCGGGCAATTAATCTTAAGTATTTGCGTTTCTAATTGTGAACATAAAGACCTTAAAATGATACCAAAACATGTGTCCCTTTTTCTACTGGCATTTATACTCTTGATTTCGACTGAAGTCAAATCAAACGGTTCGGTGCAAAAAGATAGCATTCAATTATTGATTCGGAATTTTAAATACAATGAAGCGCTGGCACTGATAGACAGGGCCTTGTTGAATGAACCGTCCAACAAGGAATTGTTTTCTAATAAAGGATTCGTATGTAAGGGATTGTATTCATACGAAAATGCAATTAAGGCCTATTTGAAAGCGTTATCATTGAGTCCCACCGATCAGGAGTTGCTGACAGCACTAGCAAATACGTATAAGCTTTCGCAGGATTATCCCAACGCTGTAAAGTTTTACACCTACGCTTTGGCCAATGATACCAACAATGTTTTCTTGAAAATGGAAGCGGCCACCTGCAAACTGTTGAATGATCAGTTTGACGATGCCATTGCCGACTTTTCGGAACTCTATCAAAAAGACAGTCTGAACACCTATATATTAAAAAGTTTGGGTTACGGCTTTAACCAAATCGAATTATCGGAGTGGTCCATTTATTATTTCCAGAAGGCATTGAATATCAAACCAAGTGACTATGGATGTGTGTTGAGTCTGGCCAACCTATTTATTAAGGACAAAAAGTATGCTGAAGGCATCAAAGTCACAGATGCCTATCAATTGCTCGATTCCACGAACAGGGAGGTGAACTCGAAGAATGCCTATCTGTATTTGTTGGACAAGAAATACAATCCAGCCATTCAGAAGTTTAAAAAATGTATCGAGGCAGGCGACACTTCAAAGTTTAATTATAAAAATATCGGTATTGCTGATTATTCGATCGAAGAGTATGATGAGGCAAAAGGCTATCTGGAAAAAGCACATGAAATGGATGCTAATGATGCTAGCACCTTGCATTTTCTAGGGCTATCCTGTTATCGCTCCTACTACAAAGAGTTGGGCGTTATTTATCTGGAAGAAGCCCTTAAACTCTATCAACCTATGGAAGAAAAGATTGCACTGATCTATCGGAATTACGCAGAAGCCTGCAAAGGCTGGGACAAATGTTCTTCAGAAAAAAAGATTTCAAGTTCGCTTCGTGCCTTTGAACTGAATCCATTAGAAACGACTCTGGCTCGGGACCTCGCAACGGAATACGAAATGGTAAAAGACACGACTCAAGCTCTTAAATACTATGATATTTATTTGAATAATCTGAAAGAAGACCCAAAGACACCAATAAAGTATTCGATTCGTGCGAGTTATTTGTATCGGGTTATGAGACTCAAAGGAGTGAAAATGAAGAAAGTGGAATAGCTCTATACTTTTTCGATTTTCTCCAGAAGTTTTAGCAGAAACATGTGGTTTTCCAGTTTCACTTTGATTCCATATAATTTGAACGCGTTTGTTGCAAACATGAATAAAAATAAGATATAGATACCTGCTTTATTCATATCAATGAAATTGATAAAATCAAAATACCGAAGAATGGAGAAAACCATCAGCGTCACGGCGATAGCTGCAGTGATGTAGGAGTTGAACTTATAATCCTTGTTGATCTTTTTTCGGAGTGATTCTAATGTTGCTCTATCCCTTCGGTTTATGCCTTCGAAATATTTGATGCTCCAAAGGTTGTTGCTAAAAAGGCTGGATCGTGAAATTTGTTCGACGATTTCTTGTTTGAGGGTGTCGTTTGTCATATCGTTTTTTTTAGATTCCATTTTTATCTATTAAGTAAACCAAACTTGCTATAGCGGCAGTACCAAGCTGCATTTCTCTCCGACTGACTTGGTTGAACGTATCGTTGGCTGAGTGGTGGAATTCAAAGTATCGTTGGGGATTCGTGGAAAGGCCGATCAAGGGATATCCGTATTCTTTTAAGGGTCCAATATCCACGCCGGCATGGCTTTTGTCGGTGACATAGATGCCGAAATCGACCAAAGCTGCTGTCTGTTTCATAATGGAAAGGACCGTGTTGTCATTGTCGGAATCTATTCCAAACCCAATGGGCAAAGCACCACCGGCATCCGATTCAATGCAGGCGATGTGTTCCCTCTTTTCTCTGCCCGCCAAGGCTGCATATTCTTTCGCACCCGATTGATACATTTCTTCATCCATATAGAGAACCAGGCGAATGGTATTCACAGGTTTGATGTTCAGGGTTCTGAAAATGCGGAAAACATCAATCATTTGCTCGCAACCCGCTCCGTCATCGTGGGCCCCTTGTGTGTTGAACCAAGCATCCATGTGCGCTCCGAATAAAATGATTTTCTCCGGATGAACGCTGCCTTTGATTTCAGCAATTATATTGGCGGTTTGAGCAGCTTTGATTGTTTCTGTCGAGCTTTTTATCCAGACTTTAACGCCCTTGTTTTGCTTGTTGATGCGGCTGAGTTTATTGGCATCGTTGGTGCTGATGGAGAGGTTCGGAACCTCCTTGATGCCTTTCTCAAAGTGACTGACACCAGTGTGCGGAAAATCATTCGGTTCGGTAGCAAGGGATCGTATGATGACACCTGAAGCTCCGTATTGAGAGGCTTTGGAGGCACCACTGAAGCGCAATTCCACCGTTTCGCCGTATGATTTGAAGATTTGATTGGGTGAATTGTCCATGGCCTTGTTGATGAATACGATTTTATCCTTTAGGCCTTTGCTGCCCAAGCTATCCATTTCGTCGAACGATTGGACTTCTACGATTTCTCCGGAAATACCTTTATCGGGTGTGCTGGGTGACAAACCAAGATTGATCACATTCAGGACTTCCTTTTTTGAATCGTAAAAAACCACTGCTTGAGCAGGTGTTTTGCAACGCCAAGACGGAGTTGTATACTTTTGCAGATAAACTGTATCGGGATTCAGTTTCTCGACTTGTGCTTTCAGCAGTTGAATGGCAAGTTCGGATGCTTTTGAGCCGACTAATCTTCCTGGAGCTTTGGTGCACAATTCGTTGAGATTGTTGTAGGCATCGTAGCTGGTCAAGGCATTTTTGTAAATGGCGGAAATCGTATTTTTTTCCGCTTCCTGTGCCGAGATTAGTAAAGATCCCGTCAGGAGGGTTGCAAGTAGGAGGGTTTTCATTTGTTGTTTGTAGTTTTTGACCATCTTTCCAAACGATTTGTCCTTCTTCCGTCGCTCTGCTATGGTTGAATCAAAGTATTCTTTTTCCTTTTCCATTTTCAGGTAGTTCTCGTAAGAAGCTCTATCGAGAACTCCTGTTGAAACCGCGTCAAGGACTGAGCAGCCAACCTCATAAGTATGTGTGCAATCCTTGAATTTGCAACTTTTAGAAAGCTGGACAATGGTATCGAAGGTGATTTCCAGTCCATTAGCGGCATCTGCAATGCCAACTTCCCGCATGCCTGGATTATCAATTAAAATACCGCCCTTTTCCAGTAGGACCAATTCCCGATGACTGGTTATATGCCTGCCTTTGTTGGTGCTTGAGCTGATGGCACTGGTTTTCATGATGGATTTCCCCGACAGGTTATTCAGCAAGGTCGATTTGCCAACACCAGAGGAACCAAGCATGCAATAGGTGCAACCTTTCATTATCAATGCCTTTAATGCTTCGTACCCGCTTTGTGTTTCGTTGCTGATTGAAAGAATCGGAACGTCTTTAATCCTGGCATTTATACTTTCAATAATATCCTGATGCCTTACTTTATCGATCAGGTCCGTCTTGCTTAGAACGATGATGGGGCTGACTTTAGAAGAATTGCAAAGAGTGAGGTAGCGTTCAAGTCTATTGATGTTAAAGTCTCTGTCGGCAGCCTGAACGATAAAGGCATAGTCAATATTCGTTGCAATGATCTGAATCTCCCCAAATTGACCAACTGCTGGTCTTTTAATGGTTGAGAATCTGGGCAGTATCTGATGAATGATGGCAAAATCAGCATCGTACGGTATCAACGAGACCCAGTCCCCGACTGCAGGAAGTTCCTCCCGACTTTTTGCGGTAAAGCGCATGTTCCCTGTAATTTCTGCTTCAAATTCGCCCTGAAGGGTCAGGACGATATACCGTTCTTTGTGTTCTGCAATAACCCTTCCTGTGATTTGATTCTCAAGCGTTTGCTCAAGTCTGAATGCTTCGAACGTAACGTTATAGCCTAATTCTTCTAAATTTTTAATAGAGTTCATGGTCCGTCGTCTTTGAATGGAACAAAGCTAAGAAATTATCCCTCTGCTTCGTACGATAATACGCCAACCAGTTTATAGTTGCCGTCGATCTGTGTGAAATAGATATATGCTCCAGAATATTCCCAACCTTCAATTTCTAACTGATAAACTGGAACATTTACTTTTAAATTGAATTCTGAAATGAAAGAGTAGTCAGGGGTTATCTTTATTCTTTTAAGCATGGAGATTTTCTTAATCTGATTTACAAATTCGACTTCAAAGAATCTGTTGATTTCCATAGTCCCTTTAGTGTCGTAGTAATAGGAAGGAATCGGGTTGATGCACATCTTTCTTGTGTTCTCCATATCCTTATTAATGACGGCTGTTTTAAAATCATTCCAGAAAACTTGAATATCGGAATGCCTGTTGAATTGGTAGTTTTTTGAAAAAGCCGAAGTTGATTCACCGACATTCTTAGTGGTATCCTCTTTATAGAAATCTTTCTCTTTCAAAGCAATTGCTTTTTCTCTATTCGCCAATTCCTGTTCTTTCAGAGCCAATTCTTTCTCTTTTTTACCGTTTTGTCCACAGCTGATCATGCATAATGAAACAGCTAAAAAGATTACTAAAAGGATAGAGGTGTTTTTCATACAGTTTAATTTATTGGAATGTTTACTAATGCTTTCAGCCGCTAAAGTACTAAAAAATCTAAAAAAATTGCAAACTTACTTATTAGTAAGTATATTTGCACAGAATTTCTAAACTACAAAAATGTCAGTAACCCGCGAAAAAATTATTGAATTAGGCGAAAATCTCATTCGCACTAAGGGTTATAACGCCTTCAGCTATCAAGACATTTCGACTGAACTGGGCATAAAAAATGCTGCCGTTCACTATTATTTCCCTACAAAAGAAAATCTGGGAACCAGTATTCTTAAAACCAATATCCAGCGGTTTGAGGAAATGGTCGACAACATGCACAGCCGCGGATTTGACGAAGTTCAGCAGTTGGATACCTTTATTAAGATCTATATCAAAAGCCATCGGGAACAAAAAGTGTGCATTGTAGGTTCCTTGAGCCCCGATCTGAATACGTTGAGTACATCCACCAAAGTGGAACTCGTTCGAATGACAGAACTCATTCTTACTTGGCTAACAGGCATTTTAACGGCTGGCAGAGAAAAGAAACTATTTGCCTTTCATGAGGAGCCACAAAACAAGGCGACTCTTATTTTTTCGAGTTTGGTGGCCAGTTTGCAATTGTCCAGAGTGATGGATAAATTGGATTACAAAGGTGTGTGCCAAGCAATTATTGAAGATTTGAAACCTTAATTTTTTTAATCGTACCACTTACTTATTAGTAAGTATAATAATGACAATCATGAAAAGAGCAGTAATCACCGGCCTAGGAGCAATAACGCCACTCGGTAACAATGTGAATGAATTTTGGGAAAACTTGATAAAAGGCAAAAGCGGTGCAGCAAACATCACAAAATTTGATGCAACACTTCATAAAACCAAGTTTGCATGCGAAGTTAAAGGTTTCGACCCCTTGCAGTATTTTGAAAAGCAGGAAGTGCGGAAGATGGACCTATACACGCAGTATGCCATTGCTGCTACGGATGAATGCATCAAGGATTCAGGATTGAACCTCGAAACCACGGACCTTAATAAGATTGGTGTGATTGTCGCTACAGGAATTGGGGGTATGACAACCTTCGAAGATGAAATGATGAATTTTGCAAAAGGTGATGGTGCTCCCAAGTTCAGTCCATTCTTCATCACCAAAATGATTTCGAACATTGCAACTGGTCAAATCACCATCCGGTATGGTTTTCATGGGATCAGTTACACTATTTCATCCGCTTGTGCTGCATCCAATAATGCTATAGCAAGCGCACTTGACCTGATTCGGTTAGGACGTGCCAATATCATTCTTGCAGGAGGATCGGAAGCCAGCATTACGCAAGCAACCATCGGTGGCTTTAATTCCATGAAAGCATTGTCGACTTTGAATGAGTCGCCAGAAACTGCTTCCCGTCCGTTTGATACTACACGTGACGGTTTTGTAGCCGGAGAAGGTTCAGGGGTTTTGATGATAGAAGAGCTGGAACATGCTTTGAAAAGGGGCGCGCATATCTATTGTGAATTAGCGGGTTATGGTGCCGCTTCGGATGCGTATCATGTAGCAGCCACACACCCCGAAGGGCTTGGAGCCATTTTAGCAATGGAGGGTGCGCTCGAAGACGCCGGATTAAAACCCGAAGATATTACCTACATCAATGCCCATGCGACTTCAACACCGGTGGGTGACATCAGCGAATGCAAGGCTATCGAAAAGGTTTTTGGCGAATCGATCAAGAAACTTCACATCAGTGGAACCAAATCCATGACTGGACATTTGCTGGGAGCTGCCGGTGCCATTGAGTCCATTGCCTGCGTAAAAGCGATAGAAAATGGAATTATTCCACCTACGATCAACTTGAACGAAGTGGATCCGGAAATCAATCCTCTATTAGACTTTACACCGTTAAAAGCACGAGAAATGGAAGTGCTGGTCGCCATGAACAATACCTTCGGTTTTGGTGGGCATACCATTTCAACAGTATTCAAAAAGTATAAAGCTTAAAACCTCATTCTATCACGAACTTATTGATTCCTTGCATGCCGTCGCTATCCACTTTAACATAGTAGATGCCATGAGGGAGGTTTAGTTCGGCTAAACTGATTGCATCAATTTGCACTCCGGCATGCTTATAACTTTTTTCAGTTTTATACATCTTAATTCCCGAAAGGGTGTACAGTGAAATCTGCACACTGCCTGCTTTAGAAAGGCTGAACGAAAGCTGTACTTTATCGGTGGCTGGGTTGGGTGATAACTTAAGTGGCAAGTCTTTGTGCTCAGGTAAATGGAGCGCTGTTGCCACAGACGGCGGGGTCAGATACTGATTGAAGAAGGTATAAACCTTAGCCAGCGAGTCGCGGGTTTGGGGTACAGCATGACCGGTTCCGTAATTGATTACTGTCGAAGTGTGAACACCCAAGGAGTCCAGTTTTGCTTTGAAATGCTTGATCTGATCTTGGTAATATAAGGCATCAGATGTATTGTAGAAAAAAATGGTTGGTGCAGAAGCCGATGTTTCAGCCAGATAGTACGATCCCATGGTCCGCCATTTTTCATAATTGCTTGCCAGCGGACCCCAACCCAACGGGCAATTGGTTCTGAGGTTCCCAACATCGCTTTCCTCATCTTTAACGATTTGATTATAATCAAAAACGCCGGAACCGAGCGCGGCTACCTGCACATCGTCTGCAGTGCCGATGTTGAATCCTGCATTTTCAAAATCTGTTACCGAACGGTCACCCACAGCCATTGAACCGGCTGTCGATCCACGAGAAAATCCAAAGATGCCGATTTTACCGGAAAGTCCCATTTGGGTGCCAAGTGCACGTAAGGTTCGGACAGCCGATTTCACTTTCTGGGCTGCATCCGGGTTTGTTTCGTAGGCTCCATACGTTTTATTGGCTCCACCAGTGGGCTTGCCTCCTCCCCAATCACAGTATTTGGGATGGTCCGCTATGGCCCAAGCAATGCCGTTGGCAGGTGCACCTTCGAGAAACGAATCATTGAATTGCGACAAAGTATTTCCAAGATTCAGCCGTTGGTTATTGTTCGCTGCGCCAAAATAGCTGTTACTATAGGAAAACGATAAAACGACAGGCACAGTTTCAGCCGAATTTGCCGGATAAATGATATCCATGCGGAGCGAATCGCCAACTGTATATGATGTGGAATAATTATAAATAGTGGGATTGTCCTTGAAGTAAGGTACGTCGCGTGCGATCCTGTAACCTTCGAACAGCACCCAGGATCTGTATTTTGAGCAGTTGGCCAACCCGCAGAACGTTAAAGCAAGGGCATCATTGATGGCGATGATGTCGTCGTTGATCTTTGGGGTAACAGCATTGACATGGTTGGCATAATCCAGTTCGATGACGCGATAACCCTGGGAAAGCAACCAAGCTACGTCTGTCGCATTGGTATTTCCTCCGATTTTGCGAATGGCCAGGTTCTCCAGATAGACGACGGTCAAATTATTTCCGGAGAAATCTTTTACTGGTGATAGGGATTCGGATATTGTGTAAACGATGTTTCCCCCAGTAGTCACGCTGGTCCAAGTGCCAGTTGCAGCCCAAGTAGGAGGCAGGATCAGAAGGAGTAATCCAACGACTATAGAACGGTATTTCATATATTTCTGATCACTAAATACTTTAATTCTGTCTCGCCAACGTTTCTGCTGTCCTGCTCCATTTCTGAAAGGTCTGTTTTAACGGCCAGTGGCTCTGGACTTTGTCGCTGAATTGTCTTTCATCTCCTTGGTCACTCGCACTGAATTGCCGATGGTTCTGCCGTAATAGTTCGTACGGTTGTTTCTGACCGGCGTCGTTTCTTGGTTGGTGGACTGACGGGTCGTCGTGGTCGTACGGGTGACAGGGGTTCTAACGGGTTCAGTCCGAGTCGGGGTTTCTGTTTT
>Ga0209430_1001897_pt1 | contig 14429 bp, 10 predicted proteins | sample BarGraIncub1133A_FD_184504 | JGI IMG/M metagenome (GOLD analysis project Ga0209430, IMG submission 184504) | Arctic peat soil microbial communities from Barrow, Alaska - Barrow Graham LP Incubations 11-33A (SPAdes) (version 2) | ecosystem: Environmental > Terrestrial > Soil > Wetlands > Peat... | reverse complement strand
TTTACCTAAATATTTTTCAGCCGCCGGATTAACATCCAGTATTTTCCATTCAGTCGACAATTTAATAATAATATCTGAAGAAGATTTCAAAAGCAGGGTATTCATTTGCTCTGTTTCATGAAGTTTAATTTCAATCTGCTTAAGATCGGAAATGTTGAAAAAAGTTATGACAACACCATCTATTCTGTCGTCAAATGTGCGGTAAGGCATAATACGAACGGAAAACCAGCGTCCGTCCTTGCTGGGAATCTGTTTTATTATAAATACTAGTGTCTTAAGTACATTCAGGGCATCAGCAGCTAATTCAGGATATAAAAGGTCAGAATCCAGGTCAGTGATAGGCCGGCCAATATCGCTTTTAATCAGTTTAAATATTTTGACTGCCTGGGTTGTGAAACGACGAACTCTTAATTCCTTGTCAAGAAACAGAGTAGCAATATCGGTGCTGTTGAGAAGGTTTTTCATATCATTGTTCACGTGTGTGAAATCTTCTACTTTTGACAGCAATTCAGCATTTAACGTTTGAAGCTCTTCGTTAAGGCTTTGCATCTCTTCTTTTGAACTCATTAATTCTTCGTTAGCCGATTGCAGTTCTTCGTTGGCAGATTGCAATTCCTCATTCGTAGATTTAAGTTCTTCCTGCGATGTCTGCATTTCTTCAAGAGTATCCTGCATCTTTTCGCGTGTATACCTGAGCTCTTTCTCCAACTCAGTTTTCCTGGTATGGAGTGAAGCTTTCCTTTCTTTCAGAATCTTTGGTATATCATCTGTATTATCCTCTATATCAGTGAATAATATCATTAACATACCATTTAAAGGCTCCGGCTTTTCAATTCTCTGAATACTGACATTTATAGTTTGAGAGCTACCGTTTGTACCCACTTTGATTTTATTCAAAACCGCTGTTTCATTTTTCAACAAAGCTTTGCGAAAAACGGCAGGAAACTCATCACGCAAGCCTTCGCGCAACATTGCAAAAATATTCATATTTGCTTTACCTACAGCAGGTTCGAGATATTTTCCGGTACGTCCGCTAATATATAAAATATCACCATGATCATTTACAAGAACGCCGACCGGTGAATAATGCTGCAATAAAAACTGATCGGCCAGAAACTGAATAGTATTAACCGGTTTGAAGGGTTTTTCATTATCAGTTCTCTCTGCTTTTACTTTTGAAGATGCCGTTGGAAAATCAAATAATTCAGGTGTCACGAGAGCAGTGACCCGGCTGAAAATTTTCAGTTTTGAATCAATTGAGGTAAAAAGATGATTCTGTGTACCGAGCGTTTCGGAACTGCCTAACAGCATAATTCCCTCAGGATTAAGACTATAGTAGAACACCCCTATAAGTTTCTTTTGAAGCTCGGGCTCCATATAAATAAGCAGATTACGGCATGACAGGATATCTATTTTAGTAAAGGGCGGATGCATGCAGATATTATGTTGTGCAAACACTACCCTCTCTCTTATTTCTGTATTTATAGAATATCCGTTATCTGTTTTATTAAAAAATCTTTTCAGACGTTCCGGTGATACATCAGCAGCAATTCCGGCAGGAAACATACCTTTTCGTGCTATTTCAATAGCGTCACTATCGAGATCAGTTGCAAATATCTGTAAGGAAAAACCCCCATGAGGATTAACTTTTTCAAGAGCCTCTTTAAACACAATGGCCAATGAATAAGCTTCTTCGCCGGTCGAACACCCGGGTACCCATGCTCTCAGTACCGAACCGGGTTCAAAGTGAGATAGTATTCCGGGTATAACAGTCTCTTTCAGCTTTTCCCATGCTGCAGCATCACGGAAAAAATTAGTTACACCGATCAATAATTCCTTGAACAAGATTTCAATCTCCTTAGGATTATCATTCAAAAAAGATACATAGGAAGATATCTTATCAATTTTATGGATATTAAGCCGTCTTTCAATGCGACGGTAAACCGTATTTTTCTTATAAAATGAAAAATCATTCCCTGTATACCTCCTGAGCAGAGTTAAAATTTTTTCAAGAGAACTTTTATCTTTTGTCTCTATATCCGGTTCAGATATGAGGACAGGAGTATGCATTTGGAATTCAATGAGCCTTAAGGCCAACTCGTTTGCCGGAGCTACGATATCAACAAGGATGGAATTGATAGCATTGCGGGGCATGCTGTTAAATTTTGCGTCTGTGGGATCCTGTACCATTACTATCCCGTTTTTTTCTTTAACGGCGCGAATGCCTAAGCTGCCGTCAGAACCCATACCCGAAAGAATAATACCAATTCCAAGCTCCTTCCGGTCGACAGCAAGCGATCGAAAGAAATAATCAATCGGAAGGCGCAGTCCTCTTTCTTCTACCGGTTTAAACAGATGTAACACCCCTTTTGATAGTGACATTGTTTTATTTGGCGGAATTACATATACCCGATTAGGTTTGACGGCCATTCCGTTTTTTACCTGGATAACTTCTATTTTGGAAATCCGCTGAAGCAATTCGGGTAGCATTCCTTTGTGGGTAGGATCGAGATGTTGAACCACAACATACGCCATCCCGCTGTTTTCAGGCACATTAACCAGTAACTGTTCCAATGCTTCCAGCCCGCCGGCCGATGCTCCGATACCTACAACAGGAAAAAGTCCCGTATTTGAATCAGAAGCTAATTTATTTTTTGCTGATAATGTTGATTTGATCTTACTGGTTTTCACTATATACCGGTTTTAATAGTTAAACTGCCTAATTAACTACCTAAGATAATTCATATTTTGATTAAGGGATCATAAATGGTTCACGTATATTATTCTTTGCCAGTTCGCGAGCCTGCTCTACCCATTTATCCTGTTCTATCCGGCCGGGAATTATTTCCAGTACCTCAGTAATAGTTTCAATATCAGTGTGTGAGAGCTTGCTGATCTGACTGAAAGTATAGATTCCAAGTGTGTTTAATCGTTCCTCAACCCATAATCCAAGTCCGTCAATCAAGGTTAAATTATTAGCCTCATGTTTATGTGCGATACCTAACCTGTCGTAATAAATTCGACCCTGTCTGTCACGGATACGCTTAAGAAGATCTGATTTTTTACCTGCGATCCTTATGAGTTCACGTGCCTGAAGTATCCACTCATCTCTTTCAATTCTGCCGGGGAAAAATTCAATTGCATCAGTGACAGCTACAATATCTTCTTTGGTAAAATTGCTGATCTGCTGAAATGTATATATATCAAGCGCATTAAGTTTTTCCTGAATCCATCCTCCGATTCCGCTGATGATAGTCAGATCGTCTGCTTCTTCTTTTTTGGCAATACCTATTCTATTGTAATAGATGTTGTTCTTTCTTTCACTTATGCGTTTAAAAAGATCGGCCCTTAATTCTTCACTATGAATAAGTTCCTGCGCCTGTTCCACCCATTCGTCTCTTTCTATCCTGCCTGAAAAGTATTCAATCGCATAATTAATCGTATCAATATCCTGAGGTGTGAATTTGCTTATCTGGCTGAAAGTGTAAATATCCAATGCATGAAGTCTTTCCTCAATGAACGGACCGATACCGCTGATCATTTTCAGATCATCCTTTTCTGCTTCTGTAGCAACTCCAAAACTTTTGTAATCAAGCAGATGCTTACGCTGAGCAATATTTACTAAAGCTTCATCCTTTTCGTACAGCAATTGTTCGTTTCTTTTATTTTGAAAGGTCATATAATCTGTTTCGTGAACAGCTTCAGCGTGAAGAGCTTTTAGGGCTCTTACCTCAAGAATGAGTTGTTCTGTCTCCTTTTCCTTTTCACTCTGGTTTTTCTTCAGATCAAATATTTCAGAATCCAGATTGATAATGCGATTAATCAACTCACTCTTTTCTGATTCAATAAGCTTAATCTTCTTTTCATAAACGGACTTATAATAGAGCCAGGCGGTGAGATAAGCAATGATAGCAGCTCCTGCCAACAATAATATTATTTCAATTGTTGCTTCACTCTTTGTCTGTGCCAGAAGAATTATTAAAGCATTCATGATATTATTGTATTAAAGTTATTTCTGATCTTCTGTTTTTTGCTCTTCCTTCTTTTGTATTATTGTCATCTGCAGGCTGCTTTTCGCCCTTTGAGTCTATAATAATCTTATTGGCCGGTATACCCTTTCTCTCAAAATAGTTCTGTAAACTTTGAGCCCGCCGGAAACCCAGAGCCAGGTTATATTCATCAGAACCGAGAGCATCAGTATAGCCGGTGATACTTAACCTGGATTGCAAGTTCTGATCCAAATAGGCTTTTGATTCAGTATAGTACTTTTCTGTATTTACATCAGATTTGAATTCTGATTTGTCAAAAGCAAAGTACATTATCATTTTTTCGGGAAACAGAGGTTGTTCAGGCACCACAGGTTTAGACAGGGTGTCAATCGGGGATATTTCATTGTTCCTGACCTCGCCCGGATGCATGGTTATGGGTTCACCACACAAACCTTTTATTTTACATACATAAAAATGAGTCGAGAACATTGACCATCCAAATAATGCAAGGAATCCTAATAGCAGAATTTTCATTGTAAAAGGTTTATGTTATAATGAAATCCTTCACCGGAAGTAATTAAAATCCTTCAGATTAAAACCATCCGGATTATCATTGGTGATCTTGCGGAAATTGTAATAATAGAGGTTACCCTCCAGGTCAAATATCATTTCGAAGCACTTACCTGCTCCGGCATCCTGAGGCGGACCAACATGAAAATGGAACACAGCCTTTGGCGGATTAGCAGCAAGTTCTTCGTGTATCTCCTCAGTATTAAGTAGTTTAAAATCGTATGGGTAAGCTGCTTTAATTTTCTCCGACGAATTACTATTTGGCGCCATTTTATCTTTGTTCAATAACAAAACCTTGTCTTTAAAACCCGTTGATTTGTTGTAATATTTCAATCCGTTTATAGATATAGGCAGACGATCTTTCTCAAGGATTTTAACATGTTTCTGCATGAATTTTACAATCGCAGGTATTACATATTCAAAATCTGTACCGGTATCGCCTGAATATGTAAGTGGTATGCTGCAGAATTCCGGCATTTTAGTTAAATTATTTGATGCATCTCCCAATACCAGGCTCATGTAATTGTAGCTTACACCGCCCGGATCCTTATCCCAGGCTCCATCCATGAGTACTAAAAAAGAATACTTTGAATCAGTTCGCCGCTTCTCGAATTCACGCAGGTCGATAAACTCATAGTCTGTAGATTTCCAGTATTTCTGAACGGCATCTTTTACATATGCGTTATAAAAACTAACGCCATCTTCAAACACAACACAGGTTTTCGAATTCTTAAACATCCCTATTTGCTGTTTTGTTGCAAGCGGAGGATTGGCCAACAAGGCCAAACTCAGGAACCCAAAAGAAAAAAATAAAAAGTATTTTTTTATTACTGTTTTTATCATAAAGCCTGTTTTACAATGTATTAATATCAATTTTCTAATTGAACTATTTTGTTTTTTTGAACATTTTAAAAATCACAGTATTTAAAAACAAAAATGTTACATAATTCCAACAAAATGTTACATAATTCACAGGTTTGGTGAAATATTAAGAAGAGAAGCGAGAAATTATATATAATGAGGTAGTGTAAATGCAAACCTGCTTCCCTTACCCGGTTCACTCTCTATCCGGATATTTCCCCCATGCAGCTCAACAAATTCCTTGCAAAGCAAAAGACCTAACCCGGTTCCTCTCTCATCATTGGTACCCGGCGTTGAATGAAATGCATCAATTTTAAAAAGTTTTCTCTGGTTTTCGACTGAAATTCCAATGCCATCGTCTTTTACCGTTACTTCAACATATTGTTTTAGCTCGCAAGCATTTATAATGATTTCGCCTTTAATATTTGTATATTTTATAGCATTGCTGATCAGATTCCTGAGTATGGTTTTAACCATCTGAAGATCCGCTGATACATTCAAACCGGGTTCAACGGTATGGTTCATAATGATTTGTTTCTGACCGGCTAAAGTTTTGAGATTTGCAATTTCTTCCTGCAACAATTCATGTAGATTAATTTTTACCGGTCTAAAATTCTTCTCTTTATTTTGAGAAACAGCCCATACCAGAAGGTTATCCAAAAGGACTAACGTGTTATTTGCGGAATTATAAACAATGTCAATATATTCTTCTATTTCCTCTTTATTAAATTCTCTAAGACTTAGCTTCAACATTTCCAGAATACCTATGATTGAGCTGAATGGGCTTCTCAGATCGTGTGCTATAATGGAAAGGAATTTACCATTTGTGGAAACAATTTCCGTCAGCTTTTGTGTGCGTTGTTCAAGCAACATTTCAAGACTGTCATTGAGTTCTTCCATTTCCTGTATTCGAAATAAAAGCTGTTTTTCAGAGGCAGTGGTGGTAGTAGATATAACATGTGACAGACCCGGCGATTTTGAACCCTGGCTTCTGCTTAAAACCGGTTTTTTAGCTGGTTTTAATCTAGTATTATGGTCGATTTGTTTTAAGTTCATAATTGTTGATTATCTTTTATTATACTACTCAATTAATAGCCGGGTTATGGTAACTTATATGCCGGAGCTGTTTAAAATGTAAGGGCGTCAGACCTGTCATACTTTTAAACTGGCTGGATAACTGTGCCACGCTGCTGTAATGCATTTTAACCGCTATTTCGGTAAGGTTGAGAATATTGTGTTCCAGTAATTCTTTTATTAGTTCTATCTTATGTTTAATTATGTATTTTTCAATTGTAATACCCTGTATTTCTGAAAAGAGTGTGTTGAGCGAAATGAAGCTATCATTAACATTCAGACTGATGAAATCGGAATAACTGGTATTCAGATCTTCATCCGAACAGTTCTGTAGATCAATAATTGCTCTTTTTAATTTCTCAATAAGCTCATTCTTCTGATGGCTTATCAATTCAAATCCAAAACGTTTCAATGATGCAGACAGTCTCTTATGTTGCAGTGCTGTCAATTTCTTTCCGATAGTCACTTCACCTAATTCCACTGAAAAATAATAAACTCCTAATTTGTCCAGCTGGGATTTAACTATCGTCTTGCAACGATTACACACCATATTTTTAATATACAGTTTCATTATCTTTAATAATTTGAAATAATTCAATAATGTCAGTAATACGGGTAATATTGAATTTTAAAGATCTGGTACATTAAATGAGCTCATGTTTTTTGTAATGAGTCTAAAAATCCTATTACCCATGCTTTAATCAAAACCGAAATATCTGTAAAAAGGAGATTTGGCATAATCTAAAAGTTATTGTAACAATCACGGACAAAGTTAGACTGATAATATGACAGAATTATTACATAATTCCTAAACAAGTTTATATGATTCACATATTTTACGGATTTTAGGGGAGGGTAATCAAAGGCAGAAGCCAGATACCTTCAGGGCATCCGGCTTCATTCACTATTTTCAACATTCCTGCAGGCAACCAACACTATAACATCTAAATATTAACTGATCGTTCGCCTGAAATGCGGATTATGGATTTTCAATTACAATACCATTAACGATTGTTCTGCTGCCTCGAATCACGGTTATTCTGCTTCCTCGAATCGCGGTTGTCCTGCTGCCTCGATTGTTTCTGCCAATAACCTTTGGACCATGTTTTCCCGCGAGGAGTTGACTGCCAGGAACCTTTTACATATGAGTGACCTGGTCTTGGGCTATCCCAATAACCGGCCTTTTGTACGTACACATGACTCTGGCTGTTCCAACCCCAATCGCCATCGATCCAGATTTGAGTATCATATTGCCGTTGCGGTCTGGCATAATCGACATATGATGGCTCTGATGCAACATAACCTCCCATACAGGATGTGAAGATTATTCCTATTCCTGTCAGTAAGATCAAGTAACTAAATATTTTCATATACTTACCGACTCTGGCATAAACACCATTTTTCTTAATATTCGATAATGGTTTCCTGCTTATAGCAAAATGAATCTCATTCTGCAACTCCTCATTTGTTTTCATTTTTGGTTTAATATTAATTTCATTCTGATCTCCCCTAAATAACTCTTCGCCTTCTTTCATAATTACGTTTTTGGTGGTAAAAAATTCACAACACAAAGGTGAGGTTATATATTCCGGAATCTATTACATAACTATTTTAATATGTTACATCATTCACATGTCATATCGGTCACTTTGTTCTCGAAACGGTGCGAAGGTATGAAGGAACACAAAGGAGAAGAGGCAAAATAAACTACTTTTTCAACACCCACGTTAGGGGTAAAAAACGTTATTATGAGGCGACGGTCACTGCTTATCGAGAGTTACTTCTCTGAGCGTGGTTTTGTCGACTCCGAAAACGATTTCATATAATTCAACTGAATTTGAATTCGTTTTGGCCGTCTGCAGACTTTTAAGTGCATTCAGATCTGTTAGCGTATCAGTACTTTTTGATATCAGAGCTGCCAGTGCATCGACAGACTCGCCAACTTTCCCGGTGGAAGTATATCCGAAAGTATCTATAGAACCATCTTTGAATTTAAGATTGATTTTTCTTGAATTCAATCCGTCCCGTATTACCATATACTGAGGATTAGAGAGATCTGGCAGATAGAGGACTGTTGCTTTCACGATCCTGCTGGTCTCAGGATCTCTTTCAACATGCAAAAATGGTTTTACTGTATAATATTTTAATCCTGTTTTTTCAGTCAGACCTTTGTTCGAATAGATCTGCACAGGGGCGCATCCGGCAAATGAAAGGATGGTTAAGCTGACAAATACGGCTCTCATTATGTTTTTCATATTGCTAATTTTAATGTTTGCAGAATTGTGGATTAAAATTAGAACAATAATTTAACTCATGCAAGTGTAGAGACAGGTCTGAGACCTGTCTCTACATCAATATCAGAACTATCTTATTCATATTTAAGCGATTGTGAAGGATTTATATTAGCAGTCCTGATTATCCTGTAACTGATTGTAAGTAATGCTATCCCGAGAGCTATTGTCAGCCCGGCAATAAAGCTGAATACGCCAAGGTTAATTCTGTAATAAAAGTTCTCTAACCATTTATCTCCAATATAATAAATCAGAGGGCAGGCAATAAGAGCAGAAATTGAAACAAGTATGACAATTTCCCGGGAAATTACAACATATATACCGGCTACCGATGAGCCCATAGCTTTCCTCACACCAATCTCCTTGGTTCTCTGTTCAACCGTAAATGAAGTAAGTCCGAAAAGTCCCAGGGTTGCAATGAATATTGCAAGGATAGAGAAGATAACAGCCATCCTGGCATTTTGTTTTTCCTGGACGTACATCTGTTCGAAGTCAGCGTCCAAAAAGTAGTACTGCAAGGGAGCATTAGCTGTATACTCTTTCCACACCTTTTCAATATCACCGATTGTTTTCAAATAATTCTGTCCTGATAATTTCACTGTCAGGTATCCCCACAAAAAGTCATCAGACTGGAAACAGAGAATGTATGGATCTATCGGATTCCGTAATGAAACAAAATTAAAATTTTTCACAATCCCGATAACTGGTATGTATTTTCTTGATCCTGCTTCTCCCGGCTGCACGAATCGCACTTTTTCCGGATCAGTTAATCCAAAATTCTTAACAACACTCTCGTTGATAAGGCATGCTTCCTTATCTGTGGAAAAGGATTCATTGAATGATCTTCCGGAGACAAGTTTCATTCCATAGGTATCGAGATAGTTATAATCCACCCAGTTAGTCACCATCAGGAACGATTCGTCTTTCCTTCCTTCAATTCCATAGCCGTTAGTATTGTTAACGCGTCCGGGAACAGCAGTGGAACTGGCAATATTAGCAACCCCGGAAATACTTTTTACTGATTCTTTAAATGACTTGATTTTGTGTCCCAGAGCCTCAGCCCTGTTTATTACAATCAACTGTTCCTTATTGAAACCAACATCTTTTTTCAGCATAAAATTTATCTGACGATACATTACCATTGTACATACGATCAGCAGAATAGATACAGAGAATTGAAAAACAACCAGTACCCGTCTGAGCCGGCCGTTTTTCATGCCGTTCTTTACACTTCCTTTCAGTACCTCATAGGGATTAAAAGATGAAAGAAAGAATGCAGGATAACTTCCTGCAAGAATCCCCACAATAACGGAGAAGAGGATTAGAACAGGGATAGTGTACCAGTTTGTCAAAAGATTCAGTACCAGGTTTGTTCCAAGCAGATTATTGAAATAAGGAAGAGTTACTTTTATAAAAATCAATGCAAAAACCAGGGAAACGAAAGAGAGGATAAATGATTCCGTGAGGAATTGTGTAACCAGCATGCCTCTCGTAGAACCTCCGATCTTTTTTATACCAACTTCTTTTGCTCTTTTGGAAGCCTGGGCAGTTGAAAGATTCATGAAATTTATTGCTGCTATTAGTACAATAAGAATGGCTATAGCTCCGAAAATCCTCAGATACTTTGGTTCGCTGGCATCTTTAAACTCCTGCTGAATAGACGGATCGAGGTGGATATCTTTAAGATTCTGAAGGAAAAACCTGTACTTGTTACCCTGTTTATTGAAATCTGTTGCAGAGAAACCCATATATTGCTGGAGCTCCGGCCCTACGTATTTAAGGATCATTTCAGGAAGTTTTGCATCCACAGCCTTATAGCTTGAGTTCGGCTTTAAAAGAAAGTACGTACTAAAACTATTGCTTAGCCAGATAGTGAGTTTTGCCCTCGGATTTGTCAGGAAGGAAGTGAGCATGCTAGCCTCAAAATGTGAATTCCCCGGTACATCAGCCATCACTCCGGTCACAATATATCTGACTGTGTCAGAACCTATTTTTACCGGTTTGTCAATCGGATTCTCGTCTCCGAATATTCTTTTTGCGGTCGATTGGGATAATACGACTTTATGAGGAGCATTTAGAAGGTTTTTTGGATCACCTTTTAGAACAGGTATTGAAAAGAAATTAAAGAAAGAGGAATCTGCTTCAATAATATGCTCATCAGTAAAAGCCTGGTTCTTGTACTCGACTACCGAGGGGCCTTTTCTGGTCATTCGCAAATAATCTTCAATTTCAGGAAACTCTCTTAACATTGTAGGTCCCATAATCGCCGGTGAAGTGGCAAAAGTAATTTCCTTACCCCCGATTTTTCCATTGAGGATAGCTCTATAAATTCTGTCTTTCTTTGTATTGAATTTATCATAGCTGGCCTCATTAATCACAAAGATCGCAATTAGAAGGCTGCAGGCAATACCTATTGAAAGGCCCAGAACATTAATAATAATATATGCGCGTTGTCTTTTGAATGACCTTAAGGAATGCTTAAAAAGATTGTTTAACATGTCTGTCAGTTTTAGAAGGGTTTTTAACTAATTTATTAAAAGAGATCAGTAAATGATCTTTCTACCTGATCTCGTTTAATAGACGACTTAAAATCAGTAATGCTGCAACGGGATAAAAAATCAATTTCAGATGACCTGATCAGTATTGAATTATCACATCTGGGGCCCGTTTCCGACCTGAATTTTACCTTTAAAGTAACGAAGTTTCAATTCAGTGGATCTGTCAAGAAATTCCTCAATTCCGCAATCCATGCCACATGGTCCAACCATTTTAATTCTTTCCTCTGTGAACATATTTTCCCCTTTTGAAATCCAAATATTATAAATGTTATTCTACTTTAAAAAAATAATTGAATGTTTTGGTAAGCCATAGCGTTACCTGATTGAGGGAACATTGACATAAATATATTGTTACTTTGTAATATAAAGGTTGAATCATGAAAAAGAATATATACTCGATACAGTCTCGTAAGGTAGTTGTCGTTGGTGCAGGAGCTGTAGGTGCAACATATTGCTATGCCCTCGCACAAAGTGGTCTGGCCGACGAAATTGTATTAACCGACAGGAATGAAGATCTGATGAAAGGCCAGGTACTCGATCTCGTGCATGGACAGCCCTTTTTCCCAACCGTGGTTATCCGTTCCGGCACAATTAACGATTGCACTGATGCTCAGGTTGTTGTAATTACTGCCGGTGCCACACAAAAGCCAGGCGAGACGAGATTGCATCTGATTAAAAAAAATGCTGAAATAACCGGAAGTATCGCAGAAGATATAGCAAAATCCAAATGTAAAGGGGTTATGGTTATTGTGAGCAACCCTGTTGATGTTCTTACTTATGTAGCTCTCAAACGATCAGGATGGGAAAAGGGCCGGGTAATCGGATCCGGAACTGTACTTGATAGTTCCAGATTCAGGTATCTTCTAAGTAACCACTGTGGTGTTGACGTACATAATGTTCATGCCTATATTCTAGGTGAACATGGTGACAGCGAGTTCGCAGCATGGTCTATGACGAATGTTGCAGGTATAAATATAGATGAATATTGCCCCGTTTGCGGCAAATGCTCCGGGTGGAAAAAACATCGCAGGCTTATTGAAGAACAGGTACGTGACTCGGCATATCACATAATAAATTATAAGGGTTCAACCCAGTTTGCAGTAGGACTGGCACTTGTGAAGATTACCGAAGCCATCCTCAGGAGCCAGAATAGCATACTTACTGTCTCCACACTGGTAGAAACAGACTTTGGCATCAGGGATGTTTGCCTCAGTGTGCCATGCGTAGTATCCAATAATGGAGTAAACAGAATTATTGAGAGTCCACTCTCTTCTGTAGAACTTAAGTTATTATCAAAGTCCGCCGGTATTCTGAGAAAAGCTATTGATTCTATATAACGTTCATCTGTTATTTCTTAATCCGTAGATTGTTCTGAAGTGGTAACCATAAACGGCAAACGTAATTGCATCCACTATCAAAGCCGGCCGTCTGAAAAGTGTCCATATCATGAGTTTCCAGTATTCACTCTGCCCTCTGTTTAATATTCCGATTATGATCATCGATTTGAAAAAAGCACCAACGTGGAAAAATTCGATTTTCATTTGCTTGCCGTGAACTCGTTTATAATTCAATAAAAACTGACGTATCCTTGTATAATAGGGCTTTGTGGCATATATATTCTGTATTATCTTTTTATACCCGTCCAAAAGCTCCTGAACATTCATTTTCGGGACAAAGTTCATTGAAAAATCGGTATTGTTCCCGGTAGCTTCTGTTGTTAACCTGTTTTCAGCTTCAAGCCGTTCGTAAAGCTTAGTATGTTTTGGAGCATTTAACAATCCTACCATTGCAGCAACAATACCGCTTTGCTGGATAAAATCTATTTGCCGCTGAAAAACACCTTCGGTATCACTGTCAAAACCTACAATGAATCCACCGGAAACCTGCAGACCGGCTTTTTGCATTTTCTTTACACTCTGGAGCAGGTCCCTGTTTCTGTTCTGACTCTTATTACAGGCATGAAGAGATTTTTCATCCGGAGTTTCGATTCCTACAAAAGTGGAGGTAATTCCTGCTTCAACCATTAAAGCCATAAGCTCTTCATCATCAGCAAGATTAACTGACGTTTCGCTATTAAAAACAAACGGATACTTATGCTTTTGCATCCATTTTTTCATAGCAGGAAGCAGATTATGTTTGATCTCATTTTTGTTTCCGATAAAATTGTCATCGACAATAACAACAGGTCCGCGCCAGTTAAGATTATAAAGTATTTCAAGTTCTTTTAAAATCTGATCCGTATCCTTCATTCTTACCTTGTGACCCAACAGGGTCGTAATTTCACAAAAATCACATGAAAAGGGGCAACCACGTGAGACCTGGAGATTCATAAAAGCATAATCCTTCCTTGACAACAAATGGTAATCCGGCACAGGCGTTAATCTGATATCAGCATATTGGTTTGTGCTATATACTCTTTTCGGAGAATGTCCGGATTCTAAATCTTTCAGAAATGGGGCCAGTGTAATTTCTGCTTCATTCAGAATGAAATGGTCTATTTGTGGATAGTTCTCATATTCCTGTGTAAAAAGTGGGCCTCCGGCAACTATCTTAACTTTATGCTTTACGCACTCTTCGATTATAATGCTCACAGATTCCTTTTGTATATACATGGCGCTGATAAAAACATAGTCTGCCCAAAGTATATCGCTTGTACGGAGCGATGATACATTCATGTCAACTAATTTCTTCTGCCACGATTCCGGCAACATTGCAGATACGGTTATTAAACCGAGTGGCGGTACGGCTGCTTTCTTGGAGATGAAGCGTAAAGCATATTTAAAACTCCAGAATGAAGCAGGGTACTGGGGGAAAATTAATAATACATTCATAGACTATTAATATCGCAATTAAAAAGTTATTTTGTTAAGAATGCCAGTTTCCAGCTTTAAACCACTTATTGCTTTTTTGAAGAAATCAGTATAACGACTCCTCCTACTCCCATTACTGCTATACCAATTAGAGGTGACCAGCTGAGGTGATGTGGTTTGTTTGCGGTGATTTTGAGACTTCCGATATCAACTACTTTCTCCCTGGTAAAGAAAGTGATAGCCGTAAAAATGGTTAATGCTAATCCAACTATTAAA
>Ga0209430_1001893_pt1 | contig 14450 bp, 12 predicted proteins | sample BarGraIncub1133A_FD_184504 | JGI IMG/M metagenome (GOLD analysis project Ga0209430, IMG submission 184504) | Arctic peat soil microbial communities from Barrow, Alaska - Barrow Graham LP Incubations 11-33A (SPAdes) (version 2) | ecosystem: Environmental > Terrestrial > Soil > Wetlands > Peat... | reverse complement strand
AACCGGCGCTCGGCATCTCTGCGAAACTGCGGGGGAGTCGAGCGCCTTCAACATTTATAAAGCGCCACATTTCCTACATCTTCACGGAACCGGCCACAGTCCAACAACCGGTGTGCCTTCCCGCGCTGCATTTCCCCCATAATAACGCCCGCTGGTAGCGTTCTCGGTAAGATTTGCCATATCAAGGGGCGGAATAAAGGCGGTTCCAGGTATGATGCAAAACAGACCGATGAGGAACGTAACGACTTCGACAACCTGATACTTATGTGTGGAACGCATCACGACGTCATTGACAAAGAAGCGAAAATTTACACAGTTGAATTGCTCAGTGAAATGAAACAGTCCCACGAGAAAAAGGGGCGAATAGAGGTTCAACCGGAAGATACGCTTTTTGCCAATATTTTACTTAACGATTACAGACAAGTTAATATCACCAACAATTCGGGCAATGTAATCGTCAACAGCCCCGGTGCCATCCAAGGAACCACGGTTAACATCAATAACGTCAAGAAAAATTTAAAGGTCATGCCGCCGGAAGGGACTATTGCAAGTGATTTGAGAATGAGGGGTTATGCCAAGCATCTCATTGATAGATATCTCGAATTTGCTGGCGATGACTCCACAAGAAAAGGGGATTTTTTTCACGGGGCCATATATAAAAATATTCAAAAAAACTTTGGTTTGAAATGGGATTTTATCCCAATTAACCGTTTCGATGCATTGGTAGACTACCTCCAAAAGAGAATAAACAAAACGCGCCAAGCCTGCATAAATAAAGGGAAAGGGTATAAATCATTCTCCTCTTTCGTTGAGTTTTGTGTGAAGCACAATCTAAACTGAATATTGCCGGTTGGGAAGATCCCCAACTCGATTCCGCAGAGCCAACCCCCAATTTAACTCACAATTTCAAGGTGCTTATGAAAGTTGACATACTGGTTGAAATTGGTACTCCCGAGCAAAAGGAGGCCATAAAGTCCGAACTTCTTATGATATTAGATTGCCTTGGAGACGATTTTCTTGATTCTATCGACCTTAATCAAATCATTATCCCTTTAGACTTTGATGTAACTGTAAACCGCTTGCAAAACACAACTGGGTATACTTCAGACAGAATCCAACTTTGCGTCGGCAAAATTATTGAATCGAACGGTAATAATTACGTCATTCTATCACGGCTTGCCTACACCGAATTTTTCAACTTCGGCAAAAGATGCAAATTCATCTGGCATGAGCTATACCACTTGGTCAACCGAAAGCAGTTCACTATACCTGACTATATCCACACTGCAGAATCGAGATATCTAAATACCCTCGGAATAATGTATGATGAATATACTGCCAATGTTTTCGCAAATGGTTTAATACTTAAACTTGATGGAATTGAGATTATTGGTGATGTCAAAGGTGATTTAAAATCAGAATACGACGTTTTTCTTTCGTCGGTCCTGGATGATAACCAGTATTACCTTCCAATAAAAGAAGAATACCAGGACTGGCGGACGCATGGCGACACAGGAAAAATGTTGAATACCACTACTCAATATATCGACGCTGCGATTAAGGATATAGCCTATTGTTACTCATTTGCCGATTCATGCGATTCATTAAAAGAACATTTCCAAAAGCAAAAATCGGTTTTCCTCAACGACGATACTGAAAACATCTTTAAATTGTTGCGTGAATGGCACGCTTCCGAAAAAGTTGAAATCGATTTCATGGAAGGGCTTGATGCCATCAAGGCTTACATGTCAACATGTTTTGGGATAACTTTCACTGATGATCCAGCCGGGGAACGTTTCGATTTAGTCCCATTCTAATCGAATACTATTCGCCCACATGCAAAGATAAGAAGTCATGAGATTTAGTGCAAGTCCGCAGATAGCGCATAATACACACAATACTTGAAGGGCCGTTTTCTATGTCTCCAGGACCAGCGGATATCCAATCCCCCTTTACCAAGCGTTCTCAACAGACACTAAAGCAGCTAATATATCAAGATCAACGCAAATTACGCTTTCGACCTTTGACGCAGAACTGTCGAGTTTTATCTTTGCAAGCCCCGATGTGTTTTCTGCGGAAGATATACTCGTTTGCACATGGTGGTATCCAATCGGCTCTCCATCGTGATCATCATATTCTAATTCACTCTCTTTGTCATAATCCCCATATACAGAAAAGCATATTTCGGCATCAAAAGAAACTGTGCATTCTTTATCAGCGACAGCAACCACATAGAGATTAGATATATTTACTTCGTCTACTTGTTCAAAATGTAGATCACCTTTCCAACCTTCTGAAATTTCAAAATCTATTTCAGCGAATGCATTAGAAACCCATTCGTCAAGAACATCAGGCGTTTCCTCGAACCATTTATGAACCAGTTTGACCCGTTCGGTTTCCCCCTGGTGAATTTGAAGATATGCAGCAAGAGAATGAAAATATAGAAGGCTCGTCCTTTCCGCACATGCTCGCTCAAAATCTTCGTCGGTCGATATCACCGCTATCTCGCAGCTGTTGCGTAGTGCGTAACGATCTAGTATTGCGACAGCGAGCGCATCCGGGAACTCCTTGCTTTTCTTACCCTTTCCAAAGGGGGCCTGACCTTTGTCATACCAAGTCATGACCTTATGCATATCTATCCCGTCGTAGCCCACCTTGACATGATTCATAGGCTTAAGAAATTCCATCAACGACTTATTGACTAACCCCTTGATTTCCCAATTTCTAAAAGTTGACGCTTTAGGCCACTTATCGAGCTTGGTTATGATAGGAAGGCTTTTTTCTATTTTTTCTAGTGATTTAACGGCTTCATCGACCCGTTCTTGCAAATGCCTGGTTCGCTCCCGGAATGTAGGATCGGGGTCAATAAAGGTCAATTTCATCTCATTTAGTGCGTCGCGGAAAGGCTTCAGTTTCGCAGACTCGAAATTAAAGCCTGTTTGTTCAAAAATACATGTGTCTATGAATATATTAGTTGGAACAGCCACTTCAATCTCCTGTATTTTGCCGACACATTATGTCACCTAATTTTATCCATTAGCCAGCCGAGGATGCCCTGTTCGATCACCATTTCTGCCAACCGATTTGGGAGCACAAGCTGTATCGGACTTGCACTATCCGGCACTACTTCAGCAAGCTTTGAATCCGGCGTGTGTACCACAAAGAACAGTTTTCGGTACTTATCACTAGCAAATTTCCCAGAATATGTTTGGAAATCCTGCAGCGTAGCCTTTGATTTCACCTGAACCTGGTACATTTCTTTGTTGATTGGATCTTCAAGCTCGATGTCGGAATATTTCATGGCCTGGCCCAGAATCGAAACCCTTTTCCACTGTAGATCGGATTTGAAATATGACCCAGTATCGGCATGTTGGAGACCCACCCCCTTCGCTGTAACCCCGTAATATTCAATGCCAGATGGGTCAACCTTGAACACGCCTGCCTGGGTCAAAATTCGAAGCCGATTAACAATCTCTTCCCGGGTTATGCCGCAATTATCGATACCTGTCCACTTCCTCCGCTACTCCAGCGTTTTTTACTCGAACTCAAGTCGTTCTACCGCCTTTCCTGTAAAGTGATCTTGGTTTGAGTGTGCGAACCAAAAATCAAGAATAGTCATAGATGCCGGCGTCCTCTCAACTTTCAAAATATGGGACGTGTTTTCCTCGTCATACGGAGCTGCAATACCATCTAGTGTCCTTGCATCTCCAATTACAGCATACTCAAAATGTTTAATCTCTGCGTCATTAGCTAATATTTTTTGAGAATCAAACTTTAGGACTGTTGAAGGCTCAATCCCAACTCGATATATGAATTGGCTTACAAACTCGTAGAATATTGCCTCACCTGCAGGTGCGTGTTTTAAAATCGGCTTTGTGGCTATTGATGAAATAGGCACTAGCTTAGTTATGGTGTGGGTTCGATTTGCTGTTGAATCGCGGTAGACTTTTAGAGATAGTACATCATTCGGGTTTTGTGCAACTCCGTCGTCTACCAAAAACTTGATCACCCCAGCGTGCGACATGGCAATCTCAAAGAGATCATCTGGCGACTTTATTTCAGGTAAACATGAAAAGTACACATAGCCTACATTAGTAAGCCGCTTATTTCCTTGGATATTCCACTGTGATGGGTAGAAATATTTATTTTTATTTATCGCAGATACCGTAGCTTCAGTTGTATGGTGATACAACTGCACATATATTTCTGATTCAACTCGTTTTGCTACGCCAGTTGAAAATTCAATTAGATCCGGTGGGCCGATTATTTCACAAGTAAAAAGCTCTGAACCGTCTTGATATTTGGCTTTCAAATCTACATTGCAGAAAACAACTTCAATTTTGTTACCGTGAGCTATATCTACAAATATTCTGCACTCGGTTTTATCTATGTACTTTCCTAACAAGCAGGGGCTGAAAAAAATGGTCTGAAACCATCGGAGTGAGTTGCCATCTGTAACAAAAATAAAGTCTGGAATTATTATAGAATACCCTAAACCGTGTACCAATTTACATTTTATAAGACCATTATATGTTGATTTTCCAGTCCGTGCTTCAGGATACTCCCTCACATAAAAGTGTAGACCGCCTTTTTCATATCTATTCAACCCTTTATTTATAATTTTTCTATTGGCTTTGCCCACAAATAAAACTCCTTAAAAGTTATATTTAACCCCGCCAACTCGTAGATGACCCGGGGGGCTGCTCATCCCGCCTTTTCAGATGTTGTCCAACTTGGATCATGTACGCCATTCGGGGGGATATCCACCCCGCAGCTCACCGGATCTCGCCTGCCACTTGGGGCTAGCAATGCTAAAGTTTCAAAGCGGCCCTGTTATAACACATTAATTTTAGTTTCCCAACAGCTTAATAAGCCGCAAAGCTAACCTTCTTTACACCTGAAAGGCCGGCTGTGACTTTGTTCTCGGTTCTTACGAACTCCATGCCGGTAGCAGGGTTCGAGGGGGACAGCGAGCAACTCGCTTCCGGGGGCGCCGGCTTCCATGCCGGACAAATTGTCGACAAGTTGACCGGCGGGGGCGACTTCGCCTTCACGATGGGGGACCGAGGGTGTGAACCGGCATAGAACCTTGACCCAGCATCGGCACCAAACGTTGACCTATCTCATGGTGTCAGATTCGTAATATTAGTAAGTTAGAGATTGAGGTTGGTCAGTGTTCTACGCCGATAACGGGTCAATCTTCGAAGCCGACTCGCACATAACTCCTTCTCCGTACTTTGGGACCGCTTGAGTTAGGTATAAACCTCCTCCCTTTCAGGTACCCAGAGAGGAGGGGGGCGGACCGTTGTTGGGTACCTTAACGGCCCTATGTAATGCAAGCATCAGAATGATATTGATAGAGAGGGTGGCGAGCGTTACGCAGTAACGCCGATAAGCCCCCCGAACGATGCTAGAGGGGGCGGGGATGCGCCAGCATCCCTCAAGGCCCCCGGCCCCTGAGACGCCTTTGACTTTCAAATAGCGCGAGCGACCGGAAAACCCTGGTGGCCGTGAGTGTGGGGCTAGGTTGTGTAAAACGGCATCATCGTTTTGCACAGCCTAAGCGGGAGCGTCCCCACTAGCGACCACCACACCCCCAAACTACCCTTGGCCCCTCATATTACCCGGTAATACTGCTCCCTGGTGCCATTCATGTGGGGTTGTTGAGTCAAAAACTTTAGCTTGGTGAAGATCTGGAAGAACTCGTGGGTCTGGTCTCACAGAGCCCCCCTTAAGGGCCGACGCGGCCAAAGGCCTCCCTATCTTCATTTATCTTGTGATCAGCGTGTCCAGCACTGGCCCCTTCCATTGAGGTATTCTAAGACCTAAGCTGTTTAACTCAAATGTTATATACAAATGTTATTTTAACATTTGTAACGCATGAGTAAGCTATTGAATTCACTCACTCACTCAGGTAGTATGATGTTTTCCACTCCCCATACCTTCCTCAACGCCAAGATCGTCGGGGGGAGGGTGCACGCGACCGCCTGGGAATTGCTCTGTTCCATGCTGCTCATGGAGGCCGTCTTTGGTCTGGGGGGACTGGTCGCCGCACCGGTGGTTTATGCCTGGATCAAGTCCGAACTCAAGGCTAAAGAGATGATCTAAGGCTTGGCGTGCAACCACCTGGGAACCTGCTAAGCTTCAACGCGCCCAGGATGCCGATTCAAGGGTTTTGCCGGTTACCATTCAGGACAGCTGGTACCGGAAATGAAAGCCATGGCACCCTCCGCAAAGGTTTCAATTACCCTGAAAAGCCGGAAGTCTCAACTATGAGTGACCTGACAACCGACAGTCTGCCCCAATCTTCCGACGCCAGGACGGTTCAGGACGCCCTGAATATACTCGGCAGCAAGAAGAAAAAAAATCTCCTGGCGCGCATGTTCCCCTTCATGGGGCCGGCGTTCATCGCCAGCGTCGCCTATGTCGATCCCGGCAATTTCGCCACCAACATCCAGGGGGGCGCCCAGTTCGGCTACCTGCTCACCTGGGTCATTGTCGCCAGCAACCTGATGGCGATGCTGATCCAGACCCTTTCCGCCAAGCTCGGCCTGGTCACCGGGCTGAACCTCGCGGAACACTGCCGCGAGCAGTTCCCAAAGCCGGTGGTCGTCACCATGTGGGGCCTGATGGAGATCGTCGCCATGTCGACGGACCTGGCGGAATTCCTCGGTGCCGCCCTGGGGTTTCAGCTCCTGTTTGGGGTGCCGCTCCTGGTCGGGGCGCTCTTGACCGGGGTCGCCACCATGCTCATCCTCGGCCTGGAGCGCTACGGCTTTCGCCCCCTGGAGGCGGTTATCTCCTCCATGGTGGCGACCATCGCCCTTTGCTACCTCGCCGAGACCTTCATCGTCGGGCCCGATTGGGGGCTCGTGCTGCATAACACCTTCGTGCCGCGTTTTTCGGGCGCCGAAAGTGTTTTTCTTGGCTGCGGCATACTCGGGGCGACGGTCATGCCGCACGCGATCTTCCTGCATTCGGCCCTCATGCAGGGACGCATCGTGGTGCGCGACCAGACCCGCCTGAAGAGTCTGTACCGCTTCGAGATCGCGGACGTGGTGATCGCCATGGGTATCGCCAGTTGCGTCAACGCGGCCATGCTGATCATGGCCGCGGCCACCTTCCACCAGTCCGGGCACAGCTCGGTAGCCTCAATCGAGGAGGCCTACCACACCCTGGAGCCGCTCCTCGGCAGCGCCGCCAAATGGATCTTCGGACTGTCGCTGCTGGTCTCGGGGCTGTCGTCGTCGACCGTTGGAACCGGCGCCGGGCAGGTGATCATGCAGGGATTTCTCAGGCGGCATATCCCGATCTGGGTGCGCCGTCTGGTCACCATGGCCCCTTCTATGGTGGTGATCGGGATCGGGCTCGACCCGACCCGGACCTTGGTCACGAGCCAGGTGATCCTGAGCTTCGGGCTTCCCTTCGCGGTCATCCCACTGGTGATGTTCACCCGCCGCTCCGACATCATGGGGGAAATGGTCAACAAACGGGCAACCACCATTGCCGCCGGCCTGGTCGCGGCCGTCATCGTCGTTCTCAACGTCTACCTCATCTACAAGACAATATCCGGGTGATCCCATGTTCAAGCGTATCCTAGTCCCGATGGATGGTTCATTGATGGCCGAAGCGGCGTTGCCGGCGGCCGCCTTTCTGGCGGAAAAGCTCGGGGCCCGCGTCACCCTGCTGCACGTCGTGGAAAGAAACGCCCCCGATGAGGTGCACGGCCAGCCCCACCTGAAGCATGCGCAGGACGCCGAGCGCTACCTGAGCGAGCTCGCCAAGCGCTCGTTTCCGGAAAAGATCCAGGTCGTTTGCCACGTCCACACCAACGAGGTCGATGACGTGGCCGGGAGCATCGTGTCGCACACGGACGAGCTGGGGCACGATCTGGTCATCATGTGTTCCCATGGCCGGGGCGCCGCCCTGCATCTGTTCCTCGGGAGTATCGCCCAGAGCGTCATCGCGCGCGGGTCGCGGCCCGTGCTCATCACGCATCCGGACGGGGAGGGGAGCGCCCCCCACTTTTTCTGTCGACACATCCTGGTTCCCATGGACGACGACCCGGAACATGCCGAGGCGTTGCCGGTTTCCAAGGATCTGGCCCGCGCCTGCGGCGCAACCCTGCATCTCGTCGCCGTGATTCCGAAATTGACCACCCTTTCGGGGGACAAGGCGCTGGCCAGCAAGGTACTCCCGGGGACGACCTCGCGGCTGCTGGATCTGGCAACCCAGGATGCCGAGAACTATTTTCAGACCCTGGATGACGCTTTGCTGCGGGAGGGTTTCCAGGCGAGCGCGCATGTGCTGCGGGGGGATCCCGCGAGTGTCATCGTGGAGGCAGCCGCGCAGGCGAAGATCGACCTGATCGTGCTCGGCACCCACGGTAAGACCGGGATGGACGCCTTTTGGTCAGGGAGTGTGGCCCACAGGATTTGCAGCCAGTCCAGGGTTCCGCTGCTGTTGATACCGGTGGGAAGATCGTAGGGGTGTTTGGTTTTTAGATGCCAAAATGGGGATAACTGCTGAGGCTAATTGGCGGAGACGCATTGGATGCGTCTCCGCGGGGATGATGTCGCTGAATAAATCAAATTCCTGCTCGACTCTTTGGTCCTTATTGTTCAACCAGCTTCCAGCTCAGATCGGGATTGTAGGCCTTTATCTTCCTGGCAATCTCGACGGTCTTTGGCCCCAGGTTCTTCTGGTACACCCTGCCGCGCTGGTTCACGATGAAGGTCATCACCCCGGAAACCCCCCACCGGCTCGGGTAGGCGACCAGGGCATGGCCGGCCACCATGTTGCCGTTGATGAGATAACTGAACTTCCCGCCTGGTGCACTTTTCCCCTGTTTGGTGAGGATCCTCAAGTAGTAGCCGTGAAAGGGGCGCCGCCCATGCTCCCCTGCCTTGCGCGGCAGCATGTATCCCTCTTCCTTCGCCTTGGCCACCAGCGGTCCGAGCGGGCTTGCCTTTTCTCCCGCGACGGTCGGCCAGTACAGGCCGTTCTTTTTACCGGGCCTGCTGATCATGTGCTGCGCGTATTTCGGTATCTGGTCGCCGTCGGGTTCCGGCATGTTGTAATACTCCCGCTGGGCATCCGCGTACGCCTTGCAGGCATTGATGGCGAGCAGCTCGTTGTGTCCGATGCGCCTGTTGAGGATCTCCTCGCGTCCGGCGACGGTGTCGAAAATCCAGCTATCTCCCCTTTTTACCAGTGGAATGGGAAAGGGCCATTTCTCCGCGCCGATCTTTAAAATCGACTTGGTCTCGCCTTCCTTTGACAGCTCGACCCCCTCCGCGACATGCCGGGAAAAATGATCGAACTCCGCCGCCTCTTCCACGGGATCCCCCGGCTCCAGGTCCTGAAGCGCCGACCCGAAGATGGCGCGCAGCTCGCTGTGGTCCTTCGCCTGAACCGCTGCTATCAGAGATTCCCGCGCCGCCTCGGCGGAGTTGAACGAGCGCTGGGCGGGCGCCGGCTGAGCGGCGCGGCAGAGTCCTGGCAGCGCCAGCAGGAGAAAGAGCAGGGCGGAAATCGGCAACATTCCTATGCTACGGTGTAGGGCCCTCGATAGAGTTGTCATTTTTTCTATCCTTTATAGATCGGTCGAAGTGGTCCGCCCGGCGCGCCGTCTGCCGAGGATGATTACTGACGCTCTTGCCGCTGTTCGCGTCCACCACGTCCTTCCGGCGCGGCGGGGCGGGGAGCAGGCGTAACGTTTGGCCTCGGCGCAGGCGCGGCGCTCGGCCTTGGCGCGGGCAAAGTGGTCGGCCGTGGCACGTGGGGAACGATCTGTCGTGGCGCGGGTGCCACGTTAGACCTGGGCGCAGGTGCCACCGATGGTCGTGGTGCGGCCGGTGCCGCAGGTTGCCGGACTGGTGCTGGACGGTTGGGCTGCCGCATTTTCTCCCGGCTGGTCTGGCCACGTTCCCGGTAGATTGTTGCGTCTTTGCCGCTGCCGTAGCCGCCGTAACCTGAGCGTGAGGCCGGCTGTTCCTTCTGCACATCACGGCCGCGGAAGACATCCCTGACGCTTGGGCGTGCATCAGGACTGCCAGTTGCCGGCGGACCTGGCCTGGTTGCTGGCCGAGGCTGCTGCCCGGTTACCGGCGGACGTGGCTGGATTGCAGTGGCAGGCGGACGCGGCTGAACGGATGCGGGCTGCCGCGGTTGATCGACTCTTGGTGATCGTCCCGGCTCGGTTCTGGGCGGGCGCGGCTGGTTCAAACGAGGAGTCGGGGCCGGCCGACCTGGCAGTTCCCGTCGCCGCTCCACGTCGTGGCGCAATTCCTGGCGGAAGCGGTTCGTGTCGCGCTGCCTTACCTTTTCGTTGATGTTGATGACCGTGGAGGGTTTGTTGATATAGACGCCGCCCCGATCGCGGATATGCGGACGGGAACGACCCACCCATCCGCCGTCGCGCCAGCCGTGGTCATATACCCGGTGCTCGCGCCAGTCCAGATCGCGGCTCAGCCAGGCGCCGATGGAAAGCCCTACGCCGAAGCTGATGAAGCCATAGGACGGGTCGGGTCTCTCCAGGTACACGACCTGGGGATCGTACACCGGTACGTAGATGTACTCGGGTGAGACGGGGACGATCCTGATGTCACCCGGCTCCACGATCACCTCCTGCTCCCGCGTGGAGACCAGGTTTCCCTGCGCCTGGGCCTCGGCTCGCAGTGCCTGTATCGAATCCATCACGTCCTGCGGCTGGTCCACGAAAGCCTGGCCCAGTGAAACCGTCCAGTCGTATTTCTGATCCATCATGAAGAGCACGTCGGGGTAATGGGCGATCGCCTTGACGCTCACGTCCCAGGGCTGATCGTCAATGCGCGCCGATGCGCCGAACTGTTTCAGATAGCGCGCCGCCTCGTCGATCTGGTCGATGAAGGTCGCGGCAGGAAGTATCTGGGCGATCAGCGGGTCGGGATAGAGGGCGATCGGTGCCAGCAGGTCGTCCAGTTCCTCCGGGGAAAGCAGGCTCTCGTCGGGTTGATCCGACGCGCTGAAATAACCGGGCTGGTCGCTTTGCGCCCATGCGGCGTGCCCGGCGCCAAGGGCCAGAAAAACGAGTAAAGCGGAAAGGGCGAGCAGGGTATTTTTCATCGGAATCTCCATGGTGCCTGGCTGCGGTAAGCGTCCAGTCTAGCAGAAGGCACGGGCTTGGCAAAGTGCGCCGGCAAATTTGCGCGGAAATTATAGCAGAAGTTCGGTTATATCACAGGAGGATTTGACACGCCAGGGCGACTACCTTGTCAGAGGTCCCCGGGAATCCAACCAGATGAGGCGGGCTGATCTGCTGACCGTGGTGGAAAGGTGATGGGCTGCTTGCCGCCGAATAACAGCGTCATACACAGGGAGGGAGATCGTTCTGCGCGCTTCGGGTCTCGAATTCCTGGACGATGTCCGCGACCGAAATGAGTCGGTTCACTCCGCCGATGGACCGATCGACGCCGGTGCTGCGCAGGATGTCCCGCACCGAGGCGTGGGCTTCGGCGACCCGGAAAGAAATCCCCTCCCTGCGCAACTGCTGGTCGAGCTGGGCCAGCATCCGGGCGCCAGCCGCGTCGATATAGGGAGAAGTCGAAAGGTCGCAGACCACGAGCTTCACGGGGGTTAGCGCGGCCTCGACGCTATAGCGCACGGCCTTATCGATGGCCTCTACGTTGAAATAGAGCAGCGGCGCTTCCACGCGGAACAGGTAGAGCCCCGGGAACAGCTCGTTGTCGGGATGCCGGGCCACGTCGGAAAATCGCGAGGTCCCCGGAATGCGGCCCAGGTTGGCCACGTGCGGCCGTGCCAGCAAGCGAAGCAGGAAGAGGATCGACGCCACAGCGGAGATGGTCACCCCCTTCAGGATGCCAAGCAGCAGCACGCCGAAAAATGCGACCAGCGCCACATTGAACTCCATCCGGCTGACCCGCCAGAGCATCCTGAAGTCGGAGATCTTGACGAAGCGGGAGACCGCGACGATGACGACGGCGGCCAGCACCGCCTGGGGAAGGTTGCGCAAAAGGTCGGTCAGGAAGAAGAGCACCAGGGAGAGTGTGACCGAGGCGAAAAAGAGCGACAGCGGGGTGCGGGCCCCGGCTCCCTCGTTGACGGCGGACTGGGACAGGCCGCCCGCCACAGGGTACCCCTGGCCAAGCGCTGCCACCAGGTTTGCCGCGCCGAGGCCGAGCAACTCCTGGCGCGAGTCTATGGAATATCCGTGCTTTTCGGCGAAGGTCCGGGCCGCGGCGATGCTCTCCACGTAGGAAAGCAGGAAGCAGGCGAAGGCCAGCTCCAAAATACCTTCCATGTGTTCCATACCCACCATAGGGATGCCGAATTTGGGGAGCCCCGCCGGTATGGTGCCGACCACCTGGACGCCGTGCTCCGCCAGGCCGAGGAATGATACCAGTGCCGTGGAGAGAACCACCACCAGCAGCGCGATCGGGCGTCTCGGGTAGAAGCGGTCGCCCGCGAAAAGCAGCGCGAGCGAGCAGGCGCCGATCAGGAGGACGGTCGGCTGGGTGTATCCCAGTTGGCCCAGGAGCAGGGCGCCGCGCTGGAAGAAATGATCGCCTCCCCCCGGGACTCCGAACAGCTTCGGCAGCTGGGTTACCGCGATGCTCAACGCGGCGCCGGCCTTGAAACCGGTCAGGATCGATTCGGATATGAAGTTGACGAAGGAGCTGAGCCTCAGAGCCCAGGCGAGAAAATAGAGGAGCGCGACCAACCCGGCCGTCGCGGCGGCGATGGAGGCGTAGAGCGAGGCGTCTCCGCCTGCCATGGAGCCGACGACGCTGGCGACCATCACCGAGATGGCTGCCGTGGGACCTATCGCCAGGTGGCGGGATGAGGCAAAGAGCGCGTAGACGATGCCGCTGCCGATGTAGCAGTAAAGACCTACCTGGGGGGTGAGCCCGGCGAGTACCGAATACGCCATGGCCACCGGAACCGCGTAGGCCGCGAGCGTGACCCCCGCGAAGAGGTCGTGCAAAAGTCGAGGCGATCGGTACAGGGGGAGCCAGGTGAGTATGGGGAGCAGGCTCGCAAGCCACGCCGCCGCGCCTCGTCTCCCCCCGGAATTATTATTGTGGAACTCTGCCAAGCTGATACCCCTTTCTCAAGGTGAACAGCATACCACAGAACTAGGTTCTCGAGAGTTGTCAATCTGGCGAAAAGTCAGGTGTAATTTTGCGGAGCCGGAAGATGAATCTTCTCGCCCCCGTCTCTCATAGCTGCGACCCCTGTGACAGTACCGGTGCCCGTCAACCAATGCGACTATGACATAGCCGAGGCCCGCATCTGACTCCGTCTTGACGGGCATCTGTCGTATGGTACTGTAGGTTGTCGAATGGAAGGACTTACTGCATTTAAAGAGGATTTGAAGGTGAACTTATTTCACTAAATCCTGCCACGTTCTTGACACCTATTGGATTCATTTTTTCACCGTCTTTATCTGGAGACTACTATGGTGATATTCAAGGATAGTTACTGGTGCAAGTCGGGAGTGCCGCCATGGGAAAGCGCCGAAGGAACTACCAGACCTTGCAACATTCTTTCTGCTGGGCCGGTCAGTCCTGATGAGGAACTTAGCTCGCGGTTGCTGGATCTGGATCGTAAGCAAACGCATGGCAAATCATCTTAAGTGGTATCGAACGGAGTCGAAATCATGAACATGTACGAATGGGAAGAAACCATACTCTTTTTCGTCGTCCTCTTGGCGCTGATAAAGCCTTTCGGCGCCTTCATGGCCCGGGTCTTCCAGGGTGAGCGGAACCTTCTGTCACCGCTGCTGGTCCCCTGCGAAAACCTGATTTACCGCCTGTGCGGGGTTGACAGGGACGATGAGATGGACTGGAAGCGCTACGCCGTCGCCATGCTCCTCTTTAACCTGATGTTTGCCGTGAGCCTCTTCGCGATGCTCCTTCTCCAGGGTTGGCTGCCGCTCAACCCGCAAAATGTCCCGGCGTTTTCCTGGCATCTCGCGCTCAACACCGCCATCAGTTTCACCACCAACACCAACTGGCAAAACTACGGCGGCGAGTCGACCGCGAGTTACTTCACCCAGATGTTCGGTTTCGCGGTGCACAACTTCACCTCCGCCGCCACCGGTATCGTCATCGCCATCGCCGCGATTCGCGGCCTGGCCCGGCGCAGGAGTTCCGTCATCGGCAATTTCTGGGTGGATATCACCCGGTGCACCCTCTACATCCTGCTTCCCTTTTCGCTCCTTGCCGCGCTGCTGCTGGTCTCCCAGGGGGTGATCCAGAACTTCTCCCCCTATAAAACCGCGACGCTCCTGCAGGCTTCGAGCTACGACAAGCCGAAGCTGGACCAAAAAGGGAGCCCGGTGAAGGACGCCCGGGGCAACCCGGTAACCGAGCGCGTGACGGTCAAGGAGGTCAGCATCCCGATGGGGCCGGTCGCCTCCCAGGAGGCGATCAAGGAACTGGGGACCA
>Ga0209430_1001892_pt1 | contig 14455 bp, 10 predicted proteins | sample BarGraIncub1133A_FD_184504 | JGI IMG/M metagenome (GOLD analysis project Ga0209430, IMG submission 184504) | Arctic peat soil microbial communities from Barrow, Alaska - Barrow Graham LP Incubations 11-33A (SPAdes) (version 2) | ecosystem: Environmental > Terrestrial > Soil > Wetlands > Peat... | reverse complement strand
GTGGATATTCGCGTCGGATATGGATTTGATGTACACAGGCTGGTCGTTGACCGGCCTTTGTGGCTTGGCGGGGTAGCGATACCGTTCGAAAAAGGCTTGCTCGGTCATTCCGATGCCGATGTGTTGATCCATGCGATTTGTGATGCCCTGCTGGGTGCCGCCAACATGCGGGACATCGGTTCCAATTTCCCTGATACGGCCGGCGAATTCAAAGGTATTGATAGCAAAATCCTGTTGCGCCGCACCACCGACCTGTTGGCAGGCAATGGTTGGAAAGTCAGCAATGTGGATGCCACCGTCTGTGCCGAACATCCCAAACTGAATTCCCATATTCCCGCCATGCAGGCCTGCCTGGCACCACTCATGGATGTGGAACCCGATGCGGTATCCATCAAGGCTACCACCACCGAAAAGCTCGGATACACCGGCAGAGAAGAAGGCATGTCCGCTTCTGCCGTCGTGTTGATTACCCGCTCCTGATCCCATTTCTTTCTGCTATTTCCTTTGGGAAAAATCAATTTTATCGTGTACATTTGAGGTCATGAAGAAACGCTTCGGACTTTTAATGGCCTTGTTTCTGTTGCCCCTGCTGGCAGGTGCAGCCGACGATGTAATGCGCTTTCGGCTCTACCTGGCCGACAAGCCCGACCTGACGATGTCTCCGATGCCGTACAGACTTTCTCCTGCTGCATTGGAACGCCGCAACAGACAAGGGATAACCCTCGATTCCACCGATTTGCCCATCTTTCCCGGCTATATTTCGGCGATACAGGACAAAGGTCTGCAAATCGTTTCTCAGTCCCGCTGGATGAATACAGTCGTGGTGTCCATGGCCGATTCTTCCGGTTTGGATCTGCTTAAAACCTTATCGTTCGTACGCGAAGCCAAGTTGGTCTGGATGAATCCCGCCCTCAAGAAAGCCACTGCCAAAAAGCGCGCGGTCACTAAAAACAAATACATCACCGACTCGGTCAGTTATTACGGTAAGGCCGAAAGTCAGGTTGAAATGCTGGGACTGGATGCTCTGCATACTGCCGGATTCAAAGGTGGCAGCATGACCATAGCCATCATCGATGCCGGTTTTATCGGGGCAGATACCATTTCGTTTTTCAAAGACCTGAAGCTGAAAGCGACCCGGGATTTTATTTATCCGCCGACTTCCATCTATACCATCCATTACCACGGTACGGCGGTCTTGTCCCTGATGGCTTCGCAGAAACCTTATCTGATCGTCGGTACGGCTCCTGAGGCCAGTTATTGTCTGCTTCGGTCCGAAGATGACCGATCGGAATTCCCCATCGAAGAAGATTATTGGGCCGCAGCGGCAGAATTTGCCGACAGCATCGGGGCTGACATCATCAACAGCTCGCTGGGTTACAACGAGTTCGACATGTCCTCACTTTCGTACACCAAAAGCCAGCTGGACGGAAAAACGGCGTTTGTGACCAAAGCGGCATCTTTGGCGGCTTCCAAAGGCATGTTAGTCGTGATCAGCGCCGGAAACGATGGGGCCAACGCCTGGCGAAAAATCAGTTTCCCTTCCGATGCCTCTGAAGTGTTGACGGTCGGCGCTGTTCAGGCCGACCTCACCCGCGGTTATTTCAGCTCCATCGGCCCGACGGCCGACGGAAGGATCAAACCCGACATCATGGCCATGGGCGTCAACAATACCATCATCAATGGCGTCGGAGCCGTGACGTTTGGTAGCGGAACGTCGTATTCGGCACCCCTCATCGCCGGCATGGCAGCCTGCATCTGGAATGCACTGCCCATGCTCAAAGCCTCTGAACTGCGCACTAAAATTATCGAAAGCGGCGACCGTTTTCAGACACCCGATACCTTGTACGGCAACGGTATTCCCAACGCCCAAAAACTGTGGCTAACCATCAAGAATTCGCTCGATCAGAACAAACTGGACCGTTTCTACTGCTATCCGTCACCGGCTTCAGATAAACTGTATCTGGCCAGTTTCCTGCAAACCCAGGAAGCGGTCAAGGTGATCATTTATAATTCCTTCGGCCGGAAAGTGCTCGAAAAGACCCTGTCAGGCAGCGCTTTAAGTGTGGATGTGAGCAGTCTGCCCAATTCCATCTACTTGGTTGAATTCATTGTTTCCGGGGTTCGTCAGACCACTCAAAAAATCCTGGTACAACGATGATGGAAGCTTTGACCCTCTTGGATCTCCAACAGTTGGTCCGGAATCGCCTGCGTCGTGAATTCCCCGATACGTATTGGATTTCGGCTGAAATCAGCGAATGCAAGGAGCACTTTTCCGGGCACTGTTACCTGGAACTGGTGCAAAAACGGGAGCATTCCGAAGCGCTTTGCGCCAAGGCGCGTGCCACCATCTGGGCCACCACTTGGGCCACCCTCAAACCTGCATTTGAACAACAAACCGGAACCCGCTTGCAGGCAGGGCAGAAAATTTTGGCAGAAGTTTCGGTCGATTTCCACGAACTGTACGGATTCAGCCTGGTTATAAGGAATATCGATCCGACCTACACCATCGGCGACCTCAGCTTGCGCCGGCAGCAAGTGATTCGCCAACTCACCGAGGATGGGGTGTTCGAACTGAACAAAGAGTTGGAATGGCCAACGCTGCCCAAACGCATTGCAGTGGTTTCTTCGCCCAGCGCCGCAGGGTACGAAGACTTCATGGACCAACTGCACCACAACGATTTCGGTTTCAGCTTTCAAACCTCTTTTTTTCCAGCCACCATGCAAGGGAATTCGGCAGCCGCGAGCATTATCGATGCGTTGAACAAGGTGCAGGCTTCGGAACTGGAATTCGATGTGGTCGCCATCATCCGTGGAGGCGGTGCCACCACCGACCTGCGCTGCTTCGACGAATATGAACTTTGCTATTATTGCGCCCAATATCCGCTGCCTTTGCTCACGGGCATTGGCCACGACCGCGATTCATCGGTGCTGGATCTCGTAGCACACACTTCTGTGAAGACGCCTACTGCCGCTGCCGAACACCTCATTGATTGCCTGAGCAGCGAAGCTTACCGGTTAGATGCAAACATAGATAAACTTCAGCAACGTGTTACTCAATTGCTGGAGGCTTACAAACGGAAACTGCAGGCCCATACCGAACGTCTTCGTCGCACCACTTCGGACGGACTGCACAGAGCCGGTTTGCAGGTGGAACGAAATCAGGCTGAACTCTACCGCCGTGCCAATCAATTTGTGCTGGTTCGCAGGCAGTCGGTCGATTTGAAGTCCGCAAGTCTGAACCACCGCGTTCAAACCCTGCTCGATCAGCAGAAGCACAGGCTTGGCATGCTCGAAAGCCGCCTCGAGACGTATTCTCCTGAAATCATGATCAAGAAAGGTTTCTCGCTGACCTTGCATCAAGGTCGGATCCTGAAATCCGTCAAAGACCTCCAACCAGGTGCCGAAATCCAGACCCGCCTCAAGGACGGTGTCATTTATAGCATTATACAACAAACAGATACGAACCATGACTGAAAAAAAGTTTTCCTACAATGCCGCCATGGCCGAAGTGGAGCAAATCCTGGATGCCCTGAGCAAGAACGATCCGGACGTGGACGAACTGACTCGTCAGGTGAAGCGTGCTACCGAACTGCTGCAAGCTTGCAAGCAGAAGCTTTACGAAACCGATGTGGAAATTCAGGCGGTATTCGAAAAAGAATGAAGACGTTCGCCCTGATATTGGCTGGAGGGAAAGGCCTGCGCATGGGTGCCGACCTGCCCAAGCAATTCCTGTTGCTTGCCGGCAAACCGGTGCTGATGCATACACTGGAGGCCTTCCATAAGGCCGATCCGAAAACGGAAATCATCCTGGTTTTACCTTTGGAGCATCAGACTTTTTGGGCAGAACTTTGTACGAAATACGCTTTCACGGTGAAGCATCAGATTGCAACCGGCGGTGCGGTGCGTTTCGATTCCGTCCGCAATGGTCTTAAGCTAATTAAGGAGGAAGGCCTGATTGCCGTTCACGACGGTGTTCGTCCGTTGGTAAGTCCAGCGCTTATTTCAAAATGTTTCGAAGCCGCTTTGGAAAAAGGATCCGTCATCCCCGTTTTTGAACTTACTGAAAGCATTCGCCGCATGGAGGGCTCCCACAGTTTTGCCGAAGACCGCAGCCTCTACCGCGCTGTGCAAACACCTCAAACCTTCCGTTCAGACATCCTTCAGAAAGCCTATGAACAACCCTTTCGGGAAGCCTTCACCGACGACGCTTCCGTAGTTGAAGCCGCCGGATATGAGATAACGCTGGTGGACGGTGCCCGCGAAAACATCAAAATAACCAACCCCCAGGACCTGCTTCTGGCGGAACAACTTATACAGAAATAGTGCTCGACCTGGCAAGCAAAGACCTGACGTATATTCCCGGAGTAGGACCAGCCCGGGCGGAGATCCTGAAGAAAGAGCTAAACATCTCCAGTCAGGAAGACTTGCTGTATTATTTCCCGTACAAATACATCGACCGTACCAAAATTTACACCATTGGTGAGCTGACGTCGAACATCCCTTATATTCAGGTAATCGGGCGGTTTCAGCAATTCAAGATGGTGGGCGAGGGTAGGTTCAAACGGCTTTCGGCCACCTTCTCGGACGGAACCGGTGTGCTGGAACTCGTTTGGTTCAAAGGTGTTAAATTTATTGTGGACAAATACAAGGTGGGTGTCGATTACCTGGTGTTTGGCAAACCTTCCGTGTATGGTCATCAGCTTTCGATAGCCCATCCGGACGTAGACCCGGCACCGACGGCCACTTCAGCCCCCATGCCGGGACTTCAGCCTTTCTACAACACGACGGAGAAGATGAAGACGCATTACCTGAATTCCAGAGCAGTGCAAAACATCGAGGCCAGTCTGATCCGAACCATTCAGGAACGCATTCCGGAAACCATGCCCGATGGCTTCACCAAAAAAAACAAGCTCATGCCTTTGCACGATGCGTTGGTGCAGGTACACAAGCCAACGGATGCGCAGACCCTGAAGATGGCCCGTTACCGCCTCACGTTTGAGGAGCTGTTTTATTTGCAACTACATATATTAAGGTATACCAAAGATCGCGATAAAAAATACCGCGGTTATCCCTTCGAAAGCATCGGCGAGCTTTTCAATAGCTTTTTTCATCACTATCTGCCGTTCGATCTCACCAATGCCCAGAAACGGGTGTTGAAGGAAATCCGGGCCGACCTGGGCAAGCCTCGACAGATGAACCGCTTGCTCCAGGGTGACGTTGGCAGTGGCAAGACACTGGTGGCGCTCATGTCCATGCTGATAGCCTGCGACAACGGCTTCCAGGCCTGCATCATGGCTCCGACCGAAATCCTGGCCAACCAGCACTTCGTTACCATCAAGTCTTTTTTGCAGGACATGCCCGTGAAAGTAGCCTTGCTCACCGGTTCCACCAAGCCAAAAGCCAGGGTTCCGCTGCACGAAGGACTCCGCAACGGAGGCATACAGATACTCATCGGTACCCACGCCCTGATTGAAGAAACGGTTCAATTCAACAATTTGGGATTGGTGGTCATTGACGAACAGCACCGATTTGGCGTGGAACAGCGCTCCAAGCTCTGGCGCAAGAACGCAAATCCGCCCCATGTGTTGGTCATGACAGCAACGCCGATTCCCCGTACACTGGCCATGACCGTTTATGGCGACCTGGACGTTTCCGTCATTGACGAATTGCCTCCAGGCCGGAAGCCCATTCAGACCCAACACCTGTTCGACGGGAAAAAGGGCCAACTGTACGCTTTTATGCGGGAACAACTCAAAGCCGGTCGTCAAATCTACATTGTTTATCCGCTCATCAGCGAATCCGAAAAGTCCGACTACAAGAATCTTGAGGAAGGCTACATCCACATTCAGGAAGCTTTTCCTGAAGTCAAGGTCAGCATGGTGCACGGTCGAATGAAATCTGTCGAGAAGGACGCGCACATGCAGGCGTTCGTTTCGGGAGAAACCCGCATTCTGGTGGCAACCACCGTCATCGAGGTCGGCGTGAATGTACCCAACGCCAGTGTAATGATGATTGAAAGTGCCGAACGGTTCGGTTTGTCCCAGCTGCACCAGCTCCGCGGAAGGGTTGGCCGAGGCGCCGAGCAATCGTATTGCATCCTCGTTACGGCGTATAAACTTTCGGACGAAAGCCGTAAACGCATGGATATACTGGTTTCGACCAACGACGGTTTTGAAATTGCCGAAGCCGACCTCAAGCTTCGCGGCCCCGGGGATTTGGAAGGAACCCAGCAAAGCGGCATCCCGTTTGACCTAAAAATTGCTAATTTGGCTAAGGATGGTCAGCTGGTGGAACATGTACGGAATATTGCACGTAGCATCCTTGATGAGGACCCAGAGTTGGCTCATCCTGAGAATGTTGTGTACAAAAGACAATTGCGGAAATTGTTTGCGAAAAAAATCAATTGGGGCGTCATCAGTTGATTTATTATTGAAAAAAAAGCTTAATCGGTTTTTATTGTTGAATATTATTTTTTATCTTTGAAAAGTCGGGGAAAACGCCGATGCCATTTTTCATTGCTGAAACGAATTTATATGCATTTTTACAAAACCTTATTTCTTCTACTTTTCACCACCACTATGGGGATTAACGCACAGGATAATTATACTGTGAATATCCGCTACGGCCGTAATGCCGCTGCCTTGGATTCAGTTATCACTAAGCAACTGGGCGAAGACGAAGAAGAGGAAGTTGGTGACTTGTACGAAGGACTTTACGGAAGTTGGAACAATTCAGCAGTGAATCCTTATGGCATGAATTTGGGCAATATGAAGGATAGTTTTTACATCAATGTGGCCCGATATTATCCCCCTGTGTTGGGTATTGTCACTTCTCCATTCGGCCCCCGCGGTCGTCACAGCTTCCACAATGGCATTGATTTGAGGGCAAAGGTTGGAGATACCATCCGGGCAGCTTTCAGCGGCAGGGTACGTGTCCGTCAGTTCAACCGTCGCGGATATGGTTACTATATCGTGCTTCGCAATCATGAAGGCATCGAAACCATTTATGCGCACCTTTCCCATTTTATCGTAGCGCCCAATCAGGACGTCAAGGCTGGCGAGCCCATTGGCCTTGCCGGAAATACAGGCAGATCCACAGGTCCGCATCTTCATTTTGAATTCCGTATTTTCGGTAACCCGATCAATCCTGCCAAGATTTTAAGTTTTCAGGACTATGTGCCCCTTCAAAAGAAATATTTTATTGCCAAAGCGAAGACCTTTGAGGAACGAATCCGATATTCAGGCGGAGTTTATTTTGGCGTGCGCGCTGCACTTCCTGGAACGGATCTCGTAAACAATGCTGGATCAAACTCCTACCAAAAGGGTGAATATGCGAGCGTCAAGTTTCACACTGTCCGTAAAGGAGAGTCTCTGTACCGCATTGCTGCTGATAACGGCATGAAGATTTCGGAACTTTGCAAGCTGAACAATATTAAGGCGAAGGCATCCATACGTCCGGGTCAACGTTTGAGGCTTTCTTGATTATTTTTCACGTATTTATTTCGTACTTTTGTAGCCATTAAAGCAAACTTAATGCCCAATGGCAGATACCAATGCACAATTTGACGCCGTAGTCGCCCAATGTCGGTCCGTTTTTACCAAGAAACTGCACGACTACGGTGCCGCTTGGCGTATCATGCGCCCAGAATCAGTTACAGATCAAATCTTTATCAAGGCGAATCGCATCCGCTGTATAGAAACCAAAGGTGAATCCAAAGTGAACGAAGGCATTCGGCCTGAATTCATGGGCATCGTCAATTACGGCGTTATTGGTTTGATTCAGCTTGAACTCCGTTCAGCCTATTGTATTGACCGCTCTGACGAAGAAGCACTGAAGCTGTACGATCAGAAAATTGCACAGGCCAAAAGCCTCATGCTCGACAAAAATCACGACTACGATGAAGCTTGGCGAAGTATGCGTATCTCTTCTTTCACGGATCTTATACTAATGAAAATTTTACGTACCAAACAAATTGAGGACCTGGGTGGATTGACGCTGGCTTCTGAAGGCATCGACGCAAACTACCTGGACATGATGAATTATTCGCTTTTCGGATTGATTCGAATGGAATTTGACGAAAAATAAAAAGTCATGAAGCTATCAAACAAAACTTTGAAGATTTTGGTCAACTTAGCCCGCGTGCTGCTTGGCCTTTGCTTTGTTTTCTCCGGTTTTGTAAAAGCCCTGGATCCGCTTGGAAGCACCTATAAGATCAATGATTATTTGGATGCTTTCGGGTGGGTGTATTTTAAGGACATGTCCTTCCTTTTGTCCGTCTTGCTTTCGGCAACCGAATTCTTCCTGGGGATGGCCTTGCTCATAGGTATCTACAAACACACCATCTCTTTGTTGCTGCTGTTGTTCATGCTTTTTCTCACGCCGCTTACATTGTACATCGCTATTGCCAATCCCGTAACCGATTGCGGTTGTTTCGGAGATGCGCTGGTGTTGAGCAATACGGTCACGTTCATCAAGAATCTGGTGTTGCTGGCCATTGCCTTCTTTGTGTACTGGCGGAACGATAAGTTTATCACTTTCTACGGAAAGCATACTTCCCGATACACTGCTTTGTGGTGCCTTCTTTTCCCACTCTTAATTTCCACGTGGTCCTACCGGCATTTACCTCTCATCGATTTCTTGCCCTACAAGGTTGGCAACAACCTTGCTGCGCTGATGAAAGTCCCTGCAGGTGCAGCCACCGATTCCATCACAACCCTGTTCATTTACGAAAAAAAAGGAGTGAAGAAAAAGTTCACCCTGGACAAAGCACCCTTCTCTGACACTACCTGGCAATTCGTGGATCGGGAAGATGTTGCCGTCCGTCAAGGTTACCGGGCGCCAATTCATGATTTTGTTCTCGAGCACCCTGAACTGGGGGACATCACCAAAGAAGTGCTTGCCGATCCCTCTTATACCTTCCTGTTTATCAGCAACAAACTGGAAGACATGAATTACAACCGACTGCAGGAAATTATGGATGTCAAGCTCTATGCCGACAAACACGGCTACCGTTTTCTGGGTCTGACCAATTCTAATCCGCGTGTTATTGAAGACTGGAAATACGAGTACGACGATGCCATGACATTCTGCGCGCTGGACGACCGTACACTCAAAACAATGATGCGTTCCAATCCAGGATTGATCCTCCTGAAGAACGGGACGGTGTATCAGAAATGGGGCTTCAGAGAGGTACCCGATTTTTCAGGTGAAAAACGGCCGTTGGATAAACTATCGTACGGCAGCATCGCCCATCCTTCCATCGGAAGACTGCTCGGTGGCTTGTTGTTGGTACTGTTGCTTCCGCTGATTTTCTTTTTGTTGATGCACAGCGGCTATCGCTTTCGGTACAACAAATATTCTTCCAGCTGGTTCAAGTTTGAGAAAATCGACGAAAAAGACTCTTGGTACAGATAATAAGAACGTTTTAAGTAGCGAGTGCAGAGGCGAAGCTTGCTTCGACTATGCCGAGTCACGAAAAACGACTGTTTAGAATAAACGAATTACTAATCCTATAAATACGTTAAAAATGAGAAAGAACATTGTTGCAGGTAACTGGAAAATGAATAAAAACCTGCAAGAAGGCGTTGCCTTGGCAACCGAACTGAATGCTGCACTGGCTGTCACCGCCGTCAACTGTGACGTTGTTATCGGTACTCCTTATATACACTTGGCTTCCGTAGCCGCTGTCGTTGATTCTTCCAAGTTGGGCGTTGCCGCGCAAAACTGCGCTGACCACGTATCTGGTGCTTACACGGGTGAAATATCTGCCGCCATGGTTAAATCCACCGGCGCTCAGTACGTCATTCTCGGTCACTCCGAACGTCGTGCTTACTACGGTGAAACCAGCAAAATCCTAAAAACAAAAGTTCAGCTGGCCCTCGAAAACGGCCTGACTCCCATTTTCTGCATCGGTGAAGTGCTCGAAGAACGCGAAGCCGGCAAGCAATTCGAAGTGGTTGAAACCCAGATCAAGGATGCCCTGTTCGATTTGAGTGCTGAAGATTTCGGCAAAATCGTTTTGGCTTACGAACCCGTTTGGGCCATTGGTACTGGCAAGACGGCTTCTTCCGAGCAAGCTCAGGAAATCCACGCATTCATCCGTGGCGTACTCGTTGCCAAATACGGTGCAACCGTAGCCAACGACTGTTCCATTCTGTATGGCGGAAGCTGCAACGACAAGAACGCGAAGGAACTCTTTGCTAACCCAGATGTGGATGGTGGCCTAATTGGTGGTGCTTCTCTGACGGTTGCTGCTTTTATGGGTGTCATTGCCGGCTTTTAAGTCTTACAACAATTAAAAAAAATGGATATGGCGTTTCGGGATTCCGAGACGCCATTTCTTGTAAAATGCAGTAAATCAAATAGTAAAACAACCACTTCGTTCGATTGTATCCTTTTTGTATCCCGTTCAACCCTTTTGTTGTTTCTTTTCTGTTTAGACTGTTTTTTAAGATTGCCTAAATCGTCGTCGTATATTTGTATCGTAAAAACGAAAAACAAAAAAATAAAATGCTCCAAGTCATTCTTTCCGTTATTGTTATCGCAGCATTTATTTTTACTGCTACTGCCTCCCTAAGCAAGCTTAACCTAAACAGAATCAAAGATATATATATGAAAATATTGGAACAACAGCACAAGCAGGATACACATAGAGGCAAGGACATAAAAGAGAACAACCATTTCAAAAGTTCAATTTTGGGCAAACGCATGGCGTTTGTTTCCATACTTTCAATCATTGTTGGTGAATTGCTAATCACGTTACTTCTTCCCCTTTTAAAAACTTCTTCTTCGTTTTTTGAAAATGAATTTATTGGCTCATTTCTACTCGCCATCCTGCTTTTTCCTGCAGTCTACTATTGGGGTATCCGTCCATTCACAATTCAAATTGCCGAGTGCAAGTTGGCAGAAAAAGCGTTGAGGGTAAGCGAGGAAAAATATCGTTATATGTTTGCCAATAATCCACAGCCCATGTGGATTCACGACCTTGAAACGCTGGCCTTTCTTGAAGTCAACGATATGGCAATAAACCTCTACGGCTATTCAAGAGAAAAATTCTTGTCGATGACGATAAAGGATATTCGACCAATTGAAGACCTGCCAGAACTTCTAAAAGTTGTTGAAGAGACCGCTCAAACCAATGACTTGGCCCGGGAATGGAGGCATCTCAAGAAAAACGGAGAACAGCTTTTTGTTGAGATAACATCCCATTCCATGGCGTTTAACGGTAGAAAGTCACGTCATGTTTTGGTGAATGACATCACTGAACGAAAGCAAGCTGAAGTTGATTTAATGGACGCTAAAGGTAAAGCTCAGGAAAGCGATCGTCTGAAATCAGCATTCTTAGCCAATATGAGCCATGAAATTAGAACACCTATGAATGGTATTCTTGGCTTTACCGATTTGCTGAAAGAACCTGATCTTTCTGGTGAACAGCAGCAAGAATTTATTCACATTATTTATCATAGCGGTCAAAGACTACTCAATCTTCTAAACGAAATTATTGAAATTTCGAAAATTGAATCCGGGGAAATGGGAATTTCAATTTCAGAAACGAATATTAATGAGAGCATTCAAGACATTTACAAGTTCTTTAAACCCGAAGTTGATAAAAAAGGAATACATTTTTCCATTTGTAATGCATTGCCGGCAAATGGATCCATTGTAAAAACTGACAGCATGAAAATCCATTCAATCCTGATGAACCTTGTTAATAATGCTATAAAATTCACTAGCAAAGGATTCATAGAGTTTGGTTGCAAGAAAAAGGACAAATTGCTTGAATTTTTTGTGAAAGATACAGGTCAGGGCATTGACCCGGAACAAAAGGAGCTAATTTTTGAACGGTTTAGGCAAGGAAGTGAATCTCTAACTAGAAATTACGAGGGTGTAGGATTGGGATTATCCATTTCAAAAGCATTTGTGAAAATGCTAGGAGGTACTATCTGGCTGGAAAGCGAAATTGGAAAAGGTTCCACCTTTTATTTCACCATTGCATGTAATGCTGAGTAGGGGTGTTTTGTTGTTAGTATGCCTGAATTTTCTATTGTAAAGGTGATATTTCCCTCATAAAGGTCACATGCAGAATACTTTTCGTCGCATGCTGACCCCCTGATGGATCGCCGAAGGATCAGCTTGGCCGATACAAAAATATTTATAAAAACAGCCCGACAGATTTGATTCTGCCGGGCTGTTTGCTTTCTCTCTAAACTATCAATTACATCTTGACAATCTTCTTGTTGATCACCCCGGTGGGAGTCGTTATCCGAACCAAGTACATGCTCTTCTTCAAATCCTTCACATTGATGTAGCAATCGCCTTCCGCCTTCTGTTTCATCATGGCGACTCCGTTCAGGTTGTAGATGCTGACCATCGAACCAGCTTCAATCGAACGAACGTAGAAACCATCTTTGACTGGATTTGGATAGATGCTTATATCATTCTTCGATTGAATAGTGCCAATTTCTACAGCACCAAAGTTCAAACGTCCGATGATACCTGTATAATTATCACTGAATTCATCGCGCGTTTCACCCGTGAACCAACCATGGTTTTCATCCCAGAAGTTCAGGCTGAACAGCTCACCGTCGGTTATATTTGTATTCTGAGACGTCCAACTGGCTCCGCCATCGGTCGTATGCAAAATTTCCAAACCTTTGCCGTCATAGTGCTTCACAGTGATCCAACCCGTATTGGCATCCAGGAAGAACAGCGCTTTACTGTCGGTTCCTGTAGTATGTCCGGAATTGGTCACTGCTGTCCAATGTTGTCCACCATCCACCGTTTTCAGGAGCATTCCGTTACTTCCTGTTATCCAACCATTGTTCAGGTCTGTAAACTGCAAGGCATTGAATGATTTATCGTCATTATTGGCAGGTTCCGAGTACTGCTTCGTCCAGGTCAAACCACCATCCGTCGTATGAGTGATAGACCATTCAGGAGCCAATGCAGTATCCGAAGGCATGGTTACCGCCCAACCGTTGCTGGCATCCACAAAATCGAAAAATCCGACCAGTCTGTTGTAAGGAACCAGATTCCAGTCCGTTCCACCATTTGTGGAGCGATAGAAATTAAATTGAGAAGTCAACCAATTGTAGGTGGAAGCCCATCCGTTGTTTTCATCGGCAAATTGCACCTGTAGGCCCATGTCACCGCTATAGGTCGAATCTTTTTGCATTACACCTAAGGAATAATGCTGACCATCCGAACTCGTGAAGGCTATGGAATTTTTGTCAGCGCTCATGTATCCATGAAGAACCATCGATTCAATCGTTACCATTCCGGATGAGGAGATAGAAAACTGAACTGAATTATCTCCATTCCCTTCATCAGACTTATCCGAATTAGTCACAGTACCTGTGCCATCTTTCTTGATAGTTATACTCATAACACTCAACTTACCTCCGTTTGAAAACAAACTTTGATCTGCCAACGCAATTTCATGAACCCGCCAGGTACCCTCCAAATCACTAAGAGAATACAAATTGCCTGGTTTTTGTTTTTGCATGAAACACAAGTCATAAGCTTCTCCCCCATCATCTGTAAAAGTAGAGTAGAAGGATGTTTTGTCAACATTCATGAAACCATGCCAGTTCATTCCAGCCATCGATACAAAACCATCAGGGCTGATCGTAAATAGCGTGCTCATTGAATTGATGTCACCGTGGCTGTTTACCATGTTTAATTCGGCATTTCCACTGGCGTCAATGGAGGCTATGGCATGAGTCCATCCTGATCTGCCAGTCGAAACCGTTTGCGGGTTATCAACGGACAGAATATGCATTTGCCAGGTTCCTTGAAGATCCGCTAAGCTGTAGACTGTCCCAGGAATCTGTCGCTGCATCACACCAAACATGCGTCCAGCGTCACCAGTTGACGTGCAGAATATTCCTGTATTTTTGTCCAAATTTAAGAATCCATTGAAATCAGAATCCTCAATCGAAATAGTTCCATTCGATAAAAGGTTCATTTTTATGTCTGAAGGCGGTGTCAAGGCTCCTGTACTTATTGCATTTTCACTAAAGGTGCAGTTCCCATTCGCATCGACTGTCGCTTTTGTATGAACCCATGCCGTATTGACATCCCCTAGATTCAGGTTGTTCCCTTCCATGATTTCGTGGATTTGCCAAGTGCCCTGAAGATCAGCTTTATTGTAGCTTATGGTTTCTCTAGATTTTGGGAAAGCCTTTCTTGCCCAGGTACTTCCACCGTCTGCGGTGCTGTACATGATAGCTCCGTTGGGGCTGTTAAAGAGTGAACTGGTATCCATAAGTAGGGACTTCATTGCCCAGCCATGTGTCGGATTGATCCAATCCATAGTGACCGCAGGGTCAGAGAAGTTGCCGGCATTGTCTTCGGGGAAAGGAACAACCTTGTTCCAGGTTTCACCACCATTCGTCGAATGGAGCAAGCTGTTGTCATGTCCACTGGCCACCCAACCTTCTGTTGCACTGACGAA
>Ga0209430_1001891_pt1 | contig 14463 bp, 17 predicted proteins | sample BarGraIncub1133A_FD_184504 | JGI IMG/M metagenome (GOLD analysis project Ga0209430, IMG submission 184504) | Arctic peat soil microbial communities from Barrow, Alaska - Barrow Graham LP Incubations 11-33A (SPAdes) (version 2) | ecosystem: Environmental > Terrestrial > Soil > Wetlands > Peat... | reverse complement strand
ATTGGATTGAATTATAGCAAGTGCCATTCCATTGAAAGCATGTCGATAATTAGCTTTAAAACTTTCATGACTATCAGGTCTGCCATTGTCAACTCCGATTAATGTACCTTCTCCTACAATTTCAAATATTCCTGCTTCATAGGGAACATCCTAGGATAAATGCAAATCAGAAGTTGTTGCTTGAATTATTTTTCTTTCAAAATGAGGGAATACTTCTGTCATTCCTTGTCTTGGAAACTCATAGCTTTTTACCCCGAAAAATTTTCCGTTCAAGAACAACTCTGCACTTTCACAATTGGTATAACATATAACCGGAATTATTTTTCCTTCAAGTCCTTTCCAGTTCCAATGAGGGAAAACATGGAGCATGGATTTTTCTGTCCACTGGCTCTGGTAGAAATAAAAACCATCCTTTGGGAAGCAACAGGTATAAAACATTCCAGAACTTGCATTTTTATTTGGCCATCTTGATTCTCCAAGATAGTCAATCCCTGTCCACATAAAATCTCCCGCAACATAGTCATGCATTTTTGTAAACTTCCAAAGTCTCTCTGCAGTAAGCATACTACTAAAATATGGTCCTTTCCACCAGATTAATGCATCGGCTTCCATTTGGTATTGGCCTCTAACACCACTAGCAGATACATTCTCACTGCCTATTACCTTCCAATGTGGGTGAAGATAGTGGTCATCAGCATAAAATGTTTCAGTCCTCGTACGCCATCTATCTACATAGTTATAACCAATAACATCTAATTGTTCAAGAACAGCACTAGTGGTTTCAACTGGCTCAGCTACTATATTGTCGCAAGCTGAAGTGACTGGCCTGGTGGAATCCATGCTATGGCAAATGCTAAGTAGTTTTTCTAATATAATGGCTCCTTCTTCTTTCGTCTGATCTAGTATTTCATTTCCCACACTCGATAAAATAATCGAAGGGTGATTTCTATCTCGATTTAGCATATTTCTCAAATCTTGAACTGCAAAGGCATCAAAATATTTGGAATAGCCATATTTACTGTTCCCGTTCTTAGCCTTTGTTATTTTCCACTCATCAAAAGCTTCATCCATTACTAGAAATCCCATACGATCACACATGTCCAGCATTTCCGAAGAAGGGGGGTTATGACTTGTTCTTATAGCATTACAACCCATGGTTTTAAGTAATTGAAGTCTCCTTTCAAGCACTCGTTCCGGTACAGCAGCACCAACGCTCCCACCATCATGATGAATACATACTCCATTAATTTTCACTCTTTCATCATTGAGAAAAAAGCCTTTATCTGCAGTAAATTTAATTTTTCGTATACCAAAAGGTGTCTCATACGTGTCAATAATAAGTTTAGGTGCTCACTGAATTCAAAATCCTGTTTTGCAGGTATATCATATTTTGACCATAATTCAACAGGTACCTGGTTTTCCTTATTCTCAACAATTGTATAGACCGAAATATTTACCTCTTCTTCCGTTTCATTGCAACCCTAGTAACTGCCTTTATTTCTGCAAATTTATCTGTTACTTTAGGTGTTGAAACAAACGTACCCCACTGATCCACATGAACCTTTTCAGTAAGTATCAGCCAAGTATGTCTATAAATTCCTGACCCTGAATACCAACGAGAGTTGGGTTGTTCAGAATTGTCCACCCTAACAGCCAAAACATTTTCTTCTTCACCATAATTCAAATATGGTGTTAGGTCATAATAAAAGCTAGTGTACCCACTTGCTTGATTTCCAAGGTGAATTCCATTATTCCTTTGGAATTTGAAAATGTTTTCTATACCACCCAATTCCTGCGGGTAGAAACCCACCATCGCCACAGGAAGGACTATTTTCAGCACTTTGGATATCTCCTTTAAAAAAGCGCCAATCGAAGTCAAAAGTCTTCCTCACCCTTAGCTTTTCATTTTCAATATTTAGTAAATCGCTCTTTAAACATTCCATTTATTAAGCCTCCAGATATTTCTTATTTTATTCCATACTATGAACATTGCTTATTGCTATATATGTATTATAAAATTATAATTAAGTAGAATACATGCATTACATTGCTATAAATATACACAAAGTTGCTTTTCTTGGAGGGTATATGCTTACTAGTTTTGGAGTTCCAAATAATTTAAAACTTGAAATTGGATTTGAAGATCATGAAAACCATATATTTGTTAACAGCTGTGGCTATTTAAAGCTTTTAACAAAAGATTTCTCTATATCTAGAGAAAATGGAAGGAGTGATTTCCAAATCATTTATATTATAAAAGGGAAATGTCTACTAACGATAGACAATAAATCTACTTGGGTAAATGAAGGAAATATGATATTATATAAACCAAACGAACCTCAGTTTTACTCGTATTTTTTTACGGATTCTACAGAAGTATATTGGATTCATTTTAGCGGATATGGTGCAAGCGAGTTTCTTAAGAAATTGGAATTACTTAAACATACTGTTTACCCCATTGTTTTTGACAACAAATGTAATGAACTGTTTAGTAGGATTATTAATGAGCTGCAAATTCAAAAGTCTTTTTATGAACAATCTGCCACTGCGTATTTTTGTGAATTATTAGTTACTATTGCTAGATTAATATCCTTTCCAAATGAGAATCATCCTGAAATATGTAAAGATGATTTAAAAAAAGTGATAGAAATGATGCATTTAAAATATTATGAAAACCATCAAGTTAGTTTCTTTGCCAGGGAATGTAATTTAAACTTGTTCCGATTCATGCACAAGTTTAAAGCTTTAACTGGAATGTCAACAATAGAATATTTAACCAGAATTCGTGTAAATATAGCCAAAAATCTACTACTTAACTCTTCCTTAAGTATTTCAGATATCTCAAGTATAGTTGGATATGAAAACCCACTATATTTTAGTAGAGTTTTTAAGAAAGAAACAGGGATTTCTCCTCGTTTTTATAATGTAAATTGTTTTATATTATAATTAAACTGCTTTAAATGATTAACAAGTATTGTCCTTTCCCTGTCCCTGTAAGGTACCTATGTCACCCTTATCAATTTGGAAATGGCTATATGAACCAGACTGGAAAGTAAGGGTCCAAAAGTCTTCTACTTTTAAGTTTAATATTAGGGTTGCTATTATTTTCAAAGCACCTTGATGACCTACTATTAAAATTGTTTTTCCCTTATATTTTTCTAGAATATTATTAAAGCACAGCTTTACCCTGTTATAAAAGCTGTTAAAGGATTCTCCTTCTGGCAAACAATAGCCTTGCCAATCTTTTGACCACTTAAGCCACTCTTCCCTATAGGCTTTCTCTATTTCTGTGTAATGAAGTTTTTCCCATATACCAAAATTAATTTCTTTTAACTCTTCGTAAATTTTAAATTCATCTTTATTTAAACCCGTTATAATCTCAGACGAGCTGATAGTTCTAATAAGTGGGCTTGTTATTACTGCTTGGAAATATATATCTTTTAATTTTTCACCTACAACCTTACACTCCGCTTCACCTTCTAATGTTAAAGGCACATCTGTCCACCCATAATAAACCTTTTTTTTGTTTAATTCTGTTTCTCCATGCCTAACTAAATATATATTCGTCATAATAACATAACCTTTTGTAAAACAATAAATATGCATAATACCAGAATTTCAGTAATCTCACATCCAGCACCTAAGGTGTCCCCTGTCATTCCATCTATTTTAGATTTTATATATTTTTCATATAAGAACATTATTATAAGTATTGGAAGTATTATAAATAAACCTTTAAATCCTAGTATTAAAACTATGATTAATGTTCCCATAATTAAAGAAATACTGATGGTTTTTATTGATATTTTGCCAATAAATAGATTTCCTAGCCCATTTTCTTTTCTTGCATAAACTGAAATATAACTAAGCATAACTAAAATGGTTCTGGATAAAACAGAGGCTATTATAATAGCCTTTACAATATTATAATTAGTATTACTAATGGAATTTAAAAGTGCCATCCTCAAAGCTAGATCAAAAAATATAGCCACTCCTCCGTTGGTTCCTATTCTACTATCCTTCATAATCTCAAGAATTCTTTCCTTACTTCTAGAGGAGTATATTCCATCGCAGGTGTCTGCGAGTCCATCAAGATGAAATGCTCCCGTTATACACACATTGAATAAGGTTACAAGAATAATGACTATTAAATTCGAAAAAACTAAAGAACTCAATAAAAAAACTATTCCATTTAAAACGCCTATAACGAGCCCTACTAGTGGAAAATATACCATTCCATTTTTAAAGCTTTTATCATCTACAGCAATTTTAATATTTATAGGTATCCTAGTTAAAAATTGTAGCATAAGAATAAAATTTTTCATGTCTCACCTCTTGGTCATTTATTTTATTTTAATAGGCAAACCACAAACTAAAAGATAGACCTCATCTGATCTTGAAGCAATATATTGATTTGCTCTTCCTGCTAAATCTCTGAATATTCTTGCTAGCTTATTATCAGGTACAATTCCAAAACCAACTTCATTTGTAACAAGTATTGTAGTTTCTGTGTTTAAAATTGCTTCATCAAGAAACTCATTTATTTCTTGTAGAATTTTTGTCTCTATTTGATTTATTACCATCTCATCTGAATTTTCTACATCAAACCCACCAAAATCAAACATTAAATTTGTAATCATTATTGTGATACAATCTAGCAATATTATTTGAAAAGGTTGTGATTTTTCATGAAATACTTTTTTTAGATCTTTATAGCCTTCAAAAGTATCCCAACTCGCAGGTCTTCTCTCCCTATGTTTTTTCACCCTATCCTTCATTTCATCATCAAAAGGTATAGAAGTAGCAATATACATCACTCTATCACCTATTGATTTTGCTAGATTTTCTGCATAAGTGCTTTTTCCACTTCTTGCTCCACCAGTTACTAAAATCAATTTTCCCATTTTGCACCTCTAAAGCTCCCTGAGGAGTTAATATTTACTCTTTTCCTGTATATGCAAAGGCATCCTTCATAATCTTAGCCTCTTCTAGTGTTGCCATATTATTTATAGCATATAAGGAAGCCTCAATTATACTAAAAGCTAACGGGCATCCTGAACCTTCCCCTAGCCTCATTTTCAAATTTAGCATAGGCTCAAAATCCAGTTCCTTCATCACATAAGTTGCTCCTAGCTCCTCTGAAAGATGGGAGGGAAACATATAATCCCTCACTAAAGGATTTAATCTGTATGCACATAAAGCTGCCACTGATGCTATAAAGCCATCAATAACAATTGGAACTCGATTTTTTGCGGCTCCTAAATAACACCCACAAAGTCCTGCAATATCAAGTCCACCAACTTTTGATAACACATCAATAATATCATTTTTATCTGGAGAATTTATGTAAATAGATTTTTGTACAACCTGAATTTTGTTCAAATACAATTTTTCTGTTAAGCCGGAGCCTTTACCCACGACTAAGGAACTATCCAGCCCGGAAAGTACACTTAGTACTGCAGCTGAAGTAGAAGTGTTCCCAATTCCCATTTCACCAGTTCCAAAAAGATTATAACCTTCCTTAACTAAGGAATCCACCATCTCTATTCCAGTTTCTATGGCTCTAATTGCCTCATCTCTTTTCATAGCAGGGCCCTTAATCATATTAGCAGTTCCATATCTAATTTTCTTATTTATTATCTTTGGATTTTCAAAATCCTCCTTAACACCAATGTCAACTATAGTGATATCTGCTCCATTAAACCTAGCTAAGGTGCATACCCCTGTTATATCTTTAGTAAAATTATTAGTAACTACAGCTGTGACTTCTTGTGGACAAGTACTTACGCCTTCCTCTACTACTCCATTATCTGCACACATTATGATGATATTTTTTTTATTTATTGTATTATAAAGCTTACCTGATATACCAGCAACCTTTATAGCTATTTCCTCTAAGGTTCCAAGACTTCCAATGGGCTTAGTTAAATTATCAATTCGATTCTGGGCCTCTGACATTACTTGTTTTTCCACAGGTTGTATACCATTAAGAGTAATATTTAATAAATCCATTTAATTAACACCTGTTACACCTTTTGTAATATCTGCATACTCATTTAAAGCCAAATCCACTGCCTTTAAATTTTCATTAGGAGTACTTTTGGGTATTTCACAACCACTACTAATAAAAGAATATTCATCTCCTGAAAGGAGACATTCATATACTGCTTTTTTCACTGTTTCTGGCGTGCCTTGATTTACTATACTCACAGGATCCATATTTCCATTTACACTAGCAAAGCCCTTTAGCTTTGAAACACTAGTTTTATAATCTACCATATGATCAATATCTATAATATCTGCACCACTTAAACGAATATGATCAAGTAAATGGGATATATTACCGCAAATATGGAGTTTTACTTTCGCACCATTGTCATGAATTTCTTTGATAAGCTTCTGCTCAAAGGGAAGAACAAACTCTAAATACATTGCTGGGCTTAACAATGAAGCTACAGCATCTCCAATTCCAATAAAGTCTGCACCAGCTTTAATTTGCTCTTTTGCACAGATAACCCCTTCTTCAAGGCAAATTGTCATGAGTTCCTTTGCAAATTCAGGTTCATCATAAAAATCCTCCATAAAATTACTTACACCTCTGAGATCTGCAGCTTCAGCTAGAGAACCTTCTACCCAACCTAATATAGAATAATTATTGCCTGTCTCTTGTTTATAATATTCAATAGCGTGAATCCTATCCAGCATTCGTTTTGAATCAATGGGCTTAAATATTTTTAGTTTTTTTATATCTGAATAATCCTCTAGAAAACGTTTTTTACATAAAGGCAAATTGTCATAAGGAAAAATAACCTCCGCACCAAAATCTGCAGCTTCCCTGAAAGGGTCCGACATTGTATTTAACATATCAATGCCAAAAGCTTCATTGCATTTTATGTTTGCTCTAGTTAAATATTTATAGTCTGTACAGAACTTATCCAGTGGAATATCAATGAATTTTGCTGCAAAGGCCATAAGAATATTTAAGTTTGGTGCTCGATCAACAGGTTTTCCCTGGAGCCGATTATATACTCTATCATATGGTTTCATATTATAACATCCTCTCTAGCCTACTTTATGTTATTCTATAAGTCGGATTAGGCTTTCCCGGCTTAAAACACTCCATGTTCAAATCTAGAATTTTTATATTCTCTGTCTCAACTACTTTAAAAAATAACTTTTCAAGTAATGCTTTTAGTTCTTCCGGCTGCGCATCTACTCTAGCATTGATTATAACATTCCACCTTGTGGATGTCTTGATTGCCTTTTTACTAAAATCCATTTCCTCATGTATACTCGTTATACTTGCCTTGCTCCAGTCTTCTTGTGAGACACCATAAATCTTTAAATGAGCTATCTCGAAATTACTTTTTTTGAACTCCTCTTTCAGCTGATTCATAACTTTCTCTATAAGCATGTTTATATCCACACTTTTATCTGAAGCTAAACTAGCGGTTAAGTTAAGCCATCCAAGCCTTGCTTCTCCCTCCCCATAAATTGTGTAGTCAATATCTAAGGTTCTAGCTTTGGAGGTATTTACATTATAGATAGTATTAATCCATCCATCTACATTTAAATCTTTTTTAGCGGAAACACAAACTATATCAGCAGCTTTAAATTTAGTTTTAATGAACTCTGTAATATTTTTTATCTCTTCTTCACTTAGAAAATCGATCTTGTTTAAAACTATTATATCTGCTTCCTCCAGCTGTTTTATAAATAGATAGTTTATTTCTGAATGGAAGTCTGAATTATCTTCTATCATAACTCTTTTGATTCTCTTTGGGTCCACTATTACGGAAAGAGGTCTTAGTATCACCTTTGACATGTATTTTAATTCAATGGGTTTAAAAATTGTTGCAATTAAATCTGTGCAGCTACCCACTGGTTCAGCTAAAATCACATCAGGCATTTTCTGCTCCGCTAAAGTTTGTACTTTAGTTATAAACTCCTCGAAGTTACAACAAAAACAACCCCCAGTTACCTCAAGTACTGACATGCCAGAAGCTTTTAAAAAGTTTGTATCAACTAAGTCGCTACCTTGATCATTAGTAACTATACCAACTTTTTTTCCTTCACTGAGAAAATGTCTTGCTATACTTAGTATGGAAGTGGTCTTACCTGCTCCTAAAAATCCGCCTACAACAATTAATTCAGTGGTCACTAGCCTCACACTCCAATTGAATTCTCTTAATTATTTCTCTTTTATTAGGTATTGTTCCTGCAGTTATCTGCTCTCCATTTATTATTATAGCTGGAAAACGCTCTACCTCCAAGCCTTCTATGCTGTGAAGATTTTTCAAGTTTTCCAGCTGCTTATATTCAATCTCAATATAATCCATTTTTCTTTCCAGTTTATCAAACATTTCTCTCACAAGTCCACCTATAATAAAGCAGGCAGAACATGGATATTGTAGCTCTACTACATCTATTTTCACTCTCATGTTCTGCCCCCTATGCTATAATCCTTTTTTATTTACTTGTTCTATTATAGATTTTCTCAATTCTTCTATAGTCGGTATTATACTTATATATTTAATCTCACCATCAATACATATGGTAGGTATGTTTTTAACTCCGAGTTTTATCATTCTAACTACAGATTCTTTTTCCTTAACCTTGTACTCTGTCCATTCTACCTTGTCCTCAAGTCCTTTAACTGCCGCCTTAACTGCCTCTACCATGTACTGACAAGGAGCACAAGAAGCTGAATCTAGAGTTATAACATCTAAAATTACTTTAGTTTCATTCTTATAGTCTGGTAGGTGTATGGTAATATCAGAAAGACTTCCCTCAGCTCCTAGGAACTCTGAAACCTCACCGTATACTACACTAGCCACAGCCTTTACATTTTCAACTGGTGTATTGAAAGGCATATCACACCCTGGTGAAAGAATATAGCCCTTAGTTCCACCTATCTGTAAACAGTTTTTCGCATCTTTAATATTATCTGTAGGAGTTCCAAAGAGCATTGTAACTGTAAGCTTTATATTCCCTCCTAAAGATACTCCATACCTCTCGGAAATACCTTTAGCAAAATCCAAGGCGACATTTTCATCAATGGAAATATTGTCTGGCTTACATTTACACATAGATTCTATATTTCTTGTGGCATTTCCACAAACAAAGTAAGAACTCAACTTTCCATTATCCTTTATATATTGAAATAATGGGGTTATAAATGGAGAAACAAATCTTTCAAAGTTTTCAGGAGATATCTGAGAAACCATAGGATCAACTACCGCGATTATGTCTACTCCTGATTCCATGTACATTCTAGCAGTATTTTTACAAACTTCTATACAAAAGCTCATAAGCTCTTCTATCTTTTCAGGATTATCCATCATTTCGTAAAATATATCCGTTCCTTTTAAATGGAGTGCTAAGGTAAAAGGTCCTGTTATAAGTCCATAAATAGCGATCTTATCACCTAAGGTGCTACAAATTTTTCTAGTTGCTTCTAAAACTATTGGGAACCTTCCATCATTTTCTGTTGGAACCTTTAAATCCTTTAGTTCTTTACCATCCTCAAGGGGATGGGATATAACTGCAGGTGGATTAAATTGGGAATATTGAAGCATGCAGCCCATAGCTTCTGCCTCAATCTGCAAATCAAATAACGCTGGAAGTCCATCTGGTCTATATAGTTCATAGGCCTTAGTAACACCCTTAACCATGTTATCCACTGACTTAAAATATTCTTCGCAGTTTACTCCTATAAGGCTTGCGCCATGACACCCTACAAAAGGTACCCAAGGAGCTCTTGTAACTTCTTCATTTCTAAAAGCTCTTAGTACTAATTCTTTTGAATTCATCCTTAATACCTCCATCTAGCTTGCAAGCAATGATTTTGCAACTTCAGCTGCTGTAGCAGCATCCGGTGTATAATGATCTGCGCCTATTTCTTTAGCAAAGTTAGTTGTAATCGGAGCTCCACCAATCATGAATATATATTTTTCTCTAATACCACGTTTAGTAAACTCATCAATTATCTCTTTCATGGCTGGCATTGTTGTTGTAAGTAGGGCTGACAGGCATACTATTTGTGCTCCTACTTCTTCTGCTTTATCTGCGAAAGCTTCAGGTGGAACGTCTGTACCTAAATCGTAAACTTCAATACCTGCTCCCTTAAGCATCATTCTAACTAGATTCTTACCTATATCATGTAAGTCTCCTTTTACTGTTCCTATAACTGCTTTACCTATTGCTTTAACTCCTGCAGCTGTAAGGATTGGTTCAAGGATTTGCATACCCGCATTCATAGCACGGGCAGCTATCAACATTTCTGGAACATAAATTTCGTTATTTTTAAATTTAATTCCTACTTCACTCATCGCTGATATTAAACCTTCATTCAATATTACCTCTGCATCAATTTTTTCCTCTAATGCTAAATTGACTAATTCCTTAACCTTTTTAGCATTACCCCTTTGTACAAGTAGGGAAAGTTCATTTAAATCCATATTTAATTCCTCCTAAATTTTTGTGTTTTAATTCTATGATACAAATATAATACTTTTAATAACTTCTGTATTGTAAAAAAACTATACTTCTTAGCAATCTTTTATTGTGATAAACTTAAAAGTGTTCTTATTGTCACAAATAAAATAAAAGGATGTATGACACAATGGAATCTATACAAGAACATATAATAGGATTTGAAGAGAAAGAATTGTATTTATCAGAGGATTATTTACCCTTTTCTGCCTTTGTTAGCAACCTTCATAAAGATGTACCTTGCCATTTTCATAATTATATGGAGATGCTTTATATTACATCCGGCAGCGCAATTGTACATGTAAACAACAAATCCTTTGATTTTTCTGAAGGAGATTTTCTCGTAATTAATTCTAATGATCTTCATTATATAAAATCTGTGGGCCTCCCAGAGTTTCTAGTGCTTCAGTTTAAATCTTCTATGATCAATCCAGACCTAGAATTGCCTTTTGAAGGAAAATATTTTTTACCACTTCTAAAGAAAGACTTAATCTTTACTAAAGATATCAGATTGCACCATGGTAATACCCTTGAAAACTTAATGCTGGAAATTGTTTCTGATTTTAAAGAGAAATTTATGGGATATGAGTTGAATATAAAAGCAAATATATATAAAATCTTCTCTTGGTTAATTAAAAATGATTTTATTGAATTCCCTAATATTAAGGGCATAACTCCCTCTTCTGTTTCTAAAATTTCAGTTTTGCTTGAGCACATATGTAGTAATTTTGATAAGGAGCTAACCATTGAAGATGCTTCAAAAATGGTATACATGAGTTACCATCATTTTTGCAGAACCTTTAAGAAGGTAACGGGTAAAACCTTTATAACGTATCTGAATTTTGTGAGGCTTAGGGAATCTGAGAAATTATTGATAATGTCAGATAAAAGCATTTCAGAGATAGCGATTTCCGTTGGTTTCTCAAACACAAGCTACTATACTAGGACTTTCAAGAAGGAAAAAGGTATACCTCCTTTGCTCTATAGAAAACATAACAGGAATGCTACATGAATTTTAGCTACATAGCACAAAAGTGATAAAAGAAATCATAATAAATATATTATTCCTACTGATTTTAGCAGTATAATTAATTAAGATATAAAAATGCAATTCAGATGTTATGTTTACATTTAATTAAATTAAATTGGGAGGGGAAAAATGCGAAATCCAGATTTTACAAATATATTAAAAGTTTTGAGATGTGAAAAGCCCAGCCGACCTACTCTTTTTGAGTTTTTTCTAAATGACAGATTGTATAAATTTTTAGCTGGTGATGATATTTACTCCATGACAGATAAATTGGCTTCCTATAGAATGTTAATACATGCTTTTAAGAACGCAGGTTATGATTATGCTACTGTACAGGGCTCTAATTTTAGCTTTCCAAAGGGTGCTAAGCATGCAGGCAAGAGTATTTCACAAAATGAAGGCGCATTAATTACAGACAGAGATAGCTTTAAAAAATATATCTGGCCAGATGCAGATTCCTTTGATTATTCAGCTCTTTTGGAAATAAAGCAGGAACTTCCTGAGGGAATGAAGCTAATAGTATGGGGACCTGGTGGGGTACTTGAAAACGTAACAGAACTGGTTGGTTTTGAAAATCTATGTTTTATGCTATATGAGGATCCAGAACTTGTTCAGGAGATTTTTGACGAAGTTGGCTCTAGACTTTTAAGATATTACCAGATATGTGCTCCCTTTGATACTGTTGGTGCACTAATATCTAATGACGACTGGGGGTATAATTCTCAAACCATGTTGAAGCCTTCTGATATGAGAAAATATGTATTCCCCTGGCACAAAAAAATAGTAGAAACTATACATGCTTCAGGTAAGCCCGCAATATTACATTCCTGCGGTAATTTAAATGAGGTTATGGATGATATTATCGATGATATGAAATATGATGGAAAACATTCCTATCAAGACAAGATTATACCCGTGGAAGAGGCTTACGAGAAGTGGGGAGCTCGGATAGCTATACTTGGAGGAATTGATGTAGACTTCGTTTGTACTTCTTCCGATACAGCTATAACTAAGCGATGCGTTGAAATGATAGAACGATCTTCAAGTAGAGGTGGCTATGCTCTTGGAACTGGAAATAGTGTTCCTGAATATGTACCAGATGAAAAATATTTTGCAATGATAAAAGCAATAGAGGTCTGACTATTAGGAAGCAGTTACAGTAGATTACTCCACTGAGATTGCTTCCTTTCCTTGTTCCCTTACCTTCACTTCGATTTCTGCCAGTATTTTTTTTTCAAAATACATAATCATATACGCTATTATACTAGCTGCAAACAATATTATGAAAGAGTATTTCGTAAAAATATAGCCTACAATCACAATGATGCATATATTTGAAAAAGTTATATAGAATCTTTTTATACAAAAATAAACAGATAGCTTGAAAATATGACTAGATTTCATTGAGAATCGTGACAATATTGGAAATACATACAAACTTATTAAGAATAGAAAGAATGCAAAGGCATACATTAACCAAGAAAATACTATTGAAAAACCATAGCCAACAAATATTTTTGCATCAAATATAAACATTTGAAATAAAGCCAATTGAATGATCCATAAAAACAATGCTTGCTTGAAATTAGTTTTGTAAGCCTGAAAGAAATCTTTGGTTATGTTAATATCCTTTTCTCTAACCAATTTACCCATAACACTTAAAAGTGCAGTTACAGCCGGTCCAATTGGTACGCAGCAAATGAAAAGCACAGTGGTAAAGTAGGGGGGTAGTGGGTTATTTCCAACTGCAAAAAATATTAACAGTATTAAAAGCAAAGGTATATTCAAAACCATAAAATATAGACTACCCATTAAAAGCCAGAATATATAGTTTGTTATAGTATAAATAGGTCCATCGCCAAATTCTCTTTTACCTCTTGTCATTTTATCCCCCAAATGTTTTTATTATTATACTAAGCATATCATAATTTAGTATAAATTCAATACACTTAAGGCATACTTTTTAATAGCACACCTTAAGTGTATTGAATTTCATTTTTCTTATTCTTTGACTGAGCCAATCATAATTCCAGTCACAAAATATTTTTGTAAAAATGGGTAAACGATCAGCATTGGTAACATGGCAATAAAAACCTTAGCAGCATTTAGTGTACGATTAGATAATAAAGATAATTTCTTATATTGATCAGGAGTTAGGTTACTACCGGTTGGGATATTAACAACCAACTGCTGTATATAAGTTGTAAGTGGGTATTTGTCAGCAGTGTTCATTAGTACAAGCCCGTTAAAAAACTCATTCCAGTGATAAACACTGATAAATAGTGCTATTGTAGCAAGTACTGGAATTGATACTGGAATAAAAATCTGAAACAGAATACGCCAGGGGCCCGCACCATCAATTGCTGCCGCTTCTTCAATGTCCCTGGGAACATTTCGAAAGAAATTCATTACCAATATCACATTGAAAACAGGAACACCACCACCGAGAATCAGTGCCCATATGTTATTTATTAAATGGTACCTTTGTATAGTAAGATACCACGGAATAAGTCCTCCATTAAATAACATGCAAAAAACAAGTATCCACATGAAGATGTTACGTGCTTTAAATTCACGATTTGATCTAGACAACGGGTAAGCCATCAAAACAGTAATAAGCAATGAAAAAATCGTCCCTATTACTGTACGTTGTGTAGAAATCCAAAATGAATTCAAAAAAAGCTTATCACCCAATATTTCTTTATATGGTTCAATAGAAAATCCTATGGGGTAAAATGTAACAAGCCCAGCATTTGCTGCAGCTTTATTTGAAATAGATACACATAAAGTATACCAAATCGGATAAAAACAGAAGATCACTAGAATTCCAAGTAAGATGATATTTCCTATGTCAAAAACTCGAGATCCTAAGGTTTTATTTCTAATCAACGCAGCTTCCCCCTTTAAAAGACAGTATAGTCAGCAAATTTATATGAAAG